>Ga0209544_1000174_pt1 | contig 98797 bp, 77 predicted proteins | sample MesohylPK_FD_187297 | JGI IMG/M metagenome (GOLD analysis project Ga0209544, IMG submission 187297) | Host-associated microbial community of the marine sponge Aplysina aerophoba from Gulf of Piran - sponge mesohyl, lysed by proteinase K... | ecosystem: Host-associated > Porifera > Sponge >... | reverse complement strand
GGTCGGCGGTGGCGTCAGCGGCCACCGCGCCGGTCACACCGACGTTTATGGTTGCCGCCGGCGACACCAAGCTGACTGTGTCCTATGACGCGTCGTCGATCTCGGGGCGCGGCGCGGTGGTGCCCAAGGCGCGGTGGCGCATCAAAGACACCGACGCCAACACGGCCGGCAACCAGGCCGGCGACTGGCTGCCGGACAGCGACGGGCACACCTACACCGAGTCGGGCTTCGACATCCCCGGCGACACCTGCGCAGGCACCGGCTGCGGAGCGCTGGTCAACGGCACCGTCTATGAAGTGCAGGTCGACCTCGCCTACGTCGGCTACGCGTCGGGCTGGCAGACCGCCGGCGACGGCACCCCCACCGCCGCGCCCCCACCGCCGACCACGCTGACGCTGACCACCAACGCGACGAGCAACACGGTGGCTGAGGGCGGCGGGCCGGTGACGGTGACCGCGACGCTCGACGAGGCGGCCACGAGCGCGGTGTCGGTGACGTTGACCGCGACCGGCACAGCCGGGTCGGGGGACTACACGCTGCCCTCCGCGTTCACCATCGCGCAGGGCCAGAGCACCGGCACCGGCACCGTGCAGATCACCGACGACGATTTGGACGAGGACAACGAGACCATCATCTTGTCGGCGTCGGGCACTGGTTTGACGGTGAACGGCGTCACGCTGACGATCACCGACAACGACACCGCGGGGATCACGCTGTCCACCAACACGGTGTCTGTCGCGGAGGGCGCGACGGCCACCTACACGGTCGTGTTGGACTCCCAGCCGACCCACAGCGTGACGGTCACCCCCACGTCGGGTACCACGTCGAAGGCGACCGTGGCGCCTTCGTCGCGGATGTTCACCACCTCGAACTGGAACGTGGCGCAGTCGTTCACGGTGACCGGCGTCGACGCCGGCACATCCGCGATCACCCACGCCGCGACCAGCACCGACACCGACTATTCGATCCCGACGGTGGGCACGGTGACCGCGACGGTGACCGCGACTGCTACGCCGCCGACGTCTGTGACGTTGACCACGAACGCGGCGAGCAACACGGTGGCTGAGGGCGGCGGGTCGGTGACGGTCACCGCGAGGCTCGACGAGACGGCCACCAGCGCGGTGTCGGTGACGTTGACTGCGACGGGCACGGCGGGGTCGGGGGATTACACGCTGCCCTCCGCGTTCACCATCGCGCAGGGCCAGAGCACCGGCACCGGCACCGTGCAGATCACCGACGACGATTTGGACGAGGGCAACGAGACCATCATCTTGTCGGCGTCGGGCACTGGTTTGACGGTGACCGGCGTCACGCTGACGATCACCGACGACGACACCCACGGCGTGACGGTCAGCGCGACGTCGGTGTCGGTCGCCGAGGGCGCCACCGCGCAGTACACGGTCGTTTTGGACTCGCAGCCGACCGCGAACGTGGTGGTGGCGGCGACGTCGGGCACCACGGCGAAAGCGACGGTGGCGCCGGCGTCGCGGACGTTCACCGCGTCGAACTGGAACACCGCGCAGCCGTTCACGGTGACCGGCGTGGACGCGGGAACGTCGACGATCACCCACACCGCGACCAGCAGCGACACGCAGTACAGCGGCGAGACCGTCGCCTCGGTGACCGCGACGGTGACCGCGACGGCGACGCCGCCGTCGACTTTGACTTTGTCGACGGACGCCAACAACAACACGGTGGCGGAGGGCGGCGGGTCGGTGAAGGTCACCGCCACGCTGAATCAGCCGGCCACGGCGACGGTTTCGGTGACGCTGTCGGCGAAGAGCGCCTCGACGGCGGGGTCGGGGGACTACACGCTGCCCTCGGCGTTCACCATTCCGGCGGGCCAGAGCGCCGCGACCGCGACGGTGCAGATCACCGACGACGATTTGGACGAGGACAACGAGACAGTGGTGTTGACCACCACGGTGTCGAGTCTGACGATCACCGATGTGACGCTGACGATCACCGACGACGACACCGCGGGGGTGACGTTGAGCCAGGCGGCGCGCAGCGTGGAGGTCGGCGCGACGAACACCTACACGGTGGTGTTGGACTCCCAGCCGACCGCGGGCGTGACGGTGACGCCGACGAGCGGCTCGACGGACAAGGCGACGGTGGCGCCGGCGTCGGTGGCGTTCACCACGGCGAACTGGAAGACGCCGAAGACCTTCACCGTGACCGGGGTGGCGGTGGGCACGTCGGCGATCACCCACGCCGCGACCAGCACCGACACCGACTATTCGATCGCGACGGTGGGGACGGTGACCGCGACGGTGGGCGCGTCGACCAAGACGTTCCGCATCGAGTCGACCAAGACAGTGGCGGAGGGCTCGACGGCTTCGTTGGCGGTGACGTTGGGGCAGGCCGCGCCGGTGGGCGGTTTGGCGCTGTCGGTGGCGTACGGCTATTCGGGGTCGTCGGCTGGGTCGGCGGCGGATCTGGGGGCTTCTCCGCCGTCGTCGGTGACGGTGCTGGCGGGCGCCACGACGGCGACGCTGCGGGTGCCGACCCGGGGGGATTCCCTGGTGGAGGGCGACCAGACGTTCACGGTGACGCTGTCGACTTCGGTGTCGGGCTGGGCGGGCACGTCGGGCGAGACCGCGGCGACGGTGACGATCACCGACGACGACGACGACAACGCCAGGGTCGGGTTCGGGGCGTCGGGGCGCACCACCCAGCACACCGCCAGTGCGGCGGAGAACGTGTCGGGCGGGATGCTGAGCGTGCCGATCCAGGTGAGCCACAACCCCCAGGACTCCACCACGGTGACCGTTGAGGTGCTGTCCAACAGCTCCGCGACTGAGTGGCAGAGCGCCCAGTCGCCGGGCGATTTCCGGATCGCCACGAAGTCGGTCACGTTCACCGCCACGGGGAACCGCACCCAGAACCTGACCATCGCCATCACCGATGACATGCTCGTCGAGAACGACCAGACGATCTTGTTGCGCATCGCGGACAGCGGCTCGTCGGGCATGGACAGCCACTACACCCGCCACGCCTCGGGGCGGTTGTCGACGGTGACGATCGCTGACGACGATGCCGACGCGGCCCGCATCGCCTACGGTGCCGACGCCGCTTCGACGGCGTCGTATCGAGCCGAGATCGACGAGGACACCTCGGGCGGTTCGGTCAACCTGCCGGTGACGATCAACCGCGCCCCGGAGAGCTCCACGACCATCGCGGTCCAAGTCCAATTACCGCCCGAAGGGTTCGGTAAACCCACGGAGTGGCAGAGCGCCGCTAACCCGGGTGACTTTCGGATCGTGACGAAGTCGGTGACGTTCACTCCGACAGGTGCTCTGACCCAGAATATTGCGGTGTCGCTGACCGACGACGACTTGGTCGAGGAGAGCCAGACCTTCTTCGTGCGAATCCGCCCGAGCGGGACGAGCAGTCTCGGCCGCCACTACACGCGCGGGCGCGAGGTTGCGCGGATGGTCATCGTCGACGACGACAAAGATGACGCGAAGATCGCGTTCGGGTCGGACGCGGCGGCGACGGCCGCTGAGGCGCTGTCTGTGGCTGAGGACGTCTCGGGCGGGATGCGCACCGTGGCGGTGACGGTGAGCCATCTGCCTGAGGCCTCGACGGTTTTCTCGGTGTCGGTGGTGTCGGCGGGCACGACCGCGACGAGCACCGACTACAGCCTGTCGACCGCGACGGTGACGTTCGGGCCGACCGGCGCCAAGACCAAGAACGCGGTGGTCACCGTGACCGACAACGATCTGGTGGAAGACGACGAGACGGTCCAGTTGAACATCGCCAACAGCCCCACGGGCGGCGCGAACAGGCTGGGGCGGCACTACACGCGCCATGCATCGGGGCGGATGGCGACGGTGACGATCACCGACGACGACCAGCGCGCCGCGAAGATCGCGTTCGGCGCCAGCGCGTCGTCGACCGCGGCGTACACCGCCAGCGTGGACGAGGACGACGGGACCGTGGACGTGCCGGTGACGGTGAGCCATCTGCCCGAAGCGTCCACCACGTTCACCGTGGAGGTTTTGGAGACGGCGACGCGGCCCGCGACCGAGTACACGAATTCTGCGAACCCTGGTGATTACCGGGTGCTGGGCAACAAGGCGGTGAGCTTCTCGTCGTCGGGCGCGAAGTCGCGCAACGTGCGGGTTCAGCTCAACAACAACGCGTTGGTGGAGCATCCCGAGACGGTGCAGCTTCGGATCGTCGCCGCGGACAGCCCGGTGGACGACCTCGGCGACTACTACGACCGCCACGCGTCGAGCCGTCTGGCGACGTTGACGGTGGCCGACGACGATGCCGCGGCGGCCAAGATCGCCATCGGCACCAGCGCGTCGTCGACCGCGAAGTACACGGTGAGCCGCTCCGAGGACCATTCCCAGATGGGGCTGGTGATCCCGATCCGGGTGAGCCACGCCCCCTCGGAGGCGACGACGTTCGCGTTGGAGGTCCTGTCGGCGAGCACCGCGACGGAGAACACCGACTATTCGATTCCGCTGAAGACGATCATCTTCACGCCGTCGGGGCTGTCGGACAACGTGCCGGTCCGCTTCACCGACGACGCCTGGGTGGAGGACGACCAGACGATCGAGGTGCGCATCGTCGCCGCCGACGCCACCGTGGACGACCTCGGCGACTACTACGCCCGCGACACGCTGGGGGCGACCGGGACGGTCACCATTGAAGACGACGAGCAGCGCGAGGCCAAGGTGGCGTTCGGCACCGCGACGCGCACCTCGGTGTACACCGCGAACGGCGAGGAGGTGGTGGGCACCCTCACCGTGCCCGTTGCCATCAACCACCTGCCCGAGTCGTCCACCACGTTCACCATCGAGGTGCTCGCCACCTCCACCGCCCGCGAGACCGACGACCCGGCCAACGCGTCGGGCAACCCGAAGGACTTCGGGATCGCCGCCAAGACGGTGACGTTCGGGCCCGCGACCGACAAGTCGATGAACCTGACCATCGCCATCGCCAACGACGTGGTTGAGGAGGACGACGAGCAGATCCGCCTGCGGGTGGTGGCCGCCGACTCGCCGGTGGACGATTTGGGCGACCACTACGACCGTCACTCGGCGGGGTCGACCGCGAACGTGACGGTCAAAAGCGAGGACGCCGTGGCCAAGGTGACGCTGTCGACGAACGCGGCGACGGGCTCTCGCAACGATCTCTACCCCGTTGCCGAGGGGGCCGAGATGACCCTCACCGCCACCGCCGACATCCCCGTCGGCCCGGGCGGGTGGACGGTGACGCCGCGGATGAAGACCTATGCTCTGGCGGGGTGGGCGTCGGCCGCGGACGTGCGGTTCACGCCGTTCACCATCGCCGAGGGGCAGACGACAGCGACGGGCAAGGTCACCTTCATCCAGGACAACACCGACGAGCCCCAGGAGATCCTGCTGGTCCAGGGCTCGGCGCGAAGGCGCGCCCGCACGCTTCAGGCGGCCCTGTCGGGGGCGATCTCGCTGGGCGGGCTGCGGGTGCAGATCTCCGACAGCGGCGGCGGGGCCACCGTCAGCACCACCAGCGTGGAGATCGTCGAGGCCGAGACGGCCGCCTACACCGTCGTTTTGAACGCGGCGCCCACCGCCGACGTGGTCGTCACCCCGTCGTCGTCGAAGACATCGGTGGCCACGGTGTCGGGGGCGCTGACGTTCACGACGTCGAACTGGTCGACGCCCCAGCCCGTGACGGTCACCGGCGCCGGCGACGGCACCGCCACGATAAGCCACGCCGTCACCTCCACCGACACGACCTACAACGGGCTCACCACCGTGTTGGACGTGGGCGTAAAAGTGCTCGAGCCGGCCACCACGTTCTCGCTGGCGGTCAAGGAGACCGGCGCCCGCAGCGGCACCGGCACCGAGGGCACCCCCATCGAGCTGGAGATCACCCTCGACGACTTGGCCCCCACCGGCGGGCTCGCGTTCACCGTCACCCAGACCGGCACCGCCACCGCCACCTCCGGCGGCACCCCCACCACCGCCACCGTGCCCGTCGGCAAGCGCCGCTTCAGCTTCGACGCGTCGATCGCCGACAACTCGACGCCGGAGACCGCCCTGCGGGCTGCGACGGTCACCATCACCACCAGCGCCCAGGGCTGGACGCCCAAGACCTCCGCAGCCGGCGCAGTGAGGCTCACCTTCGGCGACGACGACGGCGGCGAGGCCACCATCGCGTTCGGCAACACCGCCACCCGCGCGGGCGCCTATCTGGCCACCGCCGCCGAGGACCTCGCAGGCGGGACGCTCGCGGTGCCGGTAACCATCAGCGGCCTGCCCGCGACCGAGACCGCGTTCGACATCCGGGTGCTCTCCGACGGCACCGCAACGGTGCGCAGCTCCTGCACCGCGGCGGGCGCGGACTTCGCCATCGCGGACCGCACCGTCACCTTCGCCGCCTCAGGCGACACCGACACCACCAAGAACCTCACCGTCACCATCTGCGACGACGACGCCGTGGAGCCCGACGAGACCATCCGGCTCGGGTTCGCCCCCGCGCGCAGCCCCGCCCGCACTGTTGCCGACCTGTACGACCGCAGACCGGCGGGGAATCTCCAAGCGGTGATCACCATCGACAGCGAGGACGCCCCCTCAGAGGTCAGGCTGCGGAACCCGGCGGGGTACCAGCACGGCACAGCCCAAGAGGGCGCCACATTCGCCATCACCGCCACCTTGGACAAACGCGCCGACGCCGGCGGCGTGGTGGTGAACCTGCGAGTGGCGCCGAGCCCCGCGCCGGCCAGCTCCGCGGTGGCCGGAACCGACTACCGGCTGCCCAACAGCTTCATCATCCCCGCCGGGCAGACCTCGGCCACCGCGCAGATACAGCTCCTCGACGACGACCAGGTTGACGGCGTGAAATCCCTGCGGCTCACCGCCACCACCACCCCGGCGCTAACCCTGGTGTGGAGCCCGCCGACGGTGCCATACATGGACATCACCATCAACGACACCGACAGCCCCGGCATCACCTTCAGCGACGCCACCCCCACCGTGGCCCGAGGCCAGAGCACCACCTACACCGTGCGGCTCAACACCCGGCCCTCGGCCAACGTCAGCGTGGCGGTAGCGGTGGGCGACAACTCCGTGGCCAGCGTCACCCCTGCCACGCTCACCTTCACCCCCCAGAACTTCCGGGTGCCCCAAACCCTGCGAGTGCGCGGGATCTCCTTCGGAACCACCGACATCACCCACACCACCACCAGCACCGACAGCACCTACGACGGCCGCACCCCCACCGCCACCGTCGCCGTCACCCAGCCCACCACCCGCCCGCCCTCGCCGCGGCCGCCGTCGCCGCCTCCCCCGTCGCCGCCTCCCCCTTCGCCGCGGCCCCCCTCGCCCCCGCCCCCCGGCGGCCCGTCGCCGTCACCGCCCCCCGGCGGCCCTCCGCCCTCGCCGCCTCCGCCGTCACCGCCCGACGGCGACACTGAGACCGACGACGGCGACACTGGCGACGGCGACGCTGACGGCGACCCGGGCCCGCCGCCCACCGTTCAAGAGATCGAAGTGCGCGACAACTTGGTGGCCGACCAGGAGACCCTCCTGAACGTCTACCGCTGCATGTTCGACATCGACACCCAAGTGGTGCCCGGAGGCTGCATCGACGGCAAACCCGCCCAGGGCTCCAAGCAGCCTGCGGCCTTCGAGGGCACACCAACCCGAGACGACCTCGAGGTGCGCGACAAGCTGGTGGCCGACCAGGAGGCCCTCCTCAACATCTACCGGTGCATGTTCGACATCGACACCCAGCAGGTTCCCGGAGGCTGCATCGACGGCAAACCCGCCCCGCCCCCGCCCCCCGCCCCGCCCCCTGCCCCACCGCCTGCCCCAATCCCAACCCGAGACCCCGAAAACTGAGACAGACCCGCCAGCGACACTCGGACTCTTTGTGCATTTGGCCGTGGATGCCGTCACCGGATCTCCACTGACGGGATGTCGTCGGCCAAATCGAACCCGATGATTTGGGCGAAGAATGAGAGCTCGGCTTCTAGGGCGGCCACGATGTTCTCGGCTTTGCGGAACCCGTGCTGTTCTCCCTCGAACAGCAGGTAGGCCACCGGGATCGAGCGCTGCTCCAGGGCGGCCACGATCATCTCGGCCTGGTTGGGGGGCACCACCACGTCTTCAGAGCCCTGGAGCACGATCATGGGGGCCTCGAAGTCGGCTGCGAAGTGAATGGGCGAACGGGCCCTGTACACCTCTTCGTCTTCGGGGTACAGCCCCACCAGGCTATCCATGTAGCGGGCCTCGAACTTGTGGGTGTCGGTGGCCAGCGCGGCCAGGTCGGCGATGCCGTAGCGGCTGGCCCCGGCGGCGAACACCTTGTGGAAGGCCAGCGCGCACAGGGTGGTGTAGCCGCCTGCGCTGGCGCCCCGGATGATGAGCCGGTCGCCGTCCACCTCGCCGGTGCGCGCCAGGTGGCGGGCCGCGGCCACGCAGTCGTCCACGTCGCTGACGCCCCACAGTCCCTGGAGCGCCTCCCGGTAGGCGGTTCCGTAGCCGGTGCTGCCCCGGTAGTTCACGTCCACCACCGCGATTCCCCGACTGGTCCAGTACTGGATGCCGAGCTGGAGCTGGCTGCGGGCCGCACCGGTGGGCCCGCCGTGGCCCAGCACCAACAGCGGCGGGCGCTCGTGGGGCGGCGCCTGAGCGGTGGGGTGAGCGGGCGGGTAATACAGCCCGTGGGCCTCGGCTCCATCGGTGGTGGGGAAGCTGATCGGTCGAGGACTCGACAGATACGCCGGATCAACCGGGGGGCGGGCCGGGGGGCGGATGACCTCGAACGACCCGTCGGCCACGTCGATGCGCACGGCGGTGGGCTCTTGGGACGGCGATGCGGCAATGGCGCACACGGCATGGGGGCCGGCAGAGCGGACACTGGCATACGAGGTCCAGGGCAGATCGAGCCGCACAGGCCCTGAGCCATCGGGAGATATGGCCCACAGCTCGGCCAGCGACCCCCGCATCGCGGCCACCGCCACCGTGTTGTCGTCGCACACCGCGTAGCTGGGATCGTCGAACACCCAGGCCGGGCGGTGCATCTCGGCGTCGAGTTCGAATACAGGCGTCAAATCACTGCCGTCGAGCCAATAGAGGTTCCACCAGCCGTTGTGGTCGCTCATCACGTAGAGGCGGCCGTCGGGACCCCACTGGGGCTCCACCACCGAGCCCATGCCCGAAATCGCGCGCTCGCCGTCCACCCACAGCTCGGTGTGGTCCCAGGGCATGTTTGGGTGGTTCCACTGCACCCACGCCAGCCGCTGCCCGTCGCCGCTGGGTCGGGGCCAGGCGTAGAAGTCAGCCCCGGCGGCCACGATCTCGGGCTTGCCCGATCCGTCGCCGCTCAGCCGCACGATCTGATTGGCCTCCTCCAGGATGCGGCCCTCTTGTTGGGCCGCCCGTGCCGCGTGGTGGTCCTCCCGTACACACACCGTGGCTTCGCCGAGGGCCCGACCGTCGGCGTAGCGCCAGCCGTGGGCGAACGCGGGCTCGGGGGTTACGGGGCGGGCCGTACCGTCGGCCGACACATGCCACAGGCGGCCGTCGGCGTCGTCGCAGGCGTAAACCCCGTCGGCGCCGTCGGGCCACCACGCACCGCCGCCGTAGCTGTGTACCCGGCTCCGCACCGACGCCGAGGGCCACAGGTCGGCGCCATCGCAAACCAGCGCATTGCGGCCCGACTCGGTGGGGCGCGACTCGGTCCACCACATCCGGCCGTTCTGGTGCCACACGCCCACCGGCACAGCGGCGTCGGCCACCATCGATTGGGCCGAAATGGGCGACGGCCAGCTGCCGTAGGGCAGGGTTTTGGGCTGAGTCACTGCAACAGGTCAGCTATGCGGCCGATGCCCTCGCCCAAGTCGTCGTCGCCGAGGGCGAACGACAGCCGGGCATGACCGGGGCCGGCGAAGGCCTCGCCCGGAACGATGGCCACCTGCGCCTCATCGAGGATCCATCCGGCCAACTCAGCGGTGGTGTCGGGGATGCCGGGGCGGCCCAGAACGCCCTCGAACGATGGGAAGGCGTAGAACGCCCCTTGGGGTTCAAGGCAGGTTACCCCGTCGATTCCGTTCAGCAACCGGTGCATGGCTCGTCGTCGCCGGTCGAAGGCGGCCCGCATCTCGGCCACTGCGTCCAGCGGCCCGCTCACCGCGGCCAGCGCGGCCCGCTGGGCCACGTTGGACACGTTCGAGGTTTGGTGCGACTGGAGGCTCACCGCCGCGGTGGCCGCATCGGGAGGACCGATCAGCCAGCCCACCCGCCAGCCGGTCATGGCATAGGTCTTGGCCACGCCGTTGAGCACCAAGCAGCGGTCGGCGATCTCGGGGACCACCACCGGGATGGAGCTGAACTCGTTGTCGTCGTAGGTCAGGTGCTCGTAGATCTCATCGGTGATCACCCACACGTCGTTGTCGGCGGCCCACCGGCCGATGGCCTCCACCCGCTCTCGGGGGTACACCGCACCGGTGGGGTTGGACGGCGACACGAAAACCAGCGCCTTGGTGCGGTCGGTGCGGGCCGCCTCAAGCTGCTCGACGGTAACCATGAACCCGTCATCGGCGGTGGTGGGAACCTCCACGCTTACCCCGCCGGCCAGGGCGACGGCCTCAGGGTAGGTGGTCCAGTAGGGCGCGGGCAACAGCACCTCGTCGCCGGGATCCAGCAGCACGGCGAAGCCGTTGTGTACCGCGTGCTTGCCCCCGTTGGTCACCACCACCTGCGACGACTCCACCTCATAGCCCGAGTCGCGCCGGGTCTTGGCCGCAATGGCCTCCCTCAGCTCGGGCAGGCCCCCGGCTGGGGAATAGCGATGGTTCTTCGGGTCGTCCACCGCGGCTCGAGCCGCGTCCAAGATGGCCGCCGGGGTGGGAAAGTCGGGCTCTCCCGCCCCAAAGCTGATCACCGGCGCCCCCTGGGCCTTCAGGGCCTTGGCCTTGGCGTCCACCGCCAGGGTGGCCGAGGGGGCGATGGCGGAGATGCGCTGGGATATGCGAGCCATGAGCGCAGCTTTTCACACCGCTACCGGGGAGTGGATGTTCAACTTGCCCAACGGCGAACAACGCCGAATGGGCGCCCGGCATCGGTATCGTGGGGCTTCGTGAGCAGTGTTGCCCAAACCCCCGCGATCACCATCCCTCCCGACCTGCTGCCCGAAGACGGCCGCTTCGGCAGCGGGCCTTCTCGGGTGCGCCCGGATGCCGCCTCGGCTTTGGCCGCGGCCGCCGACGGCTTCCTCGGCACCAGCCATCGCAAGTCCACCGTGAAAGATGTGGTCCACCGTCTGCGGGCCGGCGTGGCCGAGTTGTTCTCGCTGCCCGACGGCTACGAGGTGGCGCTGGGCAACGGGGGCACCACCGGGTTCTGGGACGCCGCGGTCTTCAACCTGATTGAGACCCGCAGCCAGCACCTGAGCTTCGGGGCGTTCTCGGCCAAGTTCGCCGCTGGGGTGGCCGGCGCCCCCCACCTGCAAGAGCCGGTGGTCATCAGCTCAGAGCCCGGCACGCATCCCGAGGCGGTGGCCGACCCATCGGTGGACGCCTACGCCCTCACCCACAACGAGACCTCTACCGGGGTGTCGATGGAGCTGCGCCGCCCAGCCCCCGAGGGCCTCGTGCTGGTGGACGCCACCTCGGGCGCGGGCGGGCTGCGCTTCGATCCCGCCGAGACCGACGTCTACTACTTCGCCCCCCAAAAGTGCCTGGCCGCCGACGGAGGCCTGTGGCTGGCCTGCTGCTCCCCCGCCGCGGTGGAGCGGATCGAGCGCATCGCGGCAGGCGACCGCTGGATCCCGCCATTTCTCGACTTGAGCATCGCGATCAACAGCTCTCGCAAGGATGAGACCTACAACACTCCGGCGCTGGCCACCGTGTTCTTGGCCGTTCACCAGGTGGAGTGGATCAATGGCAACGGCGGACTGGAGTGGTCTGCCACCCGCTGCGACCAGTCGGCCGACGTCATCTACACCTGGGCCGAGAGCCGGGACTACACCACCCCGTTCGTGGCCGACACCGCCATTCGCAGCCACGTGGTGGCCACCATCGACTTCGACGGCGTGTCGGCCGACGAGGTTGCCGCGGTGCTGAGGACCAACGGCGTGATCGACGTGGAGTCGTACCGGGCGCTTGGTCGCAACCAGCTCCGCGTGGCCCTGTTCCCCGCCATTCCCCCCTCCGACATCGCCGCGCTTTGCGGCTGCATCGACTACGTGGTGGAGAATCTGTAGCAATGGACGGTGGGGCTGACACCGGCCCCACCCCGCCGCCGAACTGTCGTACAGCTGTGCGCCAAACAGTTAGATAAATCCCCGCCAAATGGTTAGCCAGAGCCGCCAACCGCACTCAAACCCTGACGCCCCCAGCCATAGAAGCACTCGCCGATCGCATCGCACGCGAGACCGGCATCAAGTCACGACCTGCTCTGTGACACAGCTCATCCTCGACTCAGGAGGCTTAACCAACTTGGCCCGCCGTCCTAGCCCGCCAGCCCTCCCCCATCTCCTGGTTCACCCACTACCCCACCCACCCCACCCACAACTAAGGCCTATCAACTGGCTATCTCAACTTCAGCCCCCTGCTGGATTGGTCACAAATGCATGTTGTTACATGAAATTGCCAACAGTAGGATGAGCGGATATGACCCAGAAGCCCGACCCTGTTCACGCTTTCCCCACAAGGGCACCAGCGCTGTCGACAAGTGTCCCGGCTACCCCCACAATCGATGAAGAGCTCGTTCGCCAATGGATCGCCGCGGCGATTTCGTACGCGGTGATTCGCGACATACAAGAAGATGAAGGCATGGAAGCCACGGTGCAAGGCATTCAGGGTGCTTTGGGCTACGGATTTTCGCACGAAGAAGCCCTGCACAGCTTGGAATCGGCGTTGTTTGACTGGGTCTCAATCAAACTGAGCAAGTCCGACAAGGACATACCCCCAATGGGTGGAATTGAGCTCATCAAGTCCTAATGGCACAACGGCTGACACCGATTAGTCGAGTTAAGCTAATCCAGCGGTTCAGGAATCTCGGCTGGGAAGGTCCGTTCAAAGGGTCCAAACACGACACGATGTATAAGGATGGCGTGGCCATCACGATCCCCAACAATCATCGGTCCGAAGAAATCAGCGTCGGACTGCTTCGCACGATTCTGAGAAGCGCAGGAATATCAAGAGAAGAGTGGTTCCAAGCACGTTAGTGATACACCACATAGGACCAAGAAACAGGGCACACATCAGATGAACCAACCACAGAGGGTCACGCCACACTTGGAACCGAGACGGCATCACTTATGCGTCGCCCGCCCAGATAGCCGTCGAATGCCTAACCGGACCAGGACGCATGCCCGCCGAAGGGGACGCCTTGCTCGAATGGATGGGCCGAAGAGCACCTAGCTGGCAGGCAGCGGGACTGAGGGCGGATCAGACGCTTATGTCGCGCATGTCCGAAAGCCGTTGCTCCAAGGCCGGAACCCTCCCTTTCAGATAGCTCAGCGACTCAGCGCCGATCTCCGAGAATTCCGGGTCGAGCGGCAGGCGACCGGGATCATCCAACAGTCTGATGATCCGCTCGAGCACACGCGGGGCGTGGTCGTAGCCGTATCGTCGACAGTAGTAGGCAAGGCCGGACTCAAGGCTGTGCCCATCTGATTGGTCGATGGCGGCCAAGTCGATGTAGTCCCTCAGTTTTGGCCGATGGAGGATCACATCAAGCTTGGTGGCCAGGAGGTCGGGTAGCGCCCCGACTTCCATGCCGCTCACGGTCCAGGCCGGAGCGACCTGCGTCATCGAAGACGGCTGCACTCCGTTTGACTCCAATGCGCGGAACACGTCGACTTTCACTGTGTCTACGAATCCGTGGAACATGTTCCTTGCCACTTCGATCACTTCGACCGTCGCCCCGGTCTTGCCAAGCGCATTCTTGACAGTGGTTCCGGAAAATTCCCGCAGCGTCATCACGTCAAGGTCTTCGGACGTGCGGTGCCGCAGGTGGATGGCGACTGCGGTGCCTCCCATCAACACCCCACCGACCTGACGGGCGCATTCGGCTACATGTGGCCAAACTCCTAGAAGGTCGCTGGGGAGCGAATCGGCGTACTCGTCGATACTGGTCATGGGCCCGCCGTCCGCCGAGCAATCGCCGCGTCGAGCAAATCAGCCGTCTCGCCGCTGTCGAAACCGCGCAGAGTGCGGCACTCCCGCAAAACCGCAACCGGCAGGGCTCTGAACGCCCAGGCCCTAGCACACGGGTCTCTGCCCCCGACAAGCGTCTCGGCGATGTGCAGCCCGTGGAGAGAAATCCTCAGCTCATCGCCCGGCGTGCCGGACCAGAAATTCCTCCAGAACCTCGGCGGTATCGTGTCGCCCGTCTCTGCGGTTGGCGTGGCCGGGTGATCGCTCAAGAACGCGAGCGCCGACATGCACTCGTCGGTCCACGCAAGACTCCACAGCCATACCCGCTTCAGCCCATAGCCATGATGTACCGACGCTCTGCGGCGCTCGGCATAGCCCAGGCGTGCGAGATCGTTCAGCACCCGCGAGGCATGCGCAGCGGAGATTTCCGACAGTTCGGCGAGTTTTGCCGTCGTGGCGCCAAATGGTCGGGAGCGCAAAGCGCTCAGGACTGCTTTGGCCCCAGCGCTCAGCCCCGCAAGCGGGTTGTCCCGCGGGTGTACCCCCATCGGCGTGACGGCCAGCCACGGGTCGCCGCGCCGTACCGGGGGGCTGTTGAGCAGCCATCGGAGCCTCTCCGGGGCCGAGAGACCGGCGACAGGCTGTAGCAGCCCCGCGATCTTGCGGGCAGTGACTTTCGAGACACCGACCTTTTCGGCCACTGACACCGAGTCGATCCGTCCGAGTTCGGCTGCGGCCACCCATGCCTGCGGGACCAGCTTGGTCGAGTGCAGCGCCGTGCCGGTAGTAACCGTGTAGCGCGTGCGGCAGCTTCCGCAGCGCCATCTACGCCACCCCCGACTGGAAATGCCGAGCTGGGCAGCCCGCTCGCTCCCACAGGACGGGCAAGCCGGCATCCCGCCCCATCTGGCCTCAACCAGGCGGCCGTCTCTCGGCACCGTACCCACTACTTGAAGCATAACCCCCATAGGGGCACTTTGCTTTCCCATGCAAAACAGATCAGCGCTAGCTGAAATCAGCAGGCCCCAACCAGTTGTTGAAAGACCTGGCAGGCAGCGTCTTTGCAGCAAGTTGCCGATCAGCCATGACCGCCGACCGAATGCCCACCTATCAGGCATTCACCACCGACGCCGATCTGGCTATCTACAACCTTGATCGGAGGTCGGCGGACAGGCGGGCGATCTCGGCAGGAGGGTTGAGGGTGTCGAGATGGTCGAGGTCGGCGCGGGCTTGGTCGGGTTGGCCGAGGCCGATGGCTAGCCAGGCTCGCCACAGACGAGCCTCGGGATTGTCGGGGGCTGCTTCTACTGCTTGGTTGATGCGCCGGGCGCCTTCGGCGGCCTGGTCTTCTAGGACGGTTTGGATGAGTATCACTCCGCTATAGGTCAGGGCCCCGGGATGGTCGGGGTGTTCGGTCAGCACCGCCTGGTACACCCTCAGCGCCAAGGCGGGGTCGCCCTGGTCGGGTGTGGTTGGATCCCATAGGGCGCGGGCCGCGGCCACCGCGTCATCGGCGGCAAGTCCAAGGTCGGCCAGCGTCTCAAATTGCTCCTGGGCCTGCATCACGATCTGGCAGAGGGCGATGTTGGTCCTCAGGCCCTGGGTTTCCACTAGCTGGGAGATGAACTCGGGGGGATTGGCGGCGTCAAAGGCGGCCAGCTCCCCCGCCGCGCCGAAGCAGTCGCCGGTGCGATAGAGCAAGATGGCTCGAAACGCCCGGGCATCGGGATAGTCGGGGGCGGTCGCCACCGCGTCGGCCAGCACATCGGCAGCCTCTGCCTCTTGACCCTCCAATGCGAGCAGCCAGCCCTTGTAGGCCAGTGCATTGGGGTTGGACGGCGACCGCTCCAGCACTCGGTCGTAAATGGCAATGGCCTCACCCAAGTCTCCAGCGGCCGCCGACTCCTCTGCGTTCCTGAGCAGTCCCGGCACGCTGGTTACTGCGTCGTTGCCGGTAATGGTGTCCCCCGAATGGCGCGACCCCACTGCCCGCCCCAAGAACACTCCGGCGACAACACCTACCACTACCAAGCCAACCACCACCGCGATCAGCCTGCCCCGTCCCCGGCCGTCCGGCTGCTCAGGTTGATCCTTGCCTCTCCGAAGCGCCTCAGCCGCCCGCCGCGTATAGCTCCGGCTCAGAGCCTGATGATCCTCCGGCTCCAAGTCGCCCGCCGCCAGTTCTTCATCTAGATCCTCCAGGGATGCAAGCCAAAACTCCTGCTCATCACCCCGAGAGTCATCCACCGTCCTCACCCCCACCAGCATCGGGTGACTGGCGATCTGTCAACTGGGCACGCGCCGACTCAACCAAGGCAAGATCCTCTTGAGAAACCGCTTCGCCGCCCTGCGCAGCCCGCCGCCACCGATTCAGCGTCAGCCCGAGCAACCCCACCCCCAGCACTAGCCCAGCCACGGGAATCACCCACACCAGCCCGCTCACCCCCGACGTCGACGGTGTCAAAACGACCCAGTCGCCGTAGCGCTCGGCAAAACGGGTCCGGATGTCGTCGTCGCTGTGTCCGGCCACGACAAGCCGGCCGATCTCGGCTCGGATCTCCCGGGCGATGGCCACGTCCGACTCCACCACCGACTGTCCCACGCACTGGGGACAGGCGATAGTGGCGCCAATGTCGTGCGCTCGCTCGGCGTTAGTGCGGTCGTCGCGACCGTCCACCACCCCGAACACCAACATGGTGGCGGCGGCCACCCCCACCAGCAGCCATGACAAGATCACCTTGCGACGGCGGGAGATCATGAGCCCGCTCCCGCACGGGCCAGCTGGGACTCGAGCCCGGCCAGGGTGACGCCTCCGGTGAACTTGGACACCACCCGTCCAAGGGGATCCACAAGGTAGGTCTCCGGCACGGCGGTGACCCCGAAATCAATGGCAATGCGACCGGTGTTGGAAATCACGATGGGCCAATCCCCGCCCTGCTCGGCGAAGAAGTGGCCGATGACCTCCACCTCATCTCGGAAGACCACGCTCACCAGCCGAATATTGGGATCGCCGCGGTAGCGGTCGTGGAATGCCACCAACTCGGGATGCTCCACCACACACTGCACGCACCAGGTGGAGAAAAAGTTGACCACCACCCAGCGCCCTCGCTGGGCACCCATGTCGAAGCCGCTCCCGTCAAGCGTCTCCCCGGCAAACTCAGGGGCGAAGTCGGGCACGGGCGGCCCTCTTCGGTCGCGCTCCGACACGGCGAACACCACGATGAGGGCCACGGCCAATACACCGACTGCCAGCCCCACCCACCGAACCGTTCGCAGCCGCGGGGGCCTTTCAGACTGGTCGGAATCGACGGGCTGGTCGGCGGACGGCGGCTGCTCAGGCAACGGGCACCCCGCGTTCTCGAAGGGGAACTCCCGGCACCGGGGCCGACACCGGCATGGTGGGCGACCTCCGACGGCCGGGAAATGCCGAGAACACCGCGCCCAGCAGCATGATTGCGCCGCCTATCCACAGCCACAGCGTCAGCGGCTGCACGGTCACCCGCACCCCGGCGGGGCCATCGGGGCCGTCGGGCAAGTCCAACACCGCCACCTGGATGTCCCGCACCGGCGACGATTTGGTGCCCGGTGTGCGCACCACTCCCCCGTTGGCGAACCGGCTCACCCCCGGCCGGACCACCGTGCCGTCCACCAGCACCACTGCCTCGGTCTTGACCTTGTTGTCGAACACTTTGTCCTGGGTGCCCACAAATACGATCTCATGCCCGCTGACGTAGGCCGTCTCGCCAGGGGCGATGGTCAGCTCGCTCTGGTGCAGATAGCTGTTGCTTGCGGCCAGCGCCACTGCCACCACGACCACGCCGATGTGTACCACCATGCCGCCGTTGGCCCGACCCACCAGGCCCCGCCACCCCTGCCTTCGGGTGGCCAGCACCAACTGGCGCACCGCCGCGCCCCCCGCGAACCCGGCCAGGCCGAACGCCAGCAGCGGGGCCAGGCCCCGAGCCCCCACCAGCAGGGCGATCAGCAACCCGGCCACCGCCGCCCAGCCCGGCCACATCAGTCGCTCCGACAGCCGCTCGGCGGTGGTCTTGCGCCACGGCAGCACTGGGGCCACCGCCATCAAGAACAGCAACAGCAACCCGACCGGCATCGTCATCCGGTCGAAGAACGGGGTGCCCACACTGATCCGATCGCCGTTGAGCGCTTCCACGATCAGCGGGAACACCGTCCCCAACAGCACCACGAAGGCGAACACCCCGAACAGCAGGTTGTTGGCCAGAAACGAGGCCTCCCGCGACAGCGCCGAGTCGATCTGCCCCGGAGAGCGCAACCGGTCGCCCCGCCAGGCGATGAGCCCCACGGTGACCACCACAATCAAAGCGAAGAACACCAGCAGCGCGGGACCCACTGCATCGGCGGAAAACGCGTGAACCGAGTCCACCAGCCCCGAGCGAGTCAAGAACGTGCCCAAAATGGTCAGAGCGAAAGTGGCGCACACCAGCGACAGGTTCCACACCCGGAGCATTCCCCGGCGCTCCTGCACCATCACCGAGTGCAGATAGGCGGTGCCGGTCAGCCACGGCAATAGCGAGGCGTTCTCCACCGGGTCCCATCCCCAATAGCCGCCCCAGCCCAGAACGTCCCACGACCACCACGCCCCCAAGATGATTCCGGCAGTGAGGAAAGCCCAGGCAAACAGGGTCCACCGGCGGGTCTCCACCAGCCACCCCTCCCCCAAACGACCGGTGGCCAGTGCCGCTATGGCGAAGGAGAAGGGCACGGTGAAGCCCACATAGCCCAGGTACAGCATCGGGGGGTGCACCGCCATCAGCCAGTGGTTCTGCAACAGCGGATTGGGCCCGGGACCGTTATAGCCCGGCGGCACGTCCACCCGACGGAAGGGCTGGGCCAGATCCAGGTTGGGCCAGTTGAACATCAGCACGAAGAAGAACAGGCACACGATGAACAGCACGGCCATGGCCCATCCCACCAGCGGGTCACCGAGGCGGTGGCGGAACTTGGTGACCACCACCACCAGATACCCGGCCAGGATGAGGGCCCACAGCAAAATGGAGCCCTCCAGCGCAGCCCACAGCGTGGCCACGTTGAACAGCGCGGGAGTGGCGTGGCTGCCGTTTTCGGCCACATACGACACTGAGAAATCCCGGGTGATGAGGGCCCGTTCCATGGCGAACACCGACAATGCGGCCCCGCCCAGCACCAGCCAGGCGCACAACCGCACCCGGTCGAGCCGGCGAGCGGCCACCATGAACACCCCGAGGGCCGATGAGGCCATCGCCACCGAGATGCCCAGAACTCCCAGGGTTATGTTCACCGCATCAAAATGCCAGAACTAAGCGGTTCAGGCCACACAGTCCTGCATTGCACCTGAGCCTGAGGACCCATTTTGCGTTCTGCCGAGCATATCCATCACTGACTCGGCGATTGCCTGTCCCAACAGCGGCGGTACGGCATTTCCGATCTGCCTCGCGATTTGTGTGCGTGTGCCGGCAAAACCGAATCCGTCATCAAAGGACTGAAGGCGGGCACCTTCTCGCAAAGTCAGAGCCCGGTCTTGAAACGGATGGATGCACTTATTTGAGGCAGGATGCACAAAGTTGACGGTTAGCGTCACAGAGGGCTCATCGGGATCAAGGCGCGAGTAACTGGACGAAAACCCCGATGAAATCAGATGCTCCGGAACAGAGCTGATGTTCGAGCCTGCGTGGCGAATTATCTCCAACATCCTCTCGGAGTGGCAGGTGGCGACATGCCACTCCAGTCGTTCAGAATTCCGGCGACGAGCCGCCTGGTAGTCACCTTGCGGCGGGAGGCCATACTCTTCGATCCACCCGCCTGCAATTACCGGGGGCAGGTCTCCGATAGCTTCCATGACCGTAACTGCATCCAATAGCTTCGATTCTTCTTCAAAAAGCGAAAGCCCCTTGTGTCGAGTGGGTGGTAGAACTCGTCGCGAACGGTCGCGGACCCCAATCGTCTTGAAGTCTCCGGCGTGGGTGGGACCGGGGAATTGCAAATCGATACCCACCTGCGCGCCGATCATCACTAGACGCTCCCGCTTCTGAGGAACACCGAAATGAGCCGCGTTCAATATTCGCCAGTCTGAAAGGTAGCCAAGGCCCTCAAAGCACTCTTGAATCTGCTCGATGGTTGAACCCCTCTTGTGGGTTGCCAGACCAACAACGTTCTCCATGACAAATACAGGCGGACGGAAGTAGTTGACGTACCCGGCAAATTCCTCAAAGAGCGAATTGCGTGGATCATCCTCAGTCGAGGAACGAAATGGCCGGATCGACGAAAAGCCTTGACATGGAGGCCCGCCGACAATGACATCGACTTCACCCTGCGACAACCCCACCCTTTCAGATACCGACCCAAGCCGGATTTCCCTGATGTCAGCAGCAATCGAAACTGCCTCAGTGTGGTTCAGACGAAAGGTGTCGATGGCCACCGGGAGAACGTCGATCCCATAATCGACCCTGAAAGCTCCAGTGTTCTCAAACCCTTTTGAGAAACCGCCCGTTCCACAAAACAGATCCATCACCCTCATCCCCGTCACCTGGAATCCCTCCCCGTCGTCGTCCGATCTAGCGAGACTATAGTCTCATACGCCATGCGGCGTGAGGTATCTACGATGATAAACCGTGGCAGTGACAACCCACGCGGACCCAGCCGACGAAACTGCCAAGGTTTTTGCCCGCGCCGTTGGCGCCGTTGTCGCTCAACTCCGCAGAGATCGCGGATGGTCCCTCGAAGACCTGGCAGACGAAGCGGGGAAGCATCGCACCTACCTCGGATTGGTCGAACGCGGTGAGCGCCACCTGAGCATTGCAGCGGCCTATCGCATCGCCCACGCCCTTGGCTTGTCACTCTCCACATTGATTCAACTAGCAGAGAGCGGCAGTGCCGCTACCAAACAAACAGATCACTCCCAGCGCCGGACAGTGCTACCCGGTACAGCCCGCCGAGAAGATGCCGTCACTGCTATCACCACGCTGGACTTGAACTGGATCCAACAAGCTGTCGAAAGCACCTATCGCACATTAGACCTAATCGACGAACGGCTCATCAACACAGGTTCACCACCATTGGCCCAAGTAGTTGAACTTGCAAATCTGTCGGCCATAATCGGAAACCTGCTGCGTACGGCCTTGGCCCAACTCTCTCATGGCCGCTACATGAGTAACGAGCCCCACAAATTTCCCGATCTCATTTCTGCTTCAGAATCATTAGAAGGTTTAGAAATAAAGATCGCCCTAGAGAAGAACATGCCCAAGGGCCATTTGCCCAAACCAGGGCCACACCTTATTTGCCGTTATGTTCTTGCAAGTCGCGATGGTACTTACACACGAGGGATTCGAGGCAACGCAGCATGGATCTGGGAAATACGCCTCGGAATCCTGCTACAGGAAGACTTTAGCCTCTCCAACACTGAAGGAGACTCAGGTAAGACAGCGGTTATCAAGTCATCTGTACTCGACAAATTACCTTGTATTTACTATGACCAGAGGTTTCTCCCCTACGCCAAGCCTCGACCCGGTCACAACACCTGACTGGAGCTTTGTCGGTCTCTGGCCCAGGAGCCGTTTTGCGGGACTAGACATCCATATTTGCTAGTCATTCGTATTGCCCGCGCTCTTCGGCGTCGTCGAGGCGGTCTTGGTTCTCAACCCGGTAGTCGTTGTCGTGTTTGACCAGCATTCGGTCGCTGGCGAAATACCAGCCGTCGTCGGCCAAACCGGCATAGGCGCTGCTTTGCACCCAGTGGCCGTCGATTACCACCGGCACCTCAGGCTGGAATTGGTCAGACACCCCGCCGGTGTGAACCACGTCGGCCACCACCCCGTCGAGGATCACCGAGAACGCCACTGCCGGACGGCCGTCGTCCAGAGTCACGTCTTGCGGAGACCCGCTCACCGGCGAGCCGATCATGCGGAACCGGTCTTCGCCTAGTTCCTCCCGGCGCTCCACCGCATCGTCCACCTCGCGGAATACCAGCGTGGCGTCGGCCAGCACCTTCCACAGCACAAAGCCGATCACCAGCAACACCGCAGCCACCAGCAGCACCGGAACCCAACGGCGGATGCCCCTCCGGGCGGGCCGGGGCGGCCTCGGGCTCAGATCCATGGCCTCTTCCGGGTCGACCAATTCCTCGGTCGGAGAGTCAGTCATCGGGCATCATCCACCGGCGGCGGTTCTCGGGCACCCGACGGCTCAGCGATCGACCCCGCATCAGCACCCACCCGGTATAGGCCACCACCGCGGCCACCGAGATGCTCCAACCGGCAACGAGATATCCCACATGAGTCATGGCTGCTCCTCTGAGTCATCCAACAGATCTGCCTCGGCCCGCCGTTCTTCCATGGCTTCGTCCACCTCAAGTTGTTCGATCTGGCTTTCGAGGTAGGCCAAACGGAAGCGGTGCAGCAGCAGCCAAGCGAACAGCGCCATACCCACTGCGAACGAGAACGACAGGGTGAACAGGGTCTCGTCGCGGATCTTGCGGGCGATGAGCGTAGACTGCTGGTGCAGGGTCCGGTTCTCCCACCAGTCCACCGACCGGTTCACGATCACAATGTTCACCGCCCCCACCAGGGCGATCACCACCGAGCGCCGAGCCCTCACCGCCGTGTCGGCCGGGATGCGGCGCACCGCCAGATAGCCCACGAACACCAGCACCATCACCAGGGTGGTCACCAGCCGCACATCGCCCCACTCCCACCAGGTCTGCCAGGTGGGACGCCCCCAGATGGAGCCGGTGACCAGGGTGAGCACCCCGAATACCACGCCGATCTCGGCAGAAGCGTGAGCCATCATGTCCCACCAGTCGGTGCGCCATCGCAGATAGGCCAGGCTGGCCAAAAAGGTCAGCCCGAACCCGGTGTAGGCCAAAATGGCCGACGGCACATGGACGAACATCAGGCGCACCGCGTCGAACTGGCCCACCACGTCGCCCTGCTCGGTTATGCGGGTGTCTTCGGGCACCCAGGCGAAGGCCAGCGCCACCAGTAGGGCAAACCCGGCCAGCGTCAGCCAGCCTAGGACTCTCGTCGCCTTGGACGAGGTGGTGGCAGCCACCACGGTGCTCATGCTTCCTCCAAAAGAGCCCCGTAACTCAAGGCTCCGAATACCCCATAGATTGCGGCGAAACCGGCCAGAAGGCCCAACCAGGCCCACCCTTCGGCCCCGGCCACGCCGAATGCGTCCTGAAATGCCCGAGTGGCCCCGACGAGCACCGGGGCCACCACCGGCAGCAACAGCATCGGCAGCAGAGTTTCCCTCACCCCTAGCCCGGCCACCAGCGCCCCGTACAGCGTGCCCGCTGCGGCCACCCCGGCGGCGGCAGCCAGCCCAGCGCACACCAAAAGGCCGTAGCGGTGCACGGTCACGTCGAACAACAACACCACACCGGCCGCCAACAGCACCTCCAGCACCACCAACTGAATGGCGATGGCCGCCGCCTTGCCCCCGAACACGGCGATGGGGTCGATTCCCGACAACAGCAGCCGGTCGGAGGCCCCGTCAGCCAAATCCACCGCAAACGAGCGGCCGATGGCCAACAGAGAGGCCAAGAGCACGGTTACCCAGAACAGCCCGGGGGCATAGGTGCGCAGGGCCTCCTGATCGGTGTCCAAGGCGAAAGCGAACAGCACCAGCACGGTTACCGCAAACGGCACGATCTGGTTGATCCCCACTCGGGCGCGCATCTCGATCCTCAGGTCCTTGCCCGCGATCAGCCACGCATCACGAAACACGGCGGTCACCCTCGGTGGAAGCATCCCCGTCGTTTGGCCCATCTGCCGAGTCGCTCCCGGCGCGCACCATCCCGCCCACCACGCTCACCACCCGGGGCTTGAGCACCTGAATGCGCTCTAGTTCGTGGGTGGCCAGAACCACGGTGGCTCCCGCCGCGGCCGCGCTGCGAACCAGAGCATCCACCGTGTCGCGCGACTGCTGATCCAAGCCGGCGTGGGGCTCGTCCAACAGCCACAACTCGGGCCGCCGCACCACCAGCGAGGCAATCGAGGCCCGGCGGCGCTGCCCGGCCGACAGCCGACCCACCCGAGTGTCGGCAAGGCGCCCGGTGAGCGAGAGCCGCTCAATCGCTTCGTCAACGTCTGTGCCACCAGCCCCCGCAGCTCGAGCCCAAAAGGCCACGTTCTCGGCCACCGTCAGATCGTCGTATAGCCCGGCGCGATGGCCCAACAACGCCACCCGGCGGCGCACCATCCGACGCTCATCGTTCAGATCGTGGCCCAGCACCCACCCCTGGCCCGAGGCCAGCGAGCACAGTCCGGCGCACAGCCGCAACAAGGTGGTTTTGCCCGCCCCGTTTGGTCCCTTGAGCAGGACGATCTCCCCCGGCGTAATTTCGAGATCAACTCCGGCCAAGGCGGGAAACCGCCCCAATAACGTCACAGCGGCCCGGAGCCGGACGGCAGGTTCCACAACTCCTGTCAGGCTACAGGGGCGCTTTCTGATCGCAGAAACCAAGGACCTTGCGGCTGCCCCCATCGGCAGGCTTATGATCGGCGTGATGTTCGGCCTGGTGACTGAGAAGGCGTATGAGCAACACCGGGCCCAATTCGATGCACTGGACGAAGAAGGGCACGGCCTCCAGTGGCTGCGCTTGGCCGACGACGGCCAGCTCCACGGCCCCTCCGATGCCCACCCGGTGGTGGCGTGGCTGTCTAGCGACCTGTTCTTTGGCGGGATTCTGGACCGGTTCTTCGAGATCGTGGAGGGCGCGCCCGATTTCCGCTGGCTCCAGTCGGCTGCCGCCGGGGTGGATCTCGATCCTTACGAGCGGTTGATGAACAGCGGCGCCCGGATATGCAACGCCCACCTCACCGCCATTCCTATCGCCGAGTTCGTGCTGCGAGCGGTGCTCGATGTGTTCCAAGACGCCGAGCGCTGGCGGACCGCCCAGGCCGATGCCCGATGGGAGCACCACAATTTCCGCGAAGTGTGGCGATCCCGCTGGCTGATCATCGGGCTGGGGGCCATCGGAGCGGAGACCGCCCGCCGGGCCCGGGCGTTCGAGGCCCATGTGACCGGGGTGCGCCGCCATTCCACCGGAGATGAGCCGGTGGATGCCATGATCTCGCCCGCCGAGGTGCTCGATGCCCTGCCCGACACCGACGTGGTGGTGCTGGCCGCCCCGGCCAGTCCCGAAACCGAAAACCTGGTGGACAACAGCTTCCTGTCGGCCATGAAACCGGGTTCAGTGCTGGTGAACATCGCCCGGGGCAAGCTGGTGAACGACGAAGCCCTGCTCCGGGCCCTGAACGACGACCGCCTGGCCGCCGCCGTCTTGGATGTGTTCAACGCCGAGCCTCTCGATCCCGACCACCCCTATTGGTCTCATCCCAAAATCGTGCTGACCCCCCACTCCTCTGGCGGGGGTATTGGCCGGTGGGATCGGGGTGCCGAGCTGTTCTGCGACAATCTGCGCCGACTGTTGGCCGGCGAGCCGCTCGTCAACGAGGTGACCACCATGCAGTTGCCCACCGACCTCCCCTTCGTCACGGGCAGGGACAAGCAATGAGCCCGAATCCAGGAGCCTTGGCCGGACTCCGGGTGCTGGACATCTCGTCTTTTTTGGCCGCGCCCCAGGTGGCCACCTTCCTGGGCGACTTCGGCGCCGATGCCATCAAGATCGAACCGCCCTCGGGGGAGGCCCTGCGCCGCATCGGGGCCAGCCGCGACGGGGAGTCGCTGGTGTGGGCCATGGTGTCGCGCAACAAGCGGGTCATCACCTGCGACCTCAATCGCCCCGAGGGCCGCGACATCCTCCGCCAGCTGGTGTCCGAGGTCGACGTGCTGGTCCACAACTACTCCCCGGCCATGCTGGAGCGCTGGGACTGCACCTGGGAGCAGCTGCGGTCCATCAACCCCGGCCTGGTAATGGTGTCGGTGAGCCCCTACGGGCACACCGGCCCGCTGGCCGACCGGCCCGGCGCGGGCACCATGGCCGAGGCCTTCGCCGGGCTCACCCACATGACCGGAGAGTCCGATGGCCCGCCCATGCTCACCTCCATCCCGCTGGGCGACACCCTGACCGGGATCTTCGGACTAATCGGCGCGCTGGTGGCCTGTTACGGCCGGGATGTGAACGGCCTCGTCGGCCAGCACGTCGACGTGTCCATGTATGAGCCCATCTTGACCCTGATGGGCAGCACCCTCGCCGCCTGGGACCCCAACGGCGACGACCCTCCCCCCGCTCGATTCGGGTCGCGCCTGGAGACCGGCGTCCCCCGCAACATCTACCGCACCGCCGATGACCGATATCTCTGCCTGTCGGGAACAACCGACCGCCAGGTAGAGCGCATCCTGGCGTTGACTGGGCGGAACAGCCCCGAAGACCAGGCCAAGTTCTCCAGCATGGCCGACCGCCTGGCCCACAACGACGAGCTCGACGCCCTAGTGGCCGACTGGATCGCCCAGCGCCCCCTGGACGAGGCCGTCGCCGTATGCGTCGAGGCCCGCATCCCGGTAGCCCCGGTCCACGACCTGCCCGGCCTGCTGGCCGATGCCCAAGTGCAGGCCCGCAACAGCGTCACCATGGTGCCCCACGAAGTGCTGGGATCGGTACCCATGGCCACCCCCGCCCCCATCTTGAGCGAGACCCCCGGAACCATCACCCACCCCGGCCCCCCCATCGGCGCCCACAACGCCGAGGTCTACACCGAACTCTTGGGCTGGAACGCCGACCGCCTAGCCCAAGCCCAATCCGACGGCCTGGTGTGACTACGCTGCGGGCTGACATTTGGCGGGGACAACCCGAGCCGACATCGAAAGGGCGACAACCATGACCCCAGAAGAAGCAGCCGGAGCTACGGGGATGCCGATTGCGGCTATGGGGCGCAGCTATTTTGCGGCCGATGCGGTGGGCCAAGCTCTGGGCGAGGCCGGGTTCAGCGGGTTGGCCCGGTATATCGGCGCCCGGGGCGGGGTGCTAGGCGACGTGTCTACCGACGTAGTGGTATCGGGGTTCGCTTTGTTCCATCCGGCCATGATCGAGACGGGTTGGAACCAGACCAAAGAACAGGGGTCGCCCCCCGACGCGGCCACTGCTTTCGCGGTGGGCATCGGCGGATGGGCAGCCGACACCTTTGGGCACCTCGACGGGCTGGGCGACTTCGCCGCCGCGGCCCGAACGGTTTTCGACGCTACTGAGCCCAGGAGCCAAGCCCTCTACGCCGGCTGGCGGGCCATGCCGGTGCCCGACGACCCGGCGGCGGCCACAGGATTGGCCATCCAGGTGCTGCGGGAATTGCGCTTCGGGTTCCACGTCCATGGATTGAGCGCGGTGGGCCTGGCCCCGGTGGAGGCCATCATCGCCCAGGCCAACCCCCAGCAGGCCCAGTTCTTCGGCTGGAGCGAGCCTTTCCCCGACCCCGAGCCCCTCAAGAACAAGCACCGCCAGGCCGAGGAGATCACCTCAGCCCGGATGGCCGAGGCCTACGAGTCCATCGACGCCGACCAGCGGGCCCACGTGGCCGCCACCGTCAAGGCCATCGCCGAGATCACATCGAGCTAGACGTCCAGTACAGACAGCCGGCCCCGGGCCTCGAACTCCGCCCTGATTGCCTCAGCGTCACCAGAAACCAGTCGGCGATAGCCGTCGCCGTCGCGCACCCAGGTCTCGTCATCGGATTCCCACCGCTCCCGGCGCAGGGTGCGCTTCAGGATTTTGTTGGTCTCGGTCTGAGGCAGGGAATCGGCCCAGCGCAGATAGCGGGGGGCCCACTTGGTGCCCAGGTCGTCTTGGCCGCCCAGAAACTCGGCGAATCCCTCGGGGTCGAAGGCCGCTCCAGGACGGCGCACCACCGCGGCCATCACGTCGTCGCCCACCGACGGGCTGGGCACGGCAAACACCGCGGCCAGGTCGATGTCGGAATGGCGCACCAGGATGCGCTCCACCGGGGCGGCCGCGAAGTTCTCCCCATCCACCCGCAGCCAGTCGAAGTTCCGCCCCGCGAAATACACGAATCCCTCGGCATCCCGATAAGCCAAATCGCCTGACCAATAGATGCCACCGTGGGTGCGCTCCTCGTCGGCCTCCGGGTTGTTCCAGTAGCCCTCAAAGGTCGGTGCCGACACCATCGACACCAGCTCGCCAATGGCCTCATCGGGGTTGAGCAGCTTGCCGGTGTCGTCGAAGACGGCCACCGGTGCCTCCTCCCCGGTGTCAGGGTCGAGGATCTTCACGTTGTCGTCGGCCCGGCCCAAAGCGTTGGCTGGCGTGTCGGGGGTGCGGCTCACCGAGACTCCCCCCTCGGTGGACCCGTAGGAGTCCTCAACCGGCACCCCGAATCGTTGGGAGAACCGCTCTAGGTCATGCACCGCTCCCTCGTTGCCGAACACGATCCTCAGGGTGTTGTCGGCGTCATCGGGCTGCTCGGGGGTGGCCAGGATGTAGGTGAGGGGCTTGCCCACGTAGTTGAAGTAGGTGACGCCGAATCGGCGCACGTCGGGCAGAAAGCCCGATGCTGAGAACCGCCGCCGGAAAGCGGCAACGCCCCCCGCGGTCAGACACGGCACCCAGCCGGCCATCAGCGCATTGGAGTGGAACATGGGCATGGCCTGATAGAACACGTCGTCGGGCGTCAGCTTGCGCATCTCGGTGATCACCTGTCCGATCCGGGCCAGCCGGGCCTGCGAGCAGATGGCCGCCTTGGGATCACCGGTGGTGCCCGACGTGAACAAGAGCAGATAGGGCGCCAGCGGGTCGATGTCGGCCTCCGGCGGCTCGGCACCGGCGTAGGGCGCTAGCGCCGCGGCCCACTCCGGCGAGTCCACGTCCAGCACCCGGCCGTTGGCCGCACCGAGATCCAATCCCTCTAGCAACCCCCGGTGACGACTCTCGGCAACGATCATGGCGCAATCGGCGTGAGTGATGTCGCGGGCCAGCTCGGCACCCTGGCGAGTGGGGTTGATGCCCACCACCGCCGCTCCGGCCACCGCGGCGGCGCCCAGCAGCATGGAATACTCCGGCCCATTATCCAGCAGCGCTCCAACGTGGAACGGCCCTTCCCCCCGGCGGTCCAAAAGCAGATGGGCCCGAGCGACACACCCGGCGGTGAACTCCCGGTAGGTGTGCTGTTCATCCTCGAAGAGCATGGCCAGGCCGTCATCGTCAGCCCGGCTCAATACCAGGTCTCTCACGGTGGGGTCGGCTTCGGCAGAGGCGTCCATGACTGGGGATCGTAGACAGGGAGCGGAAGGAAGCTAGAACGCTAGAACGCCCAGGGGTCGAGAAGCATGGGATCGAAGGGCACCGAAGCCCCAGAGGCCATCCCGGTCCCGCTTCGGGCCAGCAGCGAGCGCGACACGACCACCGGCTGGCTGGCCTCCACCAGCAGCGCGTAGGAGTCGCCGTCGGTCAAACGGTCGATGGGCACCACCAAGCGGCTGTGGGGAGCCACCTCTCGGGGGTCGAGTTGGTCAATTGGGGTGATCCGGCCGTTGGCCAGCTTCAACACCGTGACCCTGGCGATCGAATCAGGCGACGGGTTGACTATCGCCAACGCCACCTCCGACTCATCGGCCCGATTCCCCGCGATTAAGTAGCGCTCCGCGGTCACCGGCACTCCGGCAGTGATCGCCACCCCTGCCGGAGACGCTGCCGCCGACGCGGCTGCCACCCGCTCAGCCACTATGGGAACCCCGTTGTACACCTGGACCGAAGCCCAGAACCCAACCCCTGCGGGCAGAGTGCTGGCTGTGTTGTAGGCAAAGGGATCGGGGGGAAGCGGGTAAGACCCCGCCTCCCGCAGCACAAGGGCCACTCGCTGCTGCGGGGGCACCGACACCTCGAATGGCGCCAATGCGCCGCCAGGGTCGGGGGCGTCCAAGCGGATGCTGATGTCAGCGGCGGCCTCCCGGTCTGAGGGGTTGTACAACACGATGTGCTCGCCCACAACCGCATCAGTTGGCCCGATGGAAAAGACCCATTGCGTCTGGGGCCTCGGGACCCCCGGTCCGGCGGTCAGCCCCTCCAAGCCCTCGGTCCCGTCGAACAACTGGAGCCTTCCGGCCACAATCCGCCCGGCCTGAGACTCGATGGTGGTCGAAACCGATGAGAATCGGGGCACGAGATCGGTGGCATTCACCACCACCAGCGAACGGGCTGGCACCAATACTCCCCGGAGCGCCTGCGGCTCACGGAGTCCTTCATCGGTGGAGAAGGCAAATTTCACCACCGCCCGGTCGGGGAACGGGTTGAACAGGGTGAAGATCAGCCGGGCGTCTCGTCGGGTCGATCCGGCGGCGAAATGCCAATCTGCCGATGAGCGGGTGGCACAAGGCATGACGTCGATGCCGGTGGGTCCCTGCACCCTCTGCTCGACCACCGCCGAACCCGAGTCGATCTCCACCAGTGCGGCGGTGTACTGCGACTCCACCACATCGGCCAGCCGCAGAAATGCCTGCGATCTTGCCGGCACATTGAGCAGCACCTCTTCGGGCGAGGCCGACGGCGACACCGACCCGACCGGAGTAGCCGGGAACACCGACACCGCTGCGGTCACCGCCTCTGCGGTGGGATTGGCAACGATCACCGAATGGTCGGCGAACTCGCCCGGCAGCGAAGTTCCCTCGGAGCAATACCAAACCCCGCCCTTGGCCTCTGGCCCGGGCGCCGTGCTGGCGGCCTCCTGGGAAACCAGCACCCTCTCGGGAGCCGAACCGTCATCGGCCCTGTCGGCCACGGCCAGCCCGATCACCGTTGCCAAAGCCACCACCACTAGGGGCCAGCGCTTCACGAGACCGGTCATCGGGGTACGTCCTGGGGGACTTGTCGGCCGGTCATCGGGGCGCTACCTCACTATCCGACCGGCGGCGCCCTTCGCTGGTGCTGAGTCGGGCCAGCCCTACCAGTGCCACCGTCCACAATGCGACCTGCACCGCCATCAGCAGCGTGGTCAACCCAGAAGTTCCATCATCGGGTGAAGGGCCAATCGCCGCCCTGGCCATCGACGGGTCCAATGCGGTGTTGTGATAGGTGGCGATGCCCGCGGTCAGCCCTCCCGGTGCCAAGTCGAGTTGGCCGTCGAGCATTTCGAACAGCCACCGGGGAGCGGGCTGCGACAATTCGCCGTAGGGAGCGGACGCCAGGCGCTCGGCCACCAGAATGGTGCCGATCCCCCATTGAGAAAGCTCGGCACCCAAACGATGGGTGCCCGCCTCTGGTGCTCCCAGCACCACCTCCCCCACCCGGCGGGTCTGCTCGTCCAATCCACCAGCCCAGCGTTGAGCCACAGTGGGAAAGGAGCGGCTGTCGGAGACTGCGAAGGACAGGCGGCCGTCCAGGTCCCAGCTACCCAGCGGCAAGACGTCGGGATGGCCAAGCCACAGAACCCGATGGCCGTCCTCCGAGCCGGCTTTTTCGTCGGAGAAGGGGGCCACGTTGGTGTAGTCGTCGGCGGTCGCGTTCCAATCGCCGTCGGAGACGTTGGCCAACACCGGCAGCATCCCGGCCACCAAGGCAACCATCGCGGAAAAGGGCACCAGCTGTCTCCAGCCGAAGCGGTAGCGGCGCACGTCCGTGAAGAAGGCGGCCACCCCCATGGCCACCGCGATGGCCAAACCCACCGCGCCGGGCACCTGCACCACCTCTGGTCGGGGCAGGGGCACCGGAGACCAGTTTTGTTCGGCAGCCAACGCCACCACCGCGGTGCCCAGATAGAGCGTCCACCCCCGCACTGCCCATGCCAGTCGGGAGTCGTGGGCCAGAGCCAGGGGGAGGACCGCGGCCGCCGGCAGGGCCCATCCGAGCCGGTTGCCACCGTAGGGTCCGGTGTCGAACCGCAGGATCTCCGCCCAGGAGTTCCCGCCGTTGCCTCCGGGCCTGTCCCCCAGCAGCGACGGCAGGCCGTCAACCAGCCACGGCAGGTTCAGCACCGCGGCGACGGCCGCCCCGGCCAACGCCACTCCCACCAATCGCACCATGCCCCGGGGAGTTCCAGCAAGAATCGACCCCAACAACAATCCAGCCAGCAGGAGACCCATCACGACCAGCGCTTCCGAAGCCATGGCTGCGGCCAAACCGAACAGCAGCCCCACCGCCAAGGTCTCCCTCAAAAGCGATGGCGGGCGCGAGTCCGGCCCCGGACTGCCGCCCGCTCCGCCGTAGGGGGCGAACCCCGCCCCGGTCAACACAGCTTGCATCAGCCAGGGCACTGCGCCGTACAACAGCAAGGCGCTCCAAACTCCGTTGGCCAAGGCGTTGTAGGGCAGCGGATTGGCCAGATAGACCGCCAACGCCACTCCCTGAATCCACAGGGAGTCGAAGGGACGCATGAGCCGCCACACACCTAAGGCCCCCAGCGGAACCATTCCTACGATCAACACCGTGCGCAAAAGGTCGGTTTCCCCGAAGAACAGCCAGCTCAGCAGGGTCAACACCCCTAGGCCAGTGGGAGCGAATCCCTCTTGACCCAATCCGACAGGGCGGAAGTCGCTCCACCAGCCGTTCAAGAGATCCGCACTCGACCCCAGCCTGGCCAACCCTCCGGTTGCGGGGATGCCACCAGCTATCAGGTCTCGCGACCCGAGCAGTATCAAGATCGCTGCGGCGATCCCCACCACCACCGAGGCCCGCGAGCGGCTCAACCGGGCCAATAGAGCACCGCGCGGCGACGGCCCGTCGCCCGCGCCTTCCCCCCGGCCGGTGAGAAACGAGGCCACCGGGGCAAAGCCCCGAGCCTGGGACAGCCGAATATGGGAGTCCCCCACATGTCGAGCCCGGCTCACTACCTGCCGTCGACGTCGGATCGATCCCAGGCGGACCAGATTGTGCCCCCACGACCCCCCGATGTAGCGAACCTGGCTCAGATGCCCGGTGACCAGTGCCACCAAAACCTCGATCGCCGACAGGATCACCGCTTGGGGGATCACCCGTACCGAGTGCCACGGCCCATAAACCGATAACAGGGTCCGAACCCGATGGCGGCGCCAAAGCCCTTCCATCCGGGTCCGGGAAACTCGCTCAACCAACTGCTGGCGATGGCGCACCACCGCGGAGGGGGCCACCATGACCCGAGCCCCCACGGTGCGGGCCCGCCAGCACATATCAATGTGCTCGTAGCAGTACGACATATCCGGATCGAAACCACCAATGGCCCGGAACAGATCGCCCCGCACCAACACACACCCCCCGGGCACGGCGAACATGTCCTGAACCGAATCATGTTGCTCCTGGTCCAGTTCGCCTATCTCCACTGTGGGAATCGGCACCCCGGTCTTGTCCACCAGGAGGCCTACCTGACGGATGCGGGAAGGGTCATCCCAGTCCACATACTTGGGACCGACGATCCCCGCGTTCGAGCGCACCGCCTCTTGAACCAACAGCCGCAGGGTGTTGGGCGCCAGGGCCACATCGTCGTGGCAGATCACGAAGAAGTCGGGAGCCGGGCCCGCTTCCATGAGCACTTCGTTGGCCGCCGGACCGAATCCGGGGTTGTACCCCAAACAGCGGACCGCGGCGTGGGGCAGAAAGCGCCGTACTCGGGCGGTGGGATCGGCTTCGCTGCCGGTGTCCACCACGGTTACCTCCACCAATGGGTGGTCTTGCGCGGCGACCGACTCCAGCATCTCGTCGAACCACAGACCCGGGTCGTGGCTCACGATCACCAAATGAACCCTGAAGTCGGGCTTGACCTCCATCAGGGTTCGTTGCGGCTGACAAATTCCCGCAGGGCGTCGGCAATAGCCGGGGCCTGCTCGACCGCGTCCGACAACACCGTCCGCACCGAATCAGGGAGCTGGCGGGTCAATTCTGCGGCTGCGTTGCGGACGTCCTCAGGAACTTGGTCGGCCAACTCGGCGAACGCTTCCCTCAGATCATCGGGCATCTGTCCGACCACATCCCTCCGAGCGGCCTGCACCCGGTTTATGGCCAGCAACCCGAGACCCACCGCGGTGTAAATGCCGTCGCGGATGCACTCCACCAGAGGGTCATCTTCTGGCCCCGGCTCCCCCGGTGGCTGCGGCTCGCCCACCTCACCACCGTACCGGCCCGCCCAGCAAAGCAGAGGTATGGTCGAAGCGGCGTCGCGGCTACTCGGCTCGAGTACAACAAGGCCATGGTTCGCGTGGCACACTCGTGGCGATGCGAGCCCTCGTCACCGGGTCGCGGGGTTTTGTGGGCACTCACCTTGTCGCCCACCTGAACGCCTGCGCCGACGATGTGATCGAAGTGGACCGCGTAATCGGCAGCCCCCCTATCGAAGACGCCAGCGCCATCGCCGCGTTGATCGCTGAGGCAAAACCCGAGGTGGTGTACCACCTGGCCGGCCAGAGCGATGTGGCCGCCTCCTGGAGCGATCCCATGGGAACGTTCCTGGTCAACGCCAACGGCACCCTCCATGTGGTCCGAGCCTGTATAGACACCGGGGTCGAGCGCGTCTTGTCGGTAACCAGCAGCGACATCTACGGGATGCTCAGCCCCGACGAACTGCCCATAAGCGAGCAGGCTCCTCTCCGACCGGTCAACCCCTATTCCGCCAGCAAGGCGGCCGCCGAGATGGTCTGCATCCAGGGTTTCTTGGGCCATGGCCTCGGGGTGATCCGAGCCCGGGCCTTCAATCACCTGGGTCCCGGCCAAAGCGACAGATTTCTGGCCCCCGCACTGGCCTCGCGAATCGCGGCCAACGAGAGAACCGGCACCACCGTTGTGCCGGTGGGCAACCTCTCGGCCCGTCGCGATTTCACCGATGTGCGCGACGTGGTCCGGGCCTACCGCCAGTTGGTGGTCGATGGTGAGCCCGGCGAGGCCTACAACGTGTGCTCGGGCCAGGACGTAGCTGTGTCCGAGGTGGCCGAGATCCTGCTGGGCCTGGCCAAAGTGTCGATGACCCTCGAACAAGACGACCGCCTCTTCCGCCCGGTCGATTTGCCGGTGCAGCGGGGCGACAACTCCAAACTCCGGGCCGCCACCGGCTGGGCCCCACAGATCGCTTTGCCCGACACCCTGGCCGACACCCTGGAAGATGCCCGCAGCCGACAAACCAGCCAAACTGGAGACCCTCATGGCTGAGGAATGCCCCCGGCGAGCGCTGACCGCCGAAATCACCGAAATTGTCGGCAACTCCCATGGCTGAGCAACGCCCCCGGCGAGCGCTGATCACCGGGATCACCGGCCAAGACGGCTCGTATCTGGCCGAGTTCCTGCTCGAAAAGGGCTACGAGGTGGTGGGCCTGGTCCGGCGGTCCAGCATGGTCACCTTCGAGCGCATCGCCCATCTCCAAGACCAAATCACCATCGTGAGCGGCGACTTGCTCGACGAGGCCTCCCTCATCGAGGCCTTGCAGCATCACCGCCCCGCAGAGGTGTACAACTTGGCGGCCCAGTCGTTTGTGCAGACCTCATTCGGCCAGCCGGTGCTCACCGGAGAGACCACTGCGCTGGGGGTCACCCGGCTACTCGACGCCATACGCATAGTGGATCCGACGATTCGCTTCTACCAGGCCTCCAGCAGCGAGATGTTTGGCAAGGTCAAAGAGGTGCCCCAATCCGAGGACACCCCGTTCCACCCTCGAAGCCCCTATGGCGTGGCCAAGGTGTACGGCCACTGGATCACGGTCAACTACCGGGAGAGCTACGGCTTGCACGCCAGTTCGGGCATCTTGTTCAACCATGAGTCCCCCCGGCGGGGCCTGGAGTTCGTTACCCGCAAGATCACCCACGCGGTGGCTTCCATCTCGCTGGGCCGACAGCAAGAGCTGCGCTTGGGAAACCTCGACTCCATGCGCGACTGGGGATTTGCCGGCGACTACGTGAAGGCCATGTGGCTGATGGTCCAGCAGGACGAGCCCGGCGACTATGTGGTGTGCTCAGGGGAGACCCACTCGGTGCGGGAGTTCTGCGAGCTGGCCTTCTCCCACCTGGGGATGGACTACCGCGACTATGTGGTGATTGACCAGGCGTTCATACGCCCCGCAGAGGTAGACCTGCTGGTTGGCGACGCCAGTCGGGCGGCCGCCGAGCTCGGATGGCACCGCGAAGTCGGATTCCAAGAACTGGTCGCCATGATGGTTGACGCCGATTTGGACTTGCTCCAAGGCAAGCTCAAGGGGCTCTCATGACCGATGGCCCCCTCCGGGCCACATTCGCCGCCCCGACACCGAGCTTGGTCACGCTGGCCGGAGGGGTGGGGGCAGCCAAGCTGCTCACCGGCCTTATTCGAGTCCACTCGCCCAGCGACCAGCTTGCGGTAGTTAACACCGCCGACGACACCGTGCTGCACGGCCTCCATGTCAGCCCCGACTTGGACACCGTGGTCTACACGCTGGCCGGTGCGGTCAACCCCGACACCGGATGGGGTCTGGCCGGCGAGACTTGGCAGGCCATGGACGCCTTGGACCGCTACGGGGGAATCACCTGGTTTCGCTTGGGCGACCGCGACCTGGCCACCCACCTCTACCGCACCCACCGGATGGACCAAGGCGCCGATCTGGCCGCGGTCACCGCCGAGATCGCGGCGGCCTGGGGCCTGGAGCTGGCCGTTCTGCCGGTCACCAATGACCGGATCGAAACCCGCGTCACCACCGTGGACGAGGGGGAGATCGGATTCCAGGACTACTTCGTGCGCCGCCGCCACGATGTCAGCGTGACCGCGGTGAGAGTGGACGGGGCGATGGCCGCCCAGCCTGCCCCCGGCCTCATCGAGGCGTTGGCCGCAGCCCGGTCGATCATCATCGCCCCCTCCAATCCCATTGTGTCCATCGGTCCGGTGCTGGGGGTGCCCGGCGTTCGAGAGGCGGTGGCTGCCCGACGGGAAGCGGTGGTGGCGGTGTCGCCCATCGTGGGCGGTGCCGCCCTCAAGGGCCCTGCCGACCGCCTCATGCGAGAGTTGGGCCACGAGTGCTCGGTAGTAGGAGTGGCTCGGCTCTACCAAGACGTGGCCGCCACTTTGGTCATCGACGAGGCCGACTCCCACTTGGCCGACGACGTGGAAGCCGCCGGGGTGGCCTGCGTGGTAGCCCCTACCGTCATGGATGGAGTCGAATCAGCCGCCGAGCTGGCTCGCACAATCTTGAAGTGCACAGGGGTCACCCGAGCATGAAGCTCGAGATTTTCAGCATCGACGGGCTGCCGGAGATCGAGACGGGTGACGACCTGGCCGGACTCATCGTCGAAGCGGCCGAGCTGGCCGACGGCGATGTCGTGGTGGTCACCCAAAAGATCGTGTCCAAGGCCGAGAACGCAATGGTGACCGTCGACCCTGACGACCCCCTGTCGCACAAGCCGGTGGTTGAGCAAGAGTCGGTGCGGGTGCTGCGGCGGAGGGGCGATCTCATCATCAGTGAGACCAAGCACGGATTCGTGTGTGCAAACGCCGGGGTCGACCGGTCCAACCTGGCCGCCGATCAAGCCGCGCTCCTGCCCGACGATCCCGATCGCTCGGCCCGGCGCATCCGTGAGGGGATCAAAGCTCGGGCCGGGGCTGAGGTTGGGGTGATCGTGTCCGACACCTTCGGAAGGCCTTGGCGCCGGGGGGTGGCCGACGTGGCTATCGGGGTGGCCGGGATTCGTCCCATCCTCGACCTCCGGGGGACTGCCGACGCTTCGGGACGAGAGCTTCAGGTGACTGAGGTGGCCATCGTTGATGAACTGGCCGCCGCCGCCGAGCTAGTCATGGGCAAGGCCGACAGCATTCCGGTCGCCGTAATCCGGGGCGCCGACCCAGCCTGGTTCGGCCCCGGGAATATCCAAGGCGAACTGATCCGCTCCCCCGCCGAAGACCTGTTTCGCTAATCGGGCCTTGGCACCCGCTCGCCGCTCAAGTCAGCCGCCGGAGGGATCACCGTGTTGTCTCCCACCACCGACAGGTCGCGAAGACAGGCCCCAGCACCTATTTCGGCGCCGTAGCCCACAATCGAGCGCTCCACAACCGCCTCCCGGCCCACGCGAGCGCCGGGCAGCAATGCGGAGTCGGTGACCGACGCTCCCGAGCCAACAACGGACCCCTCCATCACAATCGAACCTTCGACAGTGGCGTCGGAGGCAACCTCAGCCAATGGATGGGTCCATCCGCCATCGGACAAAGCCTGTTGAACTTCCAGGTAGGTCTCGGGAGTTCCGGCATCCACCCAGAACCCGTCCCACGCCACTGCATACATTCCGCCCCCCTCGACCAGCGTCGGAAATACCTCCCGCTCGATCGACGCTCGAGCGCCTTCTGCCACCGAGTCCAGCGCCGAGGGCTCAAGGGCATATATCCCCACACTGATCTGATTGCTGGGGGCTTCATCGGCCGGGGGCTTCTCCACGAACTCCTGCACCCGGCCGTCGTGGTCGCACACGACTACCCCGAACCGTGACGGATCGGGCACCGGCGCCAGCGCGATGGTGGCCCGGGCTTCGGCCCCCCGGTGCAAAGCCAGGAGATCATCCAGGGGAAACCGGTTGATCACATCGCCGTTCACCGCAATGAACGTCTCCTGCACCCCGGCCATGCGGGCCGCAAAGGCGATGGCTCCGGCAGTGTCCAGCGGCTCGGGCTCCACCGCGTAAAACAGCTCCACCCCGGCGCAGCGCCGCTGCGGGTAGGCGGTCTCGAAGGCGTCCGGCCGGTATCCAAGCGATAGCACCGCCCGGGTGATCCCCTGCTCACCAAGTCGCCCTACTACGTGCTCGATCATGGGCCGGTCTACCACCGGCAACATCTGCTTGGGACGGGTGAGGGTCAGAGGACGAAGCCGGGTGCCGAAACCACCGACCAGTACAACCGCGTCCACATCAATGGGCTGTCTGGCTCAGCCGTCGTCTTCCACTCTGACGCCCGGGGAATCCTCGTTGAGGCTGTCGTCGAACTCAACCGGTCCTTCGGGCTGCGACAGGTTGGCCACCAGCGAAGGCGACACCACCACTAGGTCGTTGATGGTGAGAGGCAGCGGCACTACAGCATCACGGGGCGCCAAAGCAATGGTGAAGGCCTCGCCGTCGTTCTTGAAGCGGACATCGCCGAAATCCTCGTAGATCCGCTCATCGGGTTCAGCCTCCGCTGCGGTGAGGGCGTTGGACCAGCGCACGATCTGCATCACCGCCGGCTGCCCGTCGCATACCGCGTCCGCCGCGCTGATCACCCCGAACTCGGAGGCGGTAATGCCGTTCACGTCCATGGTGACGAACATCGACTCGAAGAACTTCGCCATGACGGCGTCTTCGCCCGCGGCGTTGGCCGTGAACGGGTGAATGTGGATCAGCCCGTCGGAATGGGAATGGATGCCTTCGGGGTCGTAGGGATAGCCCTGGCTGTTTGCCCGGCCCTCGAAGACCGGCTGGAATGCGCCGCCCTCGCCGTCGGTGCAGTCCCAAACTCCATAGGCCGAGTGCCAGTGGTCGCTGAGACCGGGGCGGGATTCGGCGTCGCGCTGGGTGCGGGCTACGGCCACCACTGCGATGCCGATCACGATGATGAGCACCACCAGGGCAGGGAAGCCGATAATCCGACGCTGTTGTCCAGCGCCGCCCATCGACGCGGCCCGCGCCACCTTTTTAGAACCAGAGGCTCTTGCCACGGCTTACAACGCTACCCGGCCAGGGCTTACAACCCACACCTGTAGCCGGAGGCCGGCCGCTACTTCCCCACCAACTCTTGGAACAGCTCCAGATACCGGTCGGCCACCTGCTGAGGACCGATTGCGCTTTCGGCATAGGCCCGCCCACGGTGTCCCATCCCAGCTAGACCATCGGGGTCGTCGGCCATCTCGGCCACTGCGGCGCAGAAGGCGTCGGCGTCGTCGGGTTCGACCGATCGCCCGGCCCCAGAGTCCACCAGCAGCCGCTCCACCTCGCTGCCCCGGTCGACGCTGGCCAGCACCGGGCGGCCCGCGGCCAGCACCGAGTACACCTTGGAGGGCACGCTGGTGGAGCCGAGCCCGGCTCGCAGCAGCACCAGATGAAGGTCGGCCGCCGCCAGCACCTCTCCTAGGCGCTCCGGAGGCTGCCAGCCCATCAGGTGCAAGTTGTTCAGCCGCTCGGCCGCGTCGGCCACCGATGAGCGGGCCACGCCGTCGCCGTTGACCACGAAGTGCACGTCGGTCCTTCCCTGGACAGAGAATCGCTCCGCCGCCCCGATCACCAGCTCCAGGGGCTGAGAATGGCCCAAATTGCCGGCGTACATCACCACCAGGGCATCGCCGTCCAGCCCCAGTTCGGCCCGGTAGGGATTGTGCCGGTCAGACGGGGCGATGCGTCCCGCGTCGGCCGCGTTGGGGATCACCACCACCTTGCCCGGGTCGACGCCCGGATCCAGCTTGGCCCGCACGTTGTCGGCCATGCCCTCCGACAGCACGGTCACCGCCGCTGCCCTCCGGTACACCCAGCGCTCCAGCCGACTGGCCGCGGCCGCCACTCGGGCACTGCGCAAGACGCCGGTCTCCACCGCGGCGTCGGGGAACACGTCCTGCACGTTGAAAACCAGAGGCGCCCGCCCCCGCCAGGCGGCCGCCCATCCGGCGGCCCCCAGGGTGAGCGGGGGCGACATGGCGAACACCACATTGCAGCGGCCGGAGGCGGCCACGGCATCGGTACCCGCCAGGGCGGTAAACCCGGCGAAAGCCGCCGCCCGGGCCGCCAGCCGGCCCTTGTCGGCGGGGAACGGATGCCAACGCCGGATCCGGCCCCACGGCTCCCGCTGCGTGCGGACCAAGCGGCCCGACCATCCCTCGGCCACGGAGTGGTCGCGGTACCACGGCAGGCTCGTGACGATCTCCACCCGGTGACCTCGGGCAATCCACTGCTCGCAGATGGCGGTCATCACCTCCCCGGTGGGGGCGGTGTCGGGCTCATAGTGCGGACACAGCACCAGGATCCTGAGCTTGTCCATCAGCTGGCCACCTTGGTGTACAGATCGCACAGCCCCGCGGCGGGGTCGAGGGCGGCCAGCTCCCGCACCCGGGACTGGCCCGCTTCGATCAGCTCCCGGCGGGCATATTCATCTTGCGCCATTGCCCCTATGGCCTCGGCCCATGCGGCGTCGTCGTCGGGGTCCAACAAGCGCCCGCCCGAACCCACCACCTCGGGCAGCCCCCCAGCTTCGGCGGCCACCACCGGGCAGGCCCGGGCCATGGCCTCAGCCACCGGGAGGCCGTAGCCCTCATAGCGCGACGGAAACACCATGGCCACTGCCTGCCGAAACAGGCCGTCCAGCACCGCTGGGGGGATACGGCCCAGCCGGTGCCACCGGTCCCCCACTCCGAGCTTTGCGGCCAACTGGTCCAGCTTCTTGTCCTGGGGGCCCGGCCCCCCGGTGGCCACCAGCTCGATATCCACCCCATCAGCAGCCAGCCGGCCCAGCGCCCGCAGCAGCACCTCGTGGTTCTTGTGGGGGTAGGCCACCGCCGGATACAGAACGAACGGGTGGGACAAGTCCGGCACCGCGGCAGCCAGCCGCATGTCGGAGGCAACCGAGGCGATGTCCATCGGCGCGGGCAGAACCGCCACCTTTTGGGGGTCGATTCCCAAGCGTTCTACCAGGCGACTCCGACAGAACTCGCTTACCGTCACGATCGCATCGGCCCGGCGCACCGACCACGGCAGCATCGCCCTCAGGTACTGCCGTTTGATCAGGCTAAACCGCCGGGGATGGTCCAATGGCTGCAAGTCATGGACGGTCACCACCGCGGGGCGAATGCCCACGAAGGGCACAGTGCCCCCGAAATGGTGGACTGCATCGACCCGGTGGCGACGGCACTGGGCGGCCAGCCAGGTGTTCTCGCTGAGCACTCTCGTCGGTCGGCGCTTTCCCACCGGCGATACCACCACCTCGTAGCGCTCAGCCAGCGACCGGTGAGCCCGGGCGAACCCCGGCGGGACGAACAGAACCAGCCGCACCGGTGCATCCGACGGGACCGCCGAGAGCATCCTGACCGCGTAGTCCTCGGACCCCCCCACCCTGCCCGACCGAAGCCACAGAAGGTTCACTCCCACTGTGATAATTGAGGTCTCCGAGGCTTTGGTGTCCATCAGCCAGCCAGCTCCCGGTAGACATCGACCAATCCCCCAGCAGTGCGCTCCCAGGTGAACTCGGCCAGCGCCCGCTCTCGGCCCTGTTTGCCCGCGCGAGCGGCGGCATCGGGGTCATCGAGCAGCCCAGCCAGCGCGTCGGCGATCTGTGTGGGCTGGGTGGGATCCACTAGGACCCCGGCCGAGCCAGCCACCTCGGCGGTTGCCCCCGATGCTGATGTCACCACCGGCGCGCCCTGCACCATCGCCTCCAGCACGGGCAGGCCGAATCCCTCGGTCAGGCTCGGATAGCACACCACGCTGGCGGCCCTCATCAGAGCCCGCTTGTCGGTTTCGGATACAAACCCAAGCCGGCGGACCGGCTGCTCGGACGAGGCCAGAGCCCCGCCCAGGTTCGACTTCGATGCAGCCAGATCATTGTCGAGGTTCGACTTCCACCCCGCCGGGCCCACCAATACCAGCTCTTCAGCGGTTCGACCGAGCACTCGCCACGCCTCCAGCAACCCGGCCAGGTTCTTGCGGGGCTCGGCCGTGCCCACCCACAGCACAAACCTCTCAGCCAGGCCGAACTTCTGTCGCACCTCTTCGGCGACCTGCGTCGGCACCATGTCGTCGTCTGTCCAGTAGGGAACGACCCGTAGCCTCTCGGCGGGAATCCCGGCCCTTGAGCAGTCATCCGCGGTGTGCTGCGACGGGCACACCACGATGTCGGCGTCTTTTCGGGTCAGTTCCAGTGATTGAACGAAAAACCGCATACCCCGAGGCGTGAAGTGGTCGGGATGGCGCAGAAACGCCAAATCGTTGACCGTCACCGCCAGCGGCGCTGTTCGAGGGGGCACCGCCATGCCCGTGGCGTGGATCGCGTCCACCCGACCGGCCGCCCGCTGCACCGAGGGCCAGCGCAGCTTGTGCCAGCCCCAGTACAAGCCGGCTCGAGGCAGCCGCAACTGGGCCATCTCGATGCTCGGAGCGAACGGCTCCTCCGGCGGGTTCCGGTGCCAGGCCGAGATCCCCACCATCTCGGGCGGTGCTGTCAGGCGCCCCAGAGCGTCCACGCATCCGAGTGCCGCCGCGGCCGTCCCACCGGGCACCCGGTGCCAGCACTGCTCCAGCGTGATCGCCACTCTCACTGCTCTGAGTCTGCCAGCCCCAGCCCCATGGAACGCTGCGGGCAGGCTGGCAGATCTGTTGGCCTGCGACCCCCACTGGGTGCCAGGTATCCCGTAGTGTGTAACCCGATGAGCGGCTTCTGGGCGAGCAAGCGGGTCCTGATCACCGGCGGAACCGGCTTCTTGGGCCAATCGGTTTGCCGACTGCTCAACCAGCAAGAGCCCGCCCTGATGGTCGCCCCGTCCAGCGCCGACTACGACCTGCGCACCGCCGACGACGCCCAGAGGCTGCTGGCCGACACCCAACCCGATGTCGTCATCCACCTGGCCGCCCGGGTGGGGGGCATCGGCGCCAACCTCGAGCGACCCGCCGACCTCTACCTCGACAACCTGCTCATGGGCACCAACGTGATCGAGCAGTGCCGGCTGGCCGGAACCGACCGATTGGTGGTGGTGGGCACCATCTGCTCGTATCCCAAGTACACCAAGGTGCCGTTCTCAGAAGACTCCCTGTGGACCGGATACCCCGAGGAGACCAACGCCCCCTACGGAGTGGCCAAGCTGGCCCAGCTCGTGCAGCTCCAGGCCAACCGCGATCAGCACGGCCAGCAGGGCATCTACTTGATGCCCACCAACCTGTACGGGCCGGGTGACAAATTCCACCCATCGGTCTCCCACGTCATCCCCGCCCTCATCAAGAAGTGCGTGGATGCTGTCGAGGCCGGCCACGACAGCATCGAGGTGTGGGGCGCTGGCACAGCCAGCCGGGAGTTCCTCTACGTCGACGACGCGGCCCAGGGCATCCTGCTGGCCGCCGAGCACTACCGGGGTGCCGAGCCGGTGAATTTGGGGGCCAACCGGGAGATCCCCGTCAAAGAGCTGGTGGAGGATGTTGCCGAGGTCACAGGCTTTTCCGGCCGGATCGAGTGGGATTCCTCCCGTCCCGACGGCCAGCCCCGCCGCTGCGTTGATCCCAGCCGGGCCAAGAGGCTGTTCGGCTTCGAGGCCACCACCCCGTTCCCCGAAGGGCTGCGCCACACCTATCGGTGGTATCTGGCCAATCGTCAAGAAGCCGAGTCCCGGGGACTGTCGGACACCTCGGCGTAGTCGGCGCCCACCACCATCTCAACATCGGCGCCGTCGATCTCAGCCACCAACTCCAACCCCGGGGCTGGCTCTATGTATCGGGCCAGCATCTCCGCTTCAGACCGAGAGGCCTCTGTGTGGCGAATGACAGTGCTGGCCACATCGAACCGGTCGGCGTTGCCCCGGCCCACTACTGAGAAACCGACCCCCTCTAGGGCATTCTCCACCTCGGCCACGGTGCCCGACAGGGTGCCGTTCAGCACCCGCACACGCACCCCGGCCAGGCTCTCGGCCTGAAAGAACTCCAAAACCGACCCGGCCTCACCTTCGACCAACAGCAGCACTTGCTTGCCGTCGATGGTGGCATCAACCACCGGGAGCCGGTACCGCTCGATCTGGTCTACTTGGAACGACCGGAACTCATCTCCCAGGGAGACGAGCTGGCCCACCGTGATGAGGTTGTCGAGCGTGATGCTGGGGTTGTCGTCGTCCAACAACTCGTTGGCCACCCGCCTCAGGGTGAAGGGATTGCGGATACCCTTTTCCACCGCTCGCTTGAGGGTTGCGACCATGAAGTCCTGCTGGCGCTGGTTGCGCTCCAGGTCGTTCCACACGCCGAGCCGCACCCAGTCTTCGTCAATGGCCGGATTGCCTCCCTCTACCACCGTGAGCGGCCGGCGGGTCCGGACATAGGCCAGCGCGGTGTCGGGATCAAGGGCGATCACCCCGGACTGCTCGATCCGCAATCCCAGCGAGTCGTCTCGGATCGGCTGGGCGATCTCCACCGGCACACCGCCAACCGCATCCACGATCCGCAGGAATCCGGCAAAGTTGATCTCCACGTAGTGGTGGATGGGTACGCCCAGGTATTCCGACACCGTCTCGATCAGGGTGCCGGCCCCGCCGATACCCCTGGCGGCATTCACCCGCTCGCTCCACCCCTTGCCGGCAATCGGCACCCAGAGGTCTCGGGGAATCGACAGCATGGCCACCCGGTCGGCGTCGGGATCGATGCGCACCAGTATCACCGAGTCGGTCAGCAGGGTGTTCACGTCCCGGTCGATGTGAATGGGGCTGTCGGGATCGATGCCGGCGGCATTGTCGATCCCCACCAGCAAGAAGTTCAGGGCCTCCGAATCCCCCTGCTCCTCGAAGTCCAAAGACAGCCCAACCGAGACGCGGGGGATCTGGCTGATCTGCGACTTCACCATCGCCAGCCCGGCCGCCCCGCCCACCGCAGCCACGAACACCAGCAAGCCGGCCAGTACCACCAGCTGCTGTCCCCAGGTTCTCCTTCTTGCTCTGCGCCTGCGGCTCACCGGCCCCACCCAATATTCCATTGCCGGTGACCGCGACTAATACCGCGTCCCATTCCCCGCCAGTGTAAGTACACTGCACTCGATGGAGGTGGCGGCAATTGCCGTGGTGGGACATCACCTGTGTTCCGAGCTGGCCGACGTCACCGACGATTTAGGCGCCTTGGAGTCGAGCGGGTTCTGGGCGGTGGCCATCGATTTCCACGGAAAGGCGGTGTGCGCCCGCTTCGAATCGGTTCGCCCCGCCCGTCCTTGGAAGGGGCGCCCCTGGAAGGGCGTTCCGGCCGACACCTGGACCAGCTCGCTCGACCGAGACGGCTTCACGGCCGGGGTGTCGGCCATTCGGGAGATGATCGCCGCCGGAGACGTCTACCAGGTGAACCTCACCCGCCGCCTGAGCGCGCCGCTTATTGATCCCGACACCGACATCGCCGCCTTGGGAGCGGCACTGGCCGAGGGCAACCCCGCGCCCTACGCCGCCGTGCTGCGCCTGCCAAAACACGGCGTGCACATCGCCTCGGCCTCGCCCGAGAGGTTCTTGGTGCGCAACGGCGATTGGGTGGAGTCGTCGCCCATCAAGGGCACCGCGGCCTACCCGTCCGGGCTGACCCCCAAAGACCAGGCCGAGAATCTGATGATCGTCGACCTCGTCCGCAACGACCTTGGTCGGGTGTGCGACTACGGCACGGTGAGCGTGCCCGCACTGTTCTCCTTGGAGCATCACCCCGGCCTCGTGCACCTGGTGAGCACCGTTCGAGGGCGGCTGGCACCCGACTGCGGTTGGCCGGAGCTGATTGCCGCCACCTTCCCCCCCGGTTCGGTCACCGGCGCCCCCAAGCTGGCCGCGCTCGATGCCATCGCGTCCCTGGAACCGCAGCCCCGGGGGGTGTATTGCGGAGCAGTGGGGTGGGTGGACGCCGACCGTCAACAGGGCGATCTGAACGTGGCCATCCGCACGCTCTGGATCGAAGACGGACACCTGCACCTCGGCACTGGCGGGGGCATCACCTACGACAGCGATCCTGTGGACGAATGGCAGGAAACGGAGCTGAAAGCCAAGCGGCTCCTGGCCGTGGCCACCGGTGAGTACATCCCGATATGACCGAGCCGCAGACTCCCGCTGAGGCTTCGCCAACGGCCCGCATCGTGTGGATCAACGGTGCGCTGGTTCCCGAGGACGAAGCCCGGATATCCCCGTTCGACCACGGTTGGCTAGTGGGCGACGCCGTGTTTGAGACCCTGATCATCGTGCGGGGGATGCCGTTTTGCGCTCGCCGCCACCTGGAGCGGCTGGCCTATTCGGCTGAGCACCTGGGCGTGGCCGTTCCCGATGCCGAAGTGCTGCGGGAGGCCATGATTGCGGTGGCCGCGGCCAACGATCTCGAAGAGGGGCGGCTGCGGGTCACCGTCAGCAGCGGTACCGGGCCGCTGGGCAGCAACCGGGGCGACAGCCCGCCCACTGCCACCGTGGCCGCCACCCCCCAGCCGCCGTGGCCGGCCACCACTGCGGTGGCCACCGTCGAATGGACCATCAACGAGCGCAGCCCTTTGGCGGGACTCAAGACCGTGTCCTACGGCGCCAACGTGCGGGCGCTGGCCGCGGCCAAGGCCGCCGGGGCCAGCGAGGCCATCTTCGCCAACACCCAGGGCCAACTGTGCGAGGGCACCGGCAGCAACGTGTTCCTGGCACACCAGGGCCGGCTCATCACCCCCTCGCTGGCCGGAGGATGCCTGGCCGGGATCACTCGCCAACTGGTGATCGAATTGACCGGCGCCGCTGAACAAGACCTGCCCCTCAGCGCTCTGGCCGCGGCCGACGAGGCGTTCTTGACCTCCACCACCCGCGATGTACACCCCATTCATGCCGTCGACGGCCTCCCTCTTCCCGCCGCCCCCGGACCCCTCACTCAAGCGGCCGCCCAAGCCTTCGCCCACCTAAAGGCCACAGAGATAGACCCCTAAGAGCTCCTCAAGTGCACGACGTCTCCCACTACCACTCTCACCCCGCCCTCCAGCAGCAAAGCACCCCGCTCATCCAATTCTTCAGCTACCCCCTCCAACACCAACCCGTCAGCCATCTCGACTGAGACCCTCTGGCCCAACGTGGCGGACTCTTGGCGGGCGGCGGCCATCAATGCGGCCCGATTCTCGGACTTGTCGATACCGTCCATCCAGCGGGAGAAACTGCCCAGGATCTCAGCCAGCAGCCCTTGTCGGTCGACCACCGAGCCGCAAACATCTTCTAGAGCCAGTGCGGTGTCCGCCGCCTCTGGAGGTGCCGCGCCGGTCCGAACGTTGAGGCCCATGCCCACCACCACGGCTTCCAGGCGATTCCCGGTTACCACCGACTCGGCCAGCACGCCGGCCAGCTTGCGATCGGCTACGACCAGATCGTTGGGCCATTTCACGCTGGGGCGCACCCCGGCCAGCGAATCGCAGGCCTCCACTGCCCCCAACGCCATCGCGGTGGTGATCAAGTGGGCCTCCTCCACGGCTAACTGGGGTCTCATCAGCACGGAGAACAACAGGCTCGTGTCCGGCGCTGCGTCCCAGGCTCTGCCTCGCCGACCGCGCCCGGCGAGCTGGTAGTCGGCGGCCAGCACTGCCTTTGGCGCTGCGCCCTGGCGGGCCTCGGCCAGCAGGTCGGCGTTGGTCGAACCGGTCTCGGCAACCCATCTCACCCGAAAACCGCAAACCGATCTCACCCCCACTGCGCTCCCCTTGTGCTCTGATCCCCCGGCCATGTCCACCCGCCATTATTCGCGTGATCGTGAAACTCTCTGCCACCATATTGCCGTGTTGTCCAAGGTATTGGTGGCGAACCGGGGCGAGATCGCCGTGAGAGTAATCCGGGCTTGCCGGGAGATGGGCATCGCCACGGTGGCGGTGTACTCCGAACTCGACCGCAACGCCCTTCACGTGCGCATGGCCGACGAAGCCCATGCCCTGGGCGGCCAGACCGCGGCCGAGAGCTACCTCAATACTGAGGCAATTCTCGACATCATCGAGCGAACCGGTGCCGACGGCGTACATCCCGGATACGGCTTCTTCTCCGAGAACGCCGACTTCGCCCGGGCCATTACCGCTCGGGGGGTGGCATTCATCGGTCCAAACCCCGAGGCCATCGAGGTTATGGGCGACAAGATCTCCGCCCGCCAGGCCGCCGAGCGGGTGGGAGTCAACGGCGTCCCCGGCACGACCGACCTCATCACCGACCCCGAGCAAGTGAGAGAATTCGGCGCCGAGCACGGCTACCCGGTGGCCATCAAAGCGGCCTATGGCGGTGGTGGCCGGGGCATGAAGGTGGTGACCGACGAGGGCGCGGTGGAAGATGCCATCGAGTCGGCCCAGCGGGAGGCCCTCAGCTATTTCGGTCGCGACGAGATCTACATGGAGCGCTACCTGGAACAGCCCCGCCACGTGGAGGTGCAAGTTCTGGCCGACAGCCACGGCAACTGCGTGTACTTGGGCACCCGCGACTGCTCTGCTCAGCGCCGCCATCAAAAGCTCATTGAAGAGGCCCCGGCCGCGGGCATCGACCCCGACGTGCTCACTGCCATGGGTGAGGCCGCGGTGAAGGTGGCCGAAGGCTGCGACTACGTGAACGCCGGGACAGTTGAGTTCCTGTACGAGGACGGGGAGTTCTACTACCTGGAGATGAACACCCGGCTCCAAGTGGAGCACCCGGCCACTGAGCTGGTCACTGGGATCGATTTGGTGGAGCAGCAGATCAGGGTGGCCTCCGGCGAGCCTCTGCCGTTCACCCAAGAAGACATCGAGATCTCCGGCCACGCCATCGAGGTGCGCATCAATGCCGAAGACCCCGCGGAGGGCGCATTTCTGCCGTCTCCGGGGCCGATAACCGGCCTAAAGCTACCCAGCGGCTACGGCACCCGCTGGGACGGCGGCTACGAGGCGGGTGACGAGATCAGCCAGTACTACGACAACTTGGTGGGCAAGCTGATCTGTTGGGGCCGAGACCGGTCCACGGCCATAGCCAGAACCCTCCGGGCCCTTGATGAGCTGGAGGTGAGCGGGGTGGCCACCACCATCAGCGCGGATGTGGCCATCCTGGCCCACCCCGATTTCGCCGCGTTGGCCCACTCCACCAAATGGGTGGAAGAGACGCTGGACCTCACCGGTATCAAGAGCGCGCCGTCCTCAGCGAGCCCGGAGACCGCCGACACTGAGCCCCTGGTGCAGAGGGACATCGACGTTGAGGTCAGCGGCAAGCGCTACTCGGTGCGGATGTGGGTGCCGGAGACCGCTCCGGCCACAGCCGCCGCTTCGTCGGGCGGGGCCAATCGGCCCAAGCGGGCTGCGGCCAGCAAGAGCGGGGGCAGCGGGGGCAGCGGCGACGTCACCGTGCCGATGCAGGGAACAATCGTGAAGGTGATGGTGGCCGAGGGCGACACGGTGGAGGCCGGTGATCCCATCGTGGTGCTCGAAGCCATGAAGATGGAGAACAACGTGTGCGCCGAGAAGTCCGGCACCGTGACGGACATCCGAGTGGCCGAGGGCGACTCAGTAGGCAGCGGCGACGTCGTCGCGGTGATTGAGTAGTGCCAAAGCCGCCAACCCAGGGCCAGGCCAACACTTCGATCATCATCCCCAGCGCCGGCTTTGCCCACACCGGCGCAGAGACCTCGATGCTGGATCGCTGCCTGGAGACGCTTCGGCTGCTCGATCCGCCCCCTCTCGAGGTGATCGTCGTAGTCGGCGACGAGTTTCAAGGTGAATCGCCCCGATCATTGGACGGCTTTCCTGTACGGGTAGTGAACCGCGGGCCCGGGACCTTCGACTTCTCCAAGGCCATCAACTCAGGGCTGTTGGCCAGTCAGGGGGCACTGGCCCTGTTGCTCAACGACGATATCGAGGCCGAAGACTCCGACTGGCTCGGGCGGATGGCCGCTCACCTCGACGATCCAACCATCGGGGCCGTGGGGGCGACCCTGCTCTATCCCGACCGGTCGATTCAGCACATAGGCATCGAGATCAAAGACGCCCATCCCATCCACTCATTAAGGGGCTGCCCGCTGACCGACGCCGAGGCCCACGGGGCCGACGTGGCCCGTGACGTGATCAGCGTGACCGGAGCCTGCCTGCTGGCCCGGCGGCAAGACCTGCTGGCCGTCGGCGCCCTTTCGCCGGTGTTCCCAGCCTCCTATGGCGACATCGACCTGTGCTTGCGGCTGCTCAGGTCAGGCCTTCGAGTGGTGGTGGAGCCCGCTGCGACCCTTGTCCACCACGAAAGCTCCAGCCGGGAACCGGTTATCGAGCACTGGGAGTGGGAGAGGTTCGTCCACCGTTGGGGCGAGATGACCGACCCGTGGTGCCATCTTCGTGATCACCGTCCCGACTACACCGGCTCTAAGATTCACCCATGACCGCCGACTTGGTCGATGGCGAGGACCTCGAGCAGCTTCGCCACGAAGTCCTCCGTCTGCGCGATCAAGCCCTTGGGGCTGAGGCGCGAGGAGAACATCTCCGAGGCCGCATCGCCAACCAAGAAGACCAGATCGCCGAACTGGAGAACCAAATCGCCGAGAGGGATGGCCGCATAGAGGAGTGGAAGCACCGAGTTGCCGAGCGGGATTCCCGCATCGCTGAGCGAGACTCCGGCATCGCCGAACGGGACGACCGGATTGCCGAGCGGGATATCCGCATGTCCGAAAAGGACGCCCTCATCGCCAAGAAAAATAGCCGCATTGTCGATTTAGAAGCCCGTGTCAACGAACTGGAGGCCGAGAACCTCCGACTCCATGAAGAACTGGCCCGCCCGGCCATCGTCCGACTTGCTCGACGGTTTGCTCGGCGACCACGCAACGATGAACAGTCCTGACCTCATCGACACCGCCAGGGTCAGCGTGGAAATCGAGGCCGAGGCCAAGAAACTGCGCCGCCAAGACCCCGAGATTGCCCAACTTGAGCAGGAGATAGAACAGGTTTGGGCCGACATCGCCCCTACCCGAACTTCTACAGAGGCCGCTGGCGATGACCGCCTTCTATTGGACCAAATGTCCTATCTGGCCGCACTAGATCCTCACGTCCCCACTGGATCGCGCCGGGGACTCCGGGGAGTCAAATGGACGATTCGCAAGCTGACCTACTGGTACGTCCGTTTCTTGACCGACCAGTTCAACGTGTTCGCCGGAATGTTGATTCGGCACCTGCGCAACCTCGATGGCCGTCTGGGCCGCTTGGAAAACGCCTCCCGGCATCCTGGCGAGCAGTCGGTTCCGGCAGGCTTGGGCATTCTCGACGATCCCCCCGAGCCGTCGGCGGCCGTGGTGTCCCACGTGGCCGGCTACGCGGGCTCGGGGCCGTGCCTGGTGTTGTCGGGAGGAGAGGGCGCCATCGTCGTAGCCATCGGCGAACGGGGCATTCACGCCCACGGAGTGGAGCAGGACCCCGACCGTGTGCTCGCCGGGCTCCATCGCCAACTCGATATTCGGACGGGTGACGTGCTCGCCTACCTGTTCGACGCCGAGGACGAGTCATTCGGAACCATTGTGCTCACCGGCGTGGTCGAGACACTCCCATTGACCAACCTGCTGGGAATGGTTGACCAGGCCAGCCGGAAGTTGAAGAAGACCGGTCGGATAATTGTGGCAGTGGCTGATCCCGCGAACCGGGATCGAGTGGAGAAGGAGCTTGGATCGGGCCTGGGTATCTCCCCTATCACTTGGCGGCACATCTTGGAGAGTGCCAGCTTCGACGCCCGCTTGGAGCCTTGCCCCGACTCTCGCATCGCGGAGATCGTCGTCGCCCATCGCACCGAAAAGTCGGATTCCGATTCCAACCGGGGCAAGATTTGAGCCCCGCAGTTGATCTCCTGATCCCGCAGATGGCCACCGCGGACGCCACCAGCAACCACACCCGGCTGATTCGGGAACTCCTCGAAGAGCGGGATATCGATGTCCGCATCGTGGTAGAGCGCAAGAACAGGTCGGACAGCAACACCATCCCCATAGAGAAGTGGAATGGCGAAGCCCAAGTCTCGATACTCCAACACTCCATAGGCTCGGAAGTAGCGCAGTCTGTGATCCGCAGAAACGCGCCGATCGTGCTGAACTACCACAACATCACCCCGGCCAGTTACTTCCAGGTCTGGCAGCCCGATCTGGCCAAGAGCGTTCAGAGGGGACGTCAGCAACTCAGCCAGCTCGCGCCGCTCACCCGTCGAGGGATTGCCGACTCAGAGTTCAACGCCAAGGAACTGAGGGGGTTGGGCATCGACGACGTCGTGGTTGCTCCGGTGCTATGGCAGCTGGGCAGCAGCGCACCGCCAACCGACCGAGACGACGGGCCGGTGGATGAAAACGGCGGGACAGTGCTGTTTGTCGGTCGGCTGGCCCCCAACAAGTGCCAGCACGATCTCGTGGCCGCCTTCGCGGTTCTGTCCCGTTTCCGGCCCCAATCACGACTGGTGCTGGTGGGCGACGCCTCCCCGCCCCAATACCTGCAGTCCCTGAAGAGCCTCGCTCGAAGGCTTGAGGTAATCGACCGGGTGGTGTTTGCCGGCAAGGTCTCCGACAAGAACTTGCTCCAGTGGTACCAGCTTTCGGATGCTCTGGCCTGCGCTTCGGAGCACGAGGGATTCGGGGTTCCTTTAGTGGAGGCCATGGCCAACGGTCTGCCGGTTGTGGCCTATGACGCCGCCGCAGTCGGCGAGACTCTTGGCGATTCAGGCATTGTTCTCAGCGACAAGCGCCCGGGAACCATGGCCATGGCCCTACACCGGGTGCTTGGCGACCAGCACCTCAGAACCAACCTGCGCCACCGAGGCATCGAGTCGGCCCAGCGATTCGATATTTCAGTCACCCGTGAGCAAATGTGGGTCGCTCTCAAGGACCTACTCGAAGCTGAGGACTGACCCGAAGACTCTCCTCAACGCTTGCGAATGCCCCGAGCCAGCCTGGCGATCTTGTTGTGGATCCTCTCCCGCCAGGCCACCCGGGACAGGCGAGCCCTGGTCTCCGCCAGCTCTGCCTGGGTCTGAGCTAGCTGAGCCTCGACTTGGGCTAGGCGAGCCTGGTTCTCCGCCAAACCCCCAGACAGCTCATTTGCCCCGGATAGCTCGTGTGAACCACTCAGCTCGATTGCCCCGGTCAGCTCCGCGATCAGCTCCTGTTGCCGGAGGACCAGGTGCTCCATGCGCCGATAAGGGGCCACAGGCGAACTCAATAGGTCCATTCGAGACCGGCTTCCAGCATCGTGAAGCTCAGCCAGCCTCACCGCGGACTGGCGGTAGACCCTACGAATCAGATCATCTTCGGCCTGCCGCCACCGCTTCAGCAGCTCGGCATCTATGTCCTCGCCGATCAGGCCGCCCAAGTGGGCCACTAGGCGGTCGTTGCTCCAGGTAACCGGCCAAGGCAGTTGACAGCGGGAACTCAACATGGCCGACACTGTTTTCCATAACCCTCTGACGACGGCCAGGCGAACGTCCACTCCCCCGGCAGCCACCCACTCCCGATCCACAAACTGGAGCCCGTCAGCGGTCACCACGAAGTTGTCCGGTCCGGCATCCAACCAAACCGGGGGCAGCACCCGGCTGGAATCCTCGGGAAGGTAGGGGTGGGGCGCGTCTACTGAGTCAATGGATGTCTCTCGAGCAGCCAACGCGGCCCGCCAAGTGCGCAAATGCTCAGCGATCCCGTCGGCATCACCTTCCCGGGCACTGTCCAACAGGCACTGCTCAAGATTGCGGCCCTCGACATAGGGCTCCTCGGACACTTCGACCTGCCTCAGCCACCCTCCGGAATCGCTCTCTCTGTCCTCAGCCAAGAGGCGGCGCCTCATGGTCAAGCCCTGATCCGATTTGACCACCAGGGCTTGCTGCCTCCAGCGCCGACGACGGTCAGGCGCCACCCGCCAAGCCAGCGCCTGCTTGTCAACTCGTCCCGCCACGGCCTCGGGATCCCGGCCAGCCACGACCAAGAAGGAGTTCGCCACATCGGGTCCCAATCCTGCCGCCAACATCGCTCGGTGGGCAGCCCGTTCATCGGCAACCAGCACCGGCCGGGCAAACTCCTCGCTGGTCGGGCGACCCACTATCTGGTCGACCAAGTCGACCGCCTGAGGATGGTCGTAGATCTCCTCGGCCAGCACCGCGGTGGGCAGTTTGTAGTCGGGAAACGGGTACAGCCATTTCTGAGAACTCAACCCCGCGTCGGCCAGCATCTGGGCCAGCTCCCGTCGAGACCACGTCGTCGGCTCGCCGGGGCGGTAACCCTCCCAGCCCACCCAGGGCTGGCCCAGGTGGTCTTCGGGAAAGCCCAGCAGGTACTTCAGTCCCAGTCGGTTCTCAATGGCCAGCACCACCACCCCACCGGGTGACAGGGCATCGGCCACCCTGGTCAAGAGTGCGGCCGGCCCATCGCCCCCGCCATGGCCGGTGCCCGAATACTCCAGCACTCCAACGACCAGAACGACATCAAATCCCTCCCGCCGGTCTTCACCCAGACATTCAAGAGGGCCGCACAGCACCTCCACTCCATCGAGCCCGGCACAGCGGTGTGCGATCAGCTCCGCCCGGGCCGCGCTGCCCTCCACCGCGGTCACCGCGGCCCCACGGTCGGCGCAAAGGCGGGTGTTGACCCCCGAGCCCGCTCCCACATCCAGCACCCGATCTCGCGGTTTGATGACCACCGGGTCCAAGAGGACGGCCCGCTCCGGAGCGAGGTGGTATGCCGTCGGCCAATCCCGGATGGCGTCAGCCAGCTCATCAGACCCCACCCGCCGATCCTCGGCGACGCTGATAATCGCCAACAGCTCAGACTCCGCGCCGTCGGCATAGGGCAGCGAGTCACCGATGGAGATGATTGACAGAGGCTCAGGACTCACTTGTGCATCCAAACCTCAGTTACCGGCCTGCCAGTCGCCCTCCAGGTTCACGAGCCCATTGGCCTGCGGGTCGGGCTCTCCGGTGATCTGCAGCCAGAACTCCCGGGCACGTCGGTCGTAGAGGAACGAGGCATTGGAATCCTGCACGGCGGCATTGACGTGGAACGCCCCCGTGCGGAACGGAATACGGAACAGGCGAAACTCCACCCAGCCCTCGCCGTCTACCTTGCCGGGGCGAAACCCGCCGACATGCGAGCGCGGACCGGCCAAATGGAGGTTGTTGTGGTCGTAGAACCCCAGCGAAAAAACCGGGTCCTCGATGGGCTCGGAGGCGAGGTAGTGGACGCGGACGATCAGCGGGTCGCCGGAAGCGAACGACTTGGGCCGATGGCCGGCGCCGTCAAAGAACTCCAGATTCGTGATGCGCAGCGGCGTATCCCCCTCGTCATCAGGCCGGGGGCGGTGGCCCACCGAGGCCGCCCCCTCGGTGTCGATGGTGTCGAGGTAGGCGTTGACCACGTCCTGCGGATCGCCCGCCGCGGCCAGAAGGCCCCGATTCAGCCATGCCATCTGATCGCAGTTGGCTCGCAGCATCCCCAGGTCGTGGCTCACCAACACGATGGTCACGCCATGGGCCCTCAGCGACTCCAGGTGGCTGAAGCAGCGGAGCTGGAATTCCTCGTCGCCCACGGCCACCACTTCGTCGACGATAAGGATTTCGGGGTCGACATGGACGGCCACGGCGAAGCCGAGCCGAACGTACATTCCGCTGGAATAGATCTTCACCGGGCTGTCGATGAACTCTTCCAGACCGGCGAATTCGATTATCTGCTCTACCCGTTCGTCGATCTGGGATTTGGGCACCCCCAGCACCGAGGCATTGAGGTAGATGTTCTCCCGGCCGCTCAGTGCGGGGTGGAACCCCGCTCCCAGCTCCAACAGAGCCGATGTCCGGCCTTGAACCTCGATCCGGCCCTCGGTAGGGCGATAGATGCCGGCCATGATCCGCAGCAGGCTTGACTTGCCCGACCCGTTGCGCCCCACCAGCCCATACATCGACCCGCGGGGCACTTCCAGGCTCACATCTCGGAGCGCCCAGAACGGCTCACTGCTCATCCGGCGGAACCGTCGGCCCGATCCCGGGCCCATGCCCGTCCACGCCTCCTTCAGACTGAGAGGCCGGTCTGTGGTCAGCCGGAAGCACTTGGAGACGCCATCGACCACCACTGCGTTGTTGCCCCCCATTACAGCTCCTCGGCGATATCGCGGGTTCGGGCTTTGAACATCACCCAGCCGGTGGCACCCACCGCCAGCGAGATCACTGCCATGAGGCCCAATCGAAGCAGACCGGGCCAGTCCAGCCCGTAGAGCAGCTCTCGAGAGGCCTCGGTGAACTGGGAAAGGGGATTCAACCGGATGATGTCGCGTACCGGCATCCCCATGGCTCGCTCGGGGATCAGCGACAGGGGGTAGACGATCGGAGTCACGTAGAAGAGGAATTGCAGGGCGATGGTGGCTAGGTAGCCCACGTCGCGATAGCGCACGTTCCACACGCTGAGCACCAGGCCGATCCCCAAAGCGAAGATGGTAAGCAGCACTAACAGCACCGGCCACAGCAGAAAGGTCCAGCTCACGTTGACCAAGCAGATGAGTATCAGCATCAGGATGGACGCCTCTATGGCCGCTTGGAAGAGCACGGTTAGCAGGGCGGCCACTGCGGGTGCCTCGGGCGGGAAATACACCTTGCCCAGCAGTGACCCGAGGTCCAACAGGGCGCTCATCGCCCCGGTGATCACCCCGTAGAAGGCGTTCCACATGACCAGCGCACAGAACAGGTACAGGGCAAAGTTGTCGAAGCGGCCATTGCCCGCCCGAGGGGGGTCGAACTTCAACAGCACCCCGAAAACCAGGGCGTAAATTGCCAGCGTGGCTGCCGGATTGAGCATCGACCACAACCATCCCAGCACCGACCGCTTGTAGCGAGACCCGAGCTCCCGTTGCACGAGCCGCCCGATCAATTCCCGGTAGCCCCAGATCTCGAGGACTCTGCCTCGGTCGGTAATTGCCCTCATCGCTGCTTTTCGGGGTCGCACAGGTACCCGTACACGCCAGCCATGTTCTGATCCCAGCGGGCGTGGCGAGCGGCAATGTCGGCCAGGCCTTGCTTAGCCAGCCTTAGTCGGCGGTCGTGGTCGCGTACCAGGGCGATAATCTCGGCGGCCAGGCCGTCGGCGGTCTGGGGCGACTGCATGCAGTTGTCGTCGTGGCGCAGCAGCCAGTCTCCAGCCGGGTTCTCGAACGCAATCACCGCGGCGCCGCTGGCCATCAACTCCAAAGGCAGGTAGGAGGGGTGCTCAGAGGTGGTGAGGGCCACACCGATATCGCAGTCACGATACAGCGGGCCAGTCTCCCGGTAGTCGAGCTGTCCCATATGGGTGATGAGAGAGTCCATATGCTCGGGGAAGGCCCACGACCCGGCGGTAACTATCCGCACATCATCGGCCAGTTCGTCCTTCACCAAGTGCACCGCCCGAGCAGCCAACTCCCAGCAGTTGCGCAGATGGCCGGGGCGGGAATAGATGAACACGGTCACCGGGCGGTCGGGATCAGGCTCAATGCGGCCGCGGTCGTGGAAAACCGTGTCATCTACAGCCGGCCAGAAATGATCAGCAATCCCCCCGTAGCGATCCCGGTAGATGTCGGCCAGGTGGCCGGTGTTGCACAGCCCGTAGAGGCCCAGCCGGTAGCTGTGCTCGGCCAGGGCATAGAGGGTGCCCGCCGGGTAGAACATGGGCTCGAAGTCTTGGATCAGATAGAAGCGGCGGGCTTGGCCGGGAGTGCGAGCCGCGAAGTAGGCGGTGGTCCACATGGTGGCAATGGCCGCGTCGGCCGGGGGAACTTCGCCGGGGTCGAAAGCGAAGGAGTCGTGATAAACGATGGGGCTGTCGGCCAGCGATCGAAAGGCGGCGGTGATCCCCGACCGATACCACCGCTCGTCGTGGTCTACGGGGCCGGCCATAACCATGAACCGGTTCTCCACTCCGTGGTTGACGGCCAAGTGATCGGCCATTCGGAACACGGTGTGGATGCCCCCGTAGAACGGATTCTGGAATTCGGGCACGAACCAATTGACAGTTCTCACCTCTTGGCGACCGCTCACGGCCAAGTGTCCTCGTCGCACCGCTTCTGAGAGATCCCGGTCGGCTTCAGAGGCGAACGCCAGCGCATGGGCTTCCCCCGCCTCGTTGCGCTGGTAGAAGATCTCCATGGGTCGTCCCAGCATCTCGGTGAGCTGTTTGAGTATCCCCGGTTTCTCCTCGCAATGCACCGTTGGCTCGGGGTGCGACCTGCTGAGATGGGGCGAGAAGTAGGGATCGCCGGCCATCAGCCACCGCTGATACAGCCAATAACTGGCGAACACGTCGTTGTCGGGTACATGAGATCCCCGGGTGGCCGATTCCTTGTGAGTGATCGGGGTGGCTGCCGAGACCACGTTGCGGTATCCGGCCTGGCGGGCCCGCAGCCCAAGCACCACATCGCTGCCACACAGCTCCAAACGCTCGTCGAATCCTCCGATTTCCTCGAATACCGACCGGCGTACCGCCAAACAGGCGCCGGTCACAGCCAGCGTGTTCCGGGTCCAATCGGTGGGACCCATCAGGCTGTCGGAGTGCGGTGCCATGCCCTGGAACAGATGGCCAGCCAGGCCGTTCATCCCGATAACCGCTCCGCCGAACTGGATGAGACCCTCATCGTCGACGAGCTGGAGGCCGGCCACACCGATCTCGGGACACGAGGCCCAACCGACGAGATTTCCAAGCCATCCGGGATGACCAGGCGAAGTGTCATCGTTCAAGAACACAAGAACCTCGCCATTGGCCCGGGCCGCAGCCCGGTTGTTGACTGCTGAGTAGTTGAACGGCTCATCCCACCAGATGACCTGGGGACTCAAATCCGCAGCCAGATCCTGATACCAATCCTCGTTTGCCGCGCTGTATTCGCCGTTGTCCACAATGAGGAGGTCAATGGCCGGATAGCGGGCCGAGCGGATCAAATCGAACGCTCCCTCAAGTAGCTCTCGGTTGTGGCGGGTGGCGATTATCACGCTGACGGGCATGGTCTGATCGGACGTCCACACCAACTCGACGCCGCTGGACCCCGCCTCGGCCCGAGCGGGCCAGGCCTTGCGCAAAAGCCAGCGGTTCACCAGTTCCAGATGGTGAGAATCGACTCGGCAGTCGCGGTCACCGACGGTCTGCAAGACCGCGGGCAGGCGGCACACTTGCTGGTCGGAGACATCCAAGTTCAAGAGCAGATCCCACCAGAGCGAGTCGTCGTCAACGCCGGCCTCGCTATAGCGCAGAGCGGCTTCGGCCTGAAGGCTGCGGGCCCGAACAGCGAATGCCCGCCCAATGTAGTTGGCGCACAACAACAGATCGGGCGACCACCCTGGCTTGAGCCGGGGCTGGCTCAATCGCTCCAGATCATCATCGAAGTAGACGCCTTCGGGCATGCCTTCGACGTACCACTCCCAGACCTCGGCCAGATCAGCCAGGTCGTCGTCCCAGTACACCAGGTCCAACCACGGGTCTCGCCACACAGCCTGCACAATCTGATATGCCGCGTCGGGTCGGAGCCGGTCGCCAGACCGCAGCAGCAGCACCAGATCTTTGGGACTGCTCTGCGACAACCGATCGAATTCATCGGCCAGTGCGCCCGGTTCTACTTTGACCACTTCGAGCAGGCCCCAGGTCTGGTCCCGCAGCGAAGCCTCGGTTGCGGCTACATCGCCACCGTCGTCCACCACCAGCCCCCACACCTTCAACGGCCGAGGCCATTGTTCATACGATTGCCGCTGAACCTCCAGAATGCTCGGATCGGCTGGCAGCCGGCACCACCAGTCCCGATAAGTCACCCCGGCAGGCTGGCGCTGCGGCGCCGACTCTGGCGCCGACTCTTGCTCCTCCACCGAATTCTCTGAGATGACTTCCACGACCACGCTCGGCGGCTCTGTATCGGGCTGGACATCAATGCGGCGCTGTTGCCACTCGGCTCGGATGCGACTGGCCGCGTCGCGGGCTTCTCGGACAATCACCATTGCCCCGCCGACCAGCCGTCGGCGGCGGGTGTTCCGGGGCAGTGCTCGCTCAAGAAGACGACGAACCACTACGACACCCTACCTGTACACCCCGGTTTCGCTTTCACCCGAATGGCCCTCAATCGCCCCGAATGCCACGCCGCAATTGGGTGTGTACTTGATGGCCAGGGCCGAAACTGGGACAATTGCCCGGCGGGCGGCCAACCGGTTTTGGACGTTCTATGCACAGGCAGCGGTTGACGGTGATGAGCCGCCCTCGCTTAACCCAGCTAATTGCCGCCTCATCAGCTCTCGTTGTCGCGGCATCGCTGCTGGTAGCAGCCCCGTCCTCCGCCCAACAAAGCCCCAATCCCACACCGGTTCTCATCGTCGACCCATCGGCCACCGCCACCTTCAGTGGAAGCGGCTGGGGCCATGGGGTGGGAATGAGCCAGTGGGGGGGCCTCGCCCGGGCCCAAGCCGGGCAAAGCGCCCAGCAGATCCTGGACTTCTACTACGAGAACACCGAGTTGGTGGAGAACTACGGTCGCCCGGCCAGCGACCCGGGACCAGCGCCCACCCCCACCACTCCGACACCCACACCAAGCACCGCCGCAACGCCGACCTCTTCTGAGGATCCGGCCCAGGCATTGCTGGCCACCACCGACACCACCACCCTCACCCCGGAAGGGATCAACCGGATCACCGTCGACGACCAGAACATACCGGTCAACGGCCAAGATGCGGCCCGGCCTCCGGCGGGATCCCCTATCACCTTCACCCATCACGACGATCACTGGCACATCACCTACAACGGGATTGACATCTGCAACAACGGCTGCGCCGGCGACACCGCTCAGCTCCACTTCGCCACCGACACCGCCGTGGCCGTATCCACCACCGGACGCTCCTACTCCCACGGCCGCATCAACCTCATCGCCACTGCGGCAGACCCGAGCCGCTTCCACGTCACCCTCGACTCCCTCACCGTTGGGAAGTTCCTCAACGACCCCCACAACGACCCTGCTGCGCCTGCCTCCGCAGACGACCCACCGGAGGACTCGATACAGATCGTGTTGGCCACCGCCGAGGCGGCCACGCTCACCCCTGAGGGCCTCAACCGGATCACCATCGATGAGGAGGACATCACTCACACCGGCCTCGACGCGGTCCGGGCACCAGCCGGAACCCCTGTTGTCATCGCCCGAGTCGGTGGCCTTTGGCGCATCCGGTACGGCAATGTCGACATTTGCGGCAACGGCTGCTCGGGGCAGACCGCCCAACTCCACTTCGGCACCGGCACCGCAGTGGCCGTATCCACCACCGGTCGCTCCTACTCCCACGGCCGCATCAACCTCATCGCCGTCGCCGGAGACCCGAATCGATTCCGGATTGCCCTGGACTCGGTCGCCATCGAGAAGTTCTTCAGCGATCCCCACAGTGCGCTTCCCGCCACTTTCACGGGCGCACCGCCAACAACTCCAGAGCCGGTGATCCAAGCCCCGCAGCAGCCGGTACACCCCGAAGACGCCATCCGCGTCCACCTGAGCACCACTACCAGCACCAGGCTGACCCCCCAAGGGGCAAACCGCATCACGGTCGACGGTCAAGGCAACATCCGGGTGCCCGCAGGATCGTCGGTCTCTGTCACCCGCCACCTCGACCACTGGCATTTCAACATCAACGGCACCGACGTGTGCGGCAACGGCTGCATCGGACGGACCGCCCAGCTCCACTTCGCCACCGGCACCTCGGTGAGGGTGTCCAACACCGGCCACGCCTACTCCCACGGCCGCATCAACCTGGTGCCCGCCGGGGGGGACCCCGGAACCTTCTATGTGATCCTCGATTCTCTCTCGATGGAGAAGTACTTGCGGGGCATCGCGGAAACGCCCATGAACTGGCCGCTGCCGATACACGAGGCTCAGGCCATTGCCGCTCGCAGCTACGCCAGCGCCACGCTTCGGGAGCGGCGGGCCTCTGACTCGTGGAACCGTCCGTTCGACCTGTACGCCACCGTGTGGGACCAGGCGTTTGTGGGTGATCTCCGGGAAAAGCACGCCGATGCTGCCACCTGGCTCCGAGCAGTGGAGAACACCGCGGGAAAGGTGCTGTTCCACGGCGGCGCCCCCATTCGAGCGTTCTATTCGGCGTCCAACGGCGGCCACACCGAGCGAAGTGGTTACGTGTTCGCCGCTGATCTCCCCTACCTGCCAGCCAAGCCTGATCCCTTCGACAGCCAAGGCGGCAACCCCTATGCCGCCTGGTCGCGCACCTACACCGTGGCCGACCTCAACCGGTGGCTGAACGACCATTCCGACACCGCAGTGGGCCAGCTGATCAGCATGGAGGTCTTGGACAACGTCGGGGATTCGGAGCGGCTCGACCGGGCGAGGATCACGATCACCGGCACTTCTCGCACCATCACCATTACCGGCAATCGGCTTCAAAGCCGCATCAACACCGCGGCCCGAGAAAGCGGGAGCAATCAACTGCTGTCCACGCTGTTCACCTTCTCGGTGCCGCAGGCCACATTCAACGTCGGGCAGGTTGAACCGATAGATCCCGGTGAAACGCCCCCTATAGACCAGATAACGGGGGACGAGATGTTCTATTCGGGCGTTATCAACGGCCCGGACTTCTGCTTGAACCGAAGCCTGGGCGGCCCGATCACCTACGCCTTCGACAGCGACGCAGATGGGATTGCGGATGTGTGCTCCCTGCCCCGCACTCGCCGAGAGGCAGTGGCCCACCAGCGAACCCTGGAGGAGATGGCCTCGGTGGCGGCGCGGGACATCTACTACGCTCGCTTCGCCGAGGAGTGCCGCTCGGTGGAGGAGACGTTCGGCGAGCCGGAAAAGGAAGCCGCCGATGAATGCCAGCAGTACCGGGAGTTCGCCGGCAACGCGCCCGGTGACCTCACCCCAGCCAATGGCGGAAACGGCACCCAATCCCTGCTGACCGGTCAAGACACCGATGACAACGCCACCGATGACCGGACCTTCCACTCCGGCATCATTGATGGCCCGAACTTCTGCCTCAACTTCAGCCTTGGGGGTCCAACCACCTACGCATTCGACAGCGACGGAGATGGAGTGGCCGATGTCTGCGCTCTGCCCCGGACCCGCCGGGAGGCGGTGGCCCGCCAGAAGGCTTTCGAGCACCTAGCCCACGCCTCCCAAGAGCTGGAACTTATCTATGCGGTGTTTTTCGGCTCGAATTGCCTCGAGGGGCCGCAAACCCTCGGTGAACCCGACAAAGAGGCCAACGATGCATGCCAGCCCCACATCCAATTGGGAGCGGTTTGACGGACTAGCCCAGCAGCTCAGCCACCAGTCGCTTCAGCGGCTCCCGATAATCAGCGGGGAGTTCGAGTCCGGCCAATCCCAGCGCCCGATTTTCCAGCACCGAGTTGGACGGTCGGGGAGCTGGCCGAGGGGGATCCATCTCAGCGGTGGTGATGGGTTCCACTCGATTGGGATCATGGCCAGCGGCGACCATTATCTCCCGGGCAAATCCATACCAAGACGCCTCTCCCTGATTGGTCACGTGGTACAGGCCGGGACGACGGTCCGCGCACAACTGCTCGATCACCGCGGCCACATCGGGAGCGAACGACGGCGATCCCCGCTGGTCGTCCACGAATCGCAGTGGCCCGTCCTCGGCGGCCAGCCGCAACACGGTCCCAACTATGTTGGAGCCGCTCCCGCCGCACAGCCACGAAGTCCGCACCAGAGTGGCTGACGCACCGGCTTCCTGCTCGCCAGCCAGCTTGCTGGCGCCGTAAACCGACCGGGGATCAGGCCGGTCCCACTCGTGATAGGGCTCGGGCTTGTCGCCGGAGAACACATAGTCGGTGGAGACGTGGCAAAAATGGACATCAAACCTACGGGTGGCCTCGGCTAGGTGACGCACTCCCAGGGCGTTGACCCCATAGGCCCCCTCAGCATCGGATTCGCAGGCGTCAACCGCGGTGAGCGCCGCGCAGTTGACCAGTACATCAGGCCGGACAGCACCCACAGCACCGAGTACCTGGTCGCGTCGGCAAATGTCCAAATCACTGCGGTCGGCGCCGATGACGTCGTGACCAGTAGCGGCGAACTGCGCCGCCACATCTTGGCCGAGCTGTCCGGCGGCACCGGTGACCAAGACTCTCACGGCCCCGAGGCCTTCATGTTGCAGCCTTCTTGAGCGGTTCCCACCACCAGCGATTCTCCCGATACCAGTTCACGGTGGCAGCCAGGGCCTCGTCCAACTCCCTGGCCGGCGACCACCCCAGTGCCCCGATCTTTGCCGTGTCCACCGAATAGCGCCGGTCGTGGCCCAGCCGGTCGGATACGTGGCGTATGAACGAATCATCCCGGCCGCACAGCGCCAGCAGTCGGTCGGTCAGCTCCCGATTGGCGAGCTCGTTGCCCCCGGCGATGTTGTAGATCTCCCCCTGCTGGCCTTTGTGCAGCACCAGGTCGATGGCCGCGCAGTTGTCGTCCACATGGCACCAGTCCCGTACGTTCATGCCGTCGCCGTATAAGGGCACGGCCAACCCGTCGAGCAGGTTGGTGGTGAACAGGGGAATGAGCTTCTCCGGGTGTTGATAGGGGCCGAAGTTGTTGGACGACCGGGTTACTGCTACCGGCAGCCCAAAAGTCTCCTTATAGGCCAGAGCGATCAGATCAGACCCGGCTTTGGACGCCGCATAGGGCGAGCGGGGCTCCAGCCGATCGGTCTCGTCGAAGGATCCCTCTTCGATCGACCCGTACACCTCGTCGGTGGACACGTGGACCACCTTGTCCAGCTTCAACTGCCGGGCGGTGTCACAAACCACGTTGGTGCCGTCGCAGTTGGTGCGCATGAAGGCGTCGGGTCCGACGATGGAGCGATCCACATGGCTCTCAGCCGCAAAGTGAACCACCGCATCGCAGCCGGCCATGGCATCGGCCAACCCGTCCCGGTCGCAGACATCGCCCTGTATGAACGCCAGCCGGGAATCGCCTTCGAGGCCCCGCAGGTTCTCGCGGTTGCCGGCGTAGGTGAGGGCGTCGTATACCACCACCTCGTCGTCGGTGTGGGCCAGCACCCAGCGCACGTAGTTCGACCCAATGAACCCGGCGCCCCCGGTGACCAAGAGCCTCATCTTGAGTCCGACAGCTCGAACCGGGGAACCAGGTGGTCGGGTATGTCCGAGCGGCGGGGGTTGGACTGGTCCCGCACCGACAAGATGGGGATGTCCACCCCCCACTCGGCGCCGATCTCCGGGTCGTCCCAGGCCAATCCGAGTTCGTCGTCAGGGTTGTAGTAGCCGTCCACGAGATAAGTGATGGTCATGTCCGACAGGGCGGCGAACCCATGGGCCACTCCAGGCGGAATGTACACCCCCCGGTGGTGGTTGACTCCGTCGGGTTCGGTGCCCAGAGGCAGCGCCACGGTGTGCCCGTCGGTGGGCGAGCCTGCTCGAAGGTCGTGAAGCACCACTCGGGCCTGTCCTGTCGGCACATACCAGTAGTCCGCCTGATGGAGGTGGTAGTGCAAACCCACCACAGAGCCGGCCCGTCGGTCGCCCCGATTGGCCTGGATCATCTCCCGGACCCCGGGAATCCATTCCCGCCGGTAGGTCTCCACAAACACTCCCCGCTCGTCACCATGGACATTGGGGGACACGATGAAAGCCCCGGAAATCGCCTCACAGGGGCTTACTTCGGCCACGGCCACTACCCCAGTTCCAGATGGGAATGGTCGCCCAGCATGAGCCGGGAAGCTTGGCGGCGCTCCGGTGAACGGGTCAGTTGCACGTGCTGTCCGATCAGGGAATCGGTTATCCGACTTGTCCCCTCGATTCGACACCCTTCGAGGACCACCGAGTGATCCAGCTCGGCATCGTTGATCACGCATTCTTCGCCGATGGAGGTGTAGGGCCCGATGAAGGTGTTCTCAATTCGGGTGTTAGCTCCGATGACCGCTGGTCCTCGCACTGTGGAATTGACGATCTTGGCCCCTTCCGACACCACCACTCGCCCCTCGACCTTGGAGGCATCGTCCACCGCTCCCTCCACCCGTCGAACCATGGTGTCGAGCACCAGCCGATTGCACTCCAGCAGTGGATCTTTCTTGCCGGTGTCAATCCACCAGCCATCAAGAAGCTGGTGGCTCACCCGGTGGCCGTTTTGGATCAGCCAATCGATGGCATCGGTGATCTCCAGCTCGCCTCGGGCCGACGGCTCGATGGCCGCCACCGCGTCATGAATGGAGTTGTCGAAGATGTAGACGCCCACCAGGGCCAGATTGGAAGGCGGGTCGGCGGGCTTTTCCACCAGGTTGACCACGTCGCCATCGGGGCCGAGTTCAGCCACTCCGAACGACGACGGATTCTCAACCGGGGTGAGCAGGATCTGCGCCTGACTCAGACTGGCGCCCCTTTCCCGCTCCTGTTCGAACTGCTCGACGAACTCGGCCAAGCCCTGCTCCAGCATGTTGTCGCCCAGATACATCACGAAGCAGTCGTCGCCCAGAAAGTCCTGGGCGATAAGCAAGCAGTGGGCCAGTCCAAGGGGGGCTTCCTGACGGATATAGGTCACGTTCACGCCGAAGCCGGAGCCGTCGCCCACCGCGTCCTGAATCTCCTGGTGGGTATCGCCCACCACGATGGCGATGTCGGTGATCCCCGCAGCAGCCATGTCCTCGATTCCGTAGAACAAGATGGGCTTGTTGGCTATAGGCACCAGCTGCTTGGCCCGGGTATGGGTCAGCGGACGCAGCCTCGTCCCCTCACCCCCCGACAAGATCAACCCCTTCATGCGCTGAACAGTGTACGACCCCCTCTACAATCCGGCGACACCGCCCGTTGTCATGGGCACCCTTGCTCTGTGCCTACGCTGGGCAGGTGTCTGCGGTGCATTGGGACCGGGTGGCACTGGCTGCGGTGCTGGTGTCGGTGGCTGTTCTGGTGGGGCTGCATGTCCGAGATCACCCGTCTCTGTCGCACATCGACGAGCTACAGCACATGGACTACACCCTCAAATCACCCTTCCATGTGCCCCGCCATGGCGACACCATCGGCACCGAAGCCATGGAGGAGGCCGCCTGCCGGGGCATCGCCTACCCGCTGCGGCTGTCGATCGACGCCCTGAACGACTGGCTGCACCTCACCGGGGAGCGGGGGGTGCCCCTGCTCAGCCCGGCCAGCGTCGTTCAGGTGCAATTGCCCCCCTGCGGGTCACTCCTGCTTGCGCCCGACCAGTTCCCCAACTCTGGACTCAACACCGCTTCTCCCCATCCGCCGGTGTACTACACCGCCACCGCGCTGGGCGGCACGGTGATCGAATCCGCGCCCGGCGTCGACAGCCCGGTTACCGGCGCCCGGCTGGTGGGCATCTTGTGGCTTGGGGCCGCCGCGATAGTGCTGTGGTATGTGTTGGGCAGCCTGGGGGCGTCGATCTGGACCAAGGCCCTATTGATCGGCTTGCTAGTGGTTTCGCCCACCGTGCTGCACGAATCGTCGATCATCAATCCCGACACAACCGCCCTGCTGGGCGGGGCGCTGGTGCTGGGGGCCGCGCTGCGCTGGGAGGCCGGTCGGGCCCCGGGTTGGCTGCTGCCTCTGGCCGCGCTGGTGGCGGTGTGGTTCAAGTTCACCAACTCGGTGGCGGTGGGTGCGGCCGTGGTCTATCTGGCGGTGCGGGCCTGGCAGCAGCGGGACAGCCTTACCCGGCGCCAAGTTCGGAGCTGGTCGGTGGTTGCGGGGGCCGCGGTCATCTTGACGGTGGCCTCGATCATCACATGGTCATCAGTGCAGGACGCCAGAGGCCACATCTCCGCAGAGCAGCTTCCCACCAACGCCATCTACCAAGTTGACAGCTTCCAGTGGGACAACCTCGGCGACGAGCTATTCTCCGCGCTCACCCCCCTGCGCGATCCGTTCGTGGCCGACACCCTGCCCCGAGACCTGTTGGAGCCACTCGGCGACCTCATCAACCTGCTGGTCATCGCCGGTCTGGGCTCAGTTGCCCTGTTCGCAGCCAAGGGATCCAATCACCGGGCTCTGGCCGGGGCCGCGGCCGTCGGCATGGTGGCCACTGGGGTGGTGACCATGGTGGCCAGCTACCTGACGCTGGGCATCTACTTCGACACCAACCCCCGATACGGGCTGTCGCTGCTGCCCTTCGCGGTGGCCGCCCTCGTGCCGGCATTGGACAACCGCCTGATCCGCTGGTCGGTTACTGCGGTGGTGTTGGCCACTGCGGGCGCGGTCCTCGCCGGTGTCGCTGCCTAGTCTTTGCTTGTGACCGCCCCGAGGCTGATCGCCGTGATCCCGGCCTACAACGAGGAAAGCACCGTGGGAACCGTGATTGCCGAAGTGCGGCGGGCCTGCTCGGGCCCAGTAGAAGTCGTGGTGGTGGACGACGGCTCGGACGACTCCACCGCCAAAACCGCAGCAGCCGCAGGAGGAACTGTTCTGCGGCTACCGGTCAACTTGGGGTACGGGGTCGCCCTGCGTCTGGGATTCCGCTACGCCGCCAGCCGCCAGTGGGACCACGCGCTGGTGCTCGATGCCGACGGCCAGCACATTGCCACCGAGATCCCCGCCCTGCTGGCCGCCTGCCACTCGGGAGCCGATTTGGTGCTGGGGAGCCGGTTTCACCCCGACTGCCCAACCCCCTATCAGGTGTCCCGCACCCGGCGGATGGCCATGCGGCTGGTCAGCCGTGTAATACGCCATCGCCGGGGAGTGGCGCTTACCGACCCCACTTCGGGGTTTTGGGCCATGTCGAGGCCTTGCGTGGAACTCTTTTCCAAGGAGCTTCCCTCAGGGTACCTAGACAATCTGCTCGGCCTGTCGATCGCCGCTCGCGCCGGGCTGGCCATCAAAGAGGTGCCGGTGACGATGGCACCCCGTCAAGGAGGCCAACCCTCGGCCACGGGGGCCGCACTGGTTTTTCACTATCTGCGGGCCACGCTCGCGGTCTTTATCGGAGGTCGATCATGAGCCTCACTGCCCGAATTGTCTCCGCACTGTTGGCCGCCGTGGTGGTGGCCATCATCCTCAAGCTCCAGCGGCGGGGCGGTATGGGATCCAAGTACGGGCTCTTGTGGATGGCCACCTCGGTGGTGATGCTGGTGCTGGCCGCAGCCCCCGATGTGGCCGACACGGTGGGTGATTGGCTCGGTGTGGAATACACCCCGTCGCTGGTGTTCATGGCCGCCCTGGGCTTCGTGCTGATCGTGCTGGTGCAGTACTCGTGGGAGCTCAGCCGCTCCGAACAGCGCATACAGGTGCTTATGGAGGAGGTGGCGCTTCTGCGCCGAGAATTGGAGGATCTGCGAAGTGGCGAAGAGCTAGATGACGGGAGCGGGGTCAGCGAATAGGGAAAGAGCTAGCTGATGGGGGCAGGGGCACAGAGGCCGTCTAGTTCCACCACCTGGATCTTGTCCCGGTTCTCCCAAGTAATGGGCTGATCGGGGTCGGGCCGCAGCTTGTACTCCCGGAACGACATCTCGCTGGCATCGAATGCCAGCAGCCGGCCCACCAGTACATCGCCATGGCCGAGAATCAGCTTGATGGCCTCCAGGGCCTGGATCGACCCCACAATCCCGGGCAGCACGCCGAGTACGCCAGCTTCGGCACAGCTCGGGGCCATCTCGGCGGGAGGCGGCTCGGGAATCATGTCCCGGTAGGTGGGGCCGTTGCGGGGGTCGAACACCGTGACTTGGCCCTCGAACCGGAAGATCGACCCGTGGACAACCGGGATGCCCAGCTTCACCGAGGCGTCATTGAGCATGTAGCGCACCGGGAAGTTATCGGCACCGTCCACGATCACGTCGTAGTCGGCGATGATGTCCATGATGTTGTCGGCCCCCAGTCGCACGTCGTAGGTCACCACGTTCACGTCGGGGTTCAGGGCATTTAGCGTCTTTTTGGCCGAGTCCACCTTGCGGTCCCCCACCCGGTCGACGTTGTGCAGGATCTGGCGCTGGAGGTTGGAGGCGTCCACCACGTCCATGTCTACGATGCCCACAGTTCCCACCCCCGCGGCCGCCAGGTACAGGGCGGCGGGAGAGCCCAGCCCGCCGGCGCCCAGGCACAAGACCTTGGCTTCCAGCAGCTTGAGCTGCCCCTCCACGCCCACCTCGGGCAACAGCAGGTGACGGTGGTAGCGGTTTCGCTGGTCTGGCGTGAGGGTAACCGGTAGGGACCAGTCGCGGCCCTCGTCCTTCCAGCGGTTGAACCCGCCGTCCATGGACACCACGTCGCCATAGCCCATCTCCTGGAGGGTCTGGGCGGCGAATGCCGAGCGCACTCCCCCCGCGCACATGACCACCACCGGGGCGTCCTTGTCGGACAGGCGGTTCTCCACGTTGGGCTCGAGGTTGCCCCGGGGGATGTGCACCGAGCCGGGCACCGCCCCCTGCTCGAACTCGTCGGGCTCTCGCACGTCGAGCAGCACCGCGCCCTCGGCCAGCATCGCCTCGGCGCCGGCCGGGTCGGTCTCGCGGATCTCGGCTTTGGCTTCTCTCAGCAGATCTCTAAACGTGGACATGGCTACAGCTACCTCGGTGTTGGCGGGACATCGGGTCAGGCAGGATGACTATTCCCCACAAATCCTACCTAATTAGTCCGATTTTACCAATCACGCGCCTGGTTGCGGAGCAACGATCAAGGGCAGCGCCTCGCTGATCGAGGCGGGCACCACCGCCGCGGCAAGGCCGTCGAATGGAGTGGGATCGGCGTTCACGATTACCAGCTGGGCGCCGGCCTGATGGGCGATGGGGACCACATTGGCGATCGGGTACACGGTGAGGGTGGAGCCCACCGCCAGCATTGCGTCGCAGGCCATGGCGGCTTGCTCAGATCGGTGCAGGTCGTCCATCACCAGGTTCTGGCCGAAGGAGATGGTGGCCGACTTCAATATCCCGCCGCAGAGCCGGCACGAAGGGTCGGCCTCGCCCGCCCTCACCCTGTCCAGAGCCCGGTCCATCGGGGCGGTGTCCCCGCAGTCGAGACAGCGGACCTTGGATGTTGTGCCGTGGATCTCTACCAGCAGTTCCTCGGAGGTGCCCGCCGCCCGGTGCAGGCCGTCGACATTCTGGGTGATCAGCGTGAGCAGTTTTCCCTGACGCTCCAACTCCACCAGCGCCCGGTGGCCTGGGTTGGGCTGTTTGCCCTCCCACATCGACCCCTCGGCCAGCCGCTGCCAGTTGCGCTGCCTCAACTCGGGGTCGGCTACATACGACGACAGGGTGGCGGTTTTCTCAGCCTCGGGGTTCTTGGTCCACAGTCCCTCTGGTCCCCGGAAATCGGGGATGCCGCTGTCGGTGGATATCCCCGCCCCGGCTAGCACCACCACCTTTTTGGCATTGCCCAGCACTGCCCGGGCTGCCTCCACCTCGCTGCCCAACTCTTCGATTGGCCGCATGAAAATTACTTAGCGACCACTTGACAGACTTACATGAAAATGGACAGAATACATCTAAAGCTTCCTCCCTATATCGAGTATGGCAACAGCCAGCAGAAATGATCCTTCCATGACAAACTCCTTCTTGCACTCTTCGCTATGGATTGAACCATGGCGCGACCTGATTACCGAGGAGAACGGACACGACCCACGATCGCGATACGTGGAGCGGTATTGGCTGGGGGTTGTAGGCCCCACAGCCGGTTGGCTCATGCGCCATGTGGCCCACGAGTTCGACAAAACCCCTGAAGGCTTCGAGCTTTCCGTGCCCGACATTGCCCTTCAACTGGGGATCAGCCCCAAGGCAGGACCCAGGGGCGGCCTCCATCGCACGTTGCACCGCTTGGTGATGTTCCGGCTGGCCGCCGAAGGTCACGCCGGCTTTGCCATTCGCCGCCGCCTACCTCTGCTCAACAACGCCCAGCTCCGCCGCCTGCCCGAGCACCTCCAGCGCTCCCACTCCTCCCACTACCCGATGCCAATGTCCGCAGCCTCAGCCGGGCTGAACTAGACAATTTGCGTGGAAAGATAAGCGGGGAGGGCCTCGATAGAACACCGGCCCTCGGTCTGCCCGGTTGGAGGCGTCGCGGCTAGACATGGGCCGTGGACAACGACCTGAGAGCATCCTGGAACCGGCTTTGCGACACCCTCAAGGAGTCGGCCGACTACATCTTCGATCCAACACTGGGGGCTGGCCCATCGGAGCAGGCTGAGGGGCTACGCCATCAGCTGCGGATGTTCTTCTGGGCCTACGACCGAATCGTGGAGAACAACGACCCCGACCACCCCGAGCTGGGCTGGGTGTATCCCTTCAAGGTGGGCCAGGACAATCCCGACGCGATGTACATGACCGCGCCGGTGGACTTGACCCACACCTACCGCCTGACCGGTCGGATCGACACCCTGCGCTACCTGGGACTGTCGTTGATGGACCACAGCTTTGGCCGAGGGCACATCACTCAACTCGTCGACGTGGGAAGTCCCGACCTGACCGACATCGGCGATGGCCGCATCGACGTGGTCTTCAGCCCCGACCCCGACCCCGGCGACCACGTCGGCGACTGGTTCCAAGTCGAGCCGCACCCATGCCGGCTGTTCGTGCGCCAGTTCTTCTCTGACTGGTCGGCAGAGGGCCAGGCCGAGCTGTACTTCGAATGCCTAGACCCATCTGGTCCCCCCGGCCGGCTCGACCCGGTGCGGACTAGTGAGCGGTTCGATGAGCTGGCCCGGGAGGTTGACACCGTACCCAAGTTCTGGACCGACTTTGCCGGTGGTCAGCGCGACCGAGGCCAGATCAACTCCTTCGACCATATTCCCTCTCACAAGGTGAGCCAGAGCGCGCAGGGGGGAAGCGAAAAGCAGTCTTACGGGCAGTGCTGGTACGAGGTGGGCGCCGACGAGGCTCTGCTCTACGAGGTAACCCCGCCTGACTGCCTGTACTGGAACATCCAGGTGGGCGACACCTGGTACCAGAGCCTCGACTACGTGAACCTCCCCACCACCATGAACGACTCCCAGGCCCGCCTCGACCCCGATGGCGTGCTCCGGGTGGTGATCTCGCACCAAGACCCCGGCATCCAGAACTGGATCGCCCTGGGCGGCTGCCCTCAGGGAGCACTCACCTACCGGTGGAACAACGCTGACTCCGCCCCGGTGCCTGTGCTTCGGCTGATGCCAGTTTCCGAAATCGGCGACTGCCTCCACCCCGACACCCCCCGGCTCAGCGCCGATGACCGTGCCGCGATAAATGCCGAGCGCCGCCGCCACGCCCTGCGCCGCTTCACGCGATAGCCCATGCAGTACGTGGCCGCGGTCTACCTGATAGCTGCGGTCTTGTTGGGCGCAGCCGGAGCGTCGAAGGCGGTCACCCCCGAGCCGGCGTCCGCCGCCCTGGCCCGGCTCCAGCTCTACCACCGCCACTGGGCAGTGCGGCTGCTGGGCCTGATAGAGCTAATCGTGGCCGTCAGCGCCTTCATCGTGGGCGGCATCGTCCCCGCCACCGCCCTCGCCGCCCTCTATGCCGGATTCGCCGTAGTAGCCGCGGCCATGGTCCGCTCAGGATCAGCAGAACCCTGCGGCTGCTTCGGCCGAATAGAAATGCCCGCCACCAGGCGCCATGTCACGATGAACGTCCTAGCCGTCGCAGTCGGCCTAGTAGCCGCCTCCTGGCCTGTCGAGGCAATCGACAAGCTGTTCGACACCCGCCAATGGCTGTTGGCCCCGTTCGCTGTGGTCGTGTTGGCTGGGGCCTACGGAGCGTTCGCGTGGCTCAGTCGTCCTGCCCCCAGTTGACCTCATCGAGACCACCCTGTTCCAACGCCTAATCCAGGTGACCGGCCAAAGGGGGGATGCTCAAGCCGCCGATTCCCGCCTAGGCACGCTTTGTGCCCATATTCGGGCGTATGAAGTGCCCATATATGGGCACTTTTGGCTATAGTGTTCTTGGTTGCCCACTGTCGGAGGTGAGAATGGCGCATGGGCTGACTCCTCGTGGATATCGCCCGCGGGTGGTGGACGCCGAGATGGAAGACTCATTGGCGGCATCGCCTGCGGTGCTGGTTGAGGGGCCGCGTGCCTGCGGCAAGACGTGGACCGGGAAGCGGTTCGCCCGCAGCGAGGCTCTCCTCGACGCCACGGCCAGCTCCCTTTTGGCCTCGAACCTGGACCCCGCCGCTCTGTTGGAGGGTCCGGTTCCGCGGCTGTTGGATGAGTGGCAACTCGCGCCGGAAATTTGGAACCCGATGCGCCGGGCCTGCGACGAGAGGGGCAGTGCCGGCCAATTCATCTTGACTGGCTCGGCCAACCCTCCCGACGACATCACCCGCCATTCCGGGGCGGGGAGGATGCTGCGGGTGAGGATGCGGCCCATGAGCCTGTTCGAGTCCGGCCTGTCTGACGCCAGCATCTCGCTCGCCGGTCTGTTTGCCCCCGGGCCGTGCTCTGTCCCAGACCGCGGGCTCAGCCTCAACGACGTCATGGAAGCGGTCTGCCGCGGTGGCTGGCCCCGGCTGTTGAATGCCGACCTTCGCACAGCACTGCGGGCAACCCGCGGCTACCTGGATGAAATCAGCCGAACCGACATCGCCCGGGTGGACGGGGTGGCCCGCAACCCGATCGGGGTCCGCAAACTGCTGTCGTCGCTCGGGCGGAACACCACCACTGAGGCGAGCTTCGCCACCTTGGCCAAAGACACCGCCGACGAGCAGGGGGCCATAGAGCGGCGCACCGTATCGTCCTATGTGGCAGCTCTCGAGCGCCTGTTCGTGGTGGAAGACCTGCGGGCGTGGAAGCCGCACACCACCTCGCGGGCGCAGCTGCGGAGCGCGCCGAAGCGCCACTTCGTCGATCCCTCCCTGGCCGTGGCCGCGGTGGAATCCAATCTGGAATCAGTGATGCAAAACCGGAAATACGCCGGACTGTTGTTCGAGTCCTTAGTGGTGCGCGACCTCCGCGTCTACGGCCAGACCAACAACCTCGACCTGTCCCACTACCGAGACAGCGACGGACTGGAAGTCGACGTGATCATCAAGCATCCCGACGGCCGCTGGATCGCCGCCGAAGTCAAACTCGGCAGCGAAAAGGGAATCGAAGAGGGCATCCGCTCGCTCCACCGCCTGCGAACGAAAATCGACCCCGACCGCAGCGGAACGCCATCGCGCCTGGTGATCATCACCGCCAGCGGCTACGGCTTCGAGCACCCCGACGGCGTCTCCATTATCCCCATAACCTCACTGGGCCCCTAGGCGCGCTACAGCGAAGCTTCGACCCCGGCGAGCGGCGAGCAGGCCTCGGTGTGGGTGGAGTCAGACAATCCGTCGGTTTCGCCAATCGTCTATCGGCAATCCCTATAAGTTCCACAGCTGCGGCTAAGAAGCTATGTCCACAGGCTGCTGATGGGGAGTGCCCAGAGGCGATCGGCTAGGGGGAATGATGCAGGTCCGGTATGAAGCACAATTCCAGCGGTGAATCTGTCGCCGATTTGGTCGCATAGCCAGGCTAGATGCCGCGCGTCGCTGGATGAGGGGGCAGAGGTGGCCTTGATCTCGATACCGATGACTTCTTGAGCGTCAAGTTCGATCACCACGTCAACTTCGTGGCGGCCATGGTGCTGGCGAAGGTGGAAGAGCCGACAGCGATGCTCGCTCACGGTCGCCTGGGCTCGGAGTTGCGCCACCACGAAGGTCTCCAGCAGCTTCCCCAACAAGTTGCCGTCTCTCATTACCGTTCTGCTAGTCGCACCCGTCAATGCGGCCAAGAGTGACGAGTCGATGAGAAAGCGCTTGGAAGCGAGCGACAGGCGCTTGAGTCGGTTTGACGTCCAAGCCGGCAATTCGTCGATCACATAGAGTCGACTCAGCAGTTCGCGATAGCCCAGTGCGGTCCGTCTGTCAATGCCCGCAGCCGTGTATAGCTTTGTGTCGTCCACAATGCCCGATGAGTTCAGGGCATACGCTTCGACATAACGGGCTAGCCGAGTGCTGTCATGACCGCCGCTTACCAGCGCGGAGTCACGGGTGACTATCTCGTCGATATAGGTGTCGAGCCAAGCCCGGTGAGCACGGGAATCGAGAGTTGTGACCGCGTAGGGAAAACCGCCCTGCAACGCCAAGTCTACGTAATCCCTCAGGTTGCAGGCATCGTTGCGGGAAAAGCCGAGCTCGCCTCGGGCTATCCGGTCGACCAGAGGTGCCGACGACGTGCCGAGATGCTCACCAGCCGTCATTGGATACATGGAAATCCGAGTCACGCGGCCTGTCGCTGGCCATGTTTGCGCCTCGACCTCTGCCCGCACCGATCCCGTGAGAAGGAACCGGCCCGGGCGAGGCTCGGCATCGCAGGCTCGCTTTACTGCCCCGAGCACCTGCGGCACTTCCTGCCACTCATCGAGCAGGACAGGCTCCGGAAGGTTCTCCAAAGCCGCATCCGGGTCGGCGGCCACGACTGCCGACTCGGCTTGCCGGTCAAGGCGGACCACGGTTCGAGCATGTCGGCCCGCGGTGGTCGTCTTGCCCGACGCCCGCGGCCCGACGAGGGAAACTGCGGGGAGCTCAGCTAGAAACTCAGCAATGAGTGGATCCACCAGCCGCTCCCTATAAGAGCTCATGGCCCCACACTACCGCATGTCGACACTGCACAATGTCGGTTTTAGACGGTCTGCAATGCTGATTGCCGACACCTCACACTGTCGGTTTTCGACACTGGTGGGCAAACCGGTGAGAACCTCTTCCACATCACTACAGATAAGAACAGATAAACAGATAAGAACAGATAAACAGATAAGAAGCGGTTTCTCGTTGCAATGCTCGAAGACGATCCCGATTCTGCATTGAACGACATCGCCCAGCGGATCGGCCGGTCGCCGGACTACATCCGCACCTGCCGCCGCCGCCTGCTCAACGCCGGCGCAATCAGCCCCACCGCCAAATCCCGCGTCCGCTTCCGCCACCCCGCCCTGCGAACCCGCGCCCAATCCGCCCTCCGAGACGACCCTGCTCTCTGCGCTCAGCCCTGAACTTGCTCATATGTGAAATAGGCCCCACCAAGGGAGCCCTGGTCCGACACCTCTTCAAGCGGGACGTCGAATCGCACAGTCGACATCCCTTCCCCAACTAGCAGGCGGCAAGCCCAGTCGCCTCTGCCGAAGGCTTTCAATCCCTCTATTGGTCATCTGTGTCCTAGCCGCAGGGCTGGTCACCGCGGCCACATCGGCTAGCGCTCTCCAATCTCAGCAGACCGACTGGTACACCAACGACAACCCCACCTACGGCCCTGGCGGGGCGAAAAGAGGTTGGAGAGGCGGTGATCCCGAAAGCACCGGTAACGGGTACGGCCCCAGCCGATACTCCAACAACAGCAATTACGCGTACGCATCCGCGGCAAGTCCTCCGGGAGACAGCTGGAACCCAACCGGAAGCTGGGCACGATGGGACATGGGAACCAGAGTCGGCAACCAAGAAATCCAGGTCTACGTCCCCAAGAACCACGCCACAGCCAGAGTCCGCTACAAAATCACCTTGAGGCGTCCTGGCTCTTGATCGCCGCATGAACGTATCGCAAGGCCGCAGCATCCGTCAGCGAGTCGCGTCATTGGTGGCGGTTGCGTGCTTGATGCTTCCCTTGCTCGCCGCAAATGTCGGCGCGCAATCGCGTACAGGCGGAGGTCCCTCCCTGAGCGACATTTCTGTGCGCGACGAGTTGATCGCGGCCCAAGAGTCCCTGCTGAACGCCTATCGGTGCCGGTTCGACGTTGACACCCAGATCGTTCCCTATGACTGCGCCTCGGGACGTCCCCTCACCCGCCTCGACCGGCTCAGAGCCCAGCTGGAGGCTCTGACGATCGACGCGATGAACGAGATCCGAAGTCCGGCGACATCGTTGCCCGTCCTCAGATCAAGCAAAGAGCTGTCAGCAATCGCCCAGGCTCATGCGCAGGCCATGGCCGACGCGCAGAGCTTCCAGGCCCCGTTCGACTACTGGGCGCACCTAGAACCCGATTGGGACTTTTGGAGCATCAGCAAACCGGCGAGCATCACTGGCGACATCCACGACCCGCAGGCCCCTGCCGAACTCAGTACCGCCCTGTTGGGAGAAGAAGGCTCGCGGCTGCCGGCATGCGGGGTATGCACCCACCTTGCCACCGGCATCGCAACCGCCGCCGACGGTACCTCCTATGTCACCGTGATGATGGCTGGGCGCGATTCCGGCCGACAGCTCACCGAAGCAGAAATGGCAGCAGCCGAGGCTGAAATGGCCGCCTTGGTCAACGAGCTGCGATCCAGCCTCGGGCTGAACACGCTGGCTTACGACCCCGGTGTGGCGGACGCGGCCCGCCGTTGGTCACAAATCATGGGCGCCGGATTCGACTTCAACCACAATCCCCATGCCGGTGCCGACTACCCGACCGGGTACCGCTTCAACGGAGAGAACATCGCCCTCAACAAGCTCACCACCACGACCTCCGACGCAGTACAGCAATCCTATGGCGACTTCGTCAACAGCCCACTGCACTACGCCGCCATGGTCGATTCCGAAACCACCCACATGGGTGTCGGAATCGTCCTCAAAGCCGGATGGCTATGGATCACCCAGAACTACGCCTCCTACCCGTGAACTTCATGTAGATGCGATGACGTAGATCTGGTTGTGGTGGGGCAGGGCTCGGGCGATGCGCTTGTCGGCGATGACCAGGGGGCAGTGCAGTCTTTCGGCTAGTGGGATTGCCAGAGGACTTGGGGCCCGAAATGCCCGATTCCCTCAGCACCGGCGAGCATCAAAAAGGGGCAGGTAGACTGGGCATATGGAGGAGCGCGGGCCAGTGGCTGGGAGGCCGACTCCTACGCTGGAGGACGCTCGGCGGGCGGCGGCTTCGATTGCTGATTTGGACCCGGGCATGGTCTTGTTGTTCGGGTCGGTGGCCCGCGGCGAGCAGCGTCCGGGGTCGGACCTCGATTTGTGCCTAGTTTTCGACGATCTGGGCGATTACTCCCAGCGGCGCAGCCTCGTTGCCGACGCCTGCCGTCGTATAAGCGACGCCACCGGTTTCGCCGCTGATGTGAAGGTGACCGACCGCGCCGAGTGGCGGAAACGGTCGGTAGAGTGCAAATCGAGCATCGAGCGGCATATCGCGAGCCATGCCGTTCAGTTGGCCAGCAGACCTCCGGCGCGCCCCATCGATTACGCCAAGGAGATCGGGATGGCGCCCAGCGACGCCGCCCAAGCCGCGGGGGCCCTAACCAGCACGCTAAAAGCCCTAGACAGCTTGAACGCCCGCCTGCCCGCTGACGAGACCGAGCGCGAGGCCACCGACCCGGCTGACGCCGCCCGCATGAAACATTCGAGGATGCTGGACATTTGCGCGTCGGCCCAGTCGGTGATGGAGACGGCGCTGAAGGCTCTCATCCACGCGTTGGAGGGCGACCACCCCGACCGGACCCACGACATCGGCGGACTGATCGACCACGCGGCCACCGCCGGGCTGAGCGGCGGGCAGGCCACGAAGCTGCGCCATACGATGGACCCGGTGAGCGGCGAGCAGGCCTCGGTGTGGCGGGAGACAAGCACCTACCTCGGCGATATCTACATCCCGGGCGACCCCGCCGACGCCACCCCGCGCTTCGCCACCGAGATGGCTACCGCCGCGGTCGGCGTCGCCCAAGAATGCGCCCGCCTGGTGGACATCGCGCTGGGAACCGAGACCGACAACAGCGCCAGCGTCAAAAGGCTGGCCGCCGAAGTGCTTTCCCGCATCCCCCGCATCGACCCCCCCTAGCCCGCTCAGAGATAGGGAGCCAGGCTCAGTCGGCCGTCGAATCCGTAGGCGGCTCGAAGTTGACCAGGGCGTCGAGGAGCATCCTCACGCCGAAGCCGGTGCCGCCCTTGGCGGTCTCGGCGTCCTCGGCATCGGTGAAAGCGGGGCCGGCGATGTCGAGGTGGGCCCAGGGGATGTCGTTGTCCACGAAATTGGACAAGAACAGCCCGGCGGTCAGCGCGCCGCCGTGGGGGCCGCCGATGTTCTTCATGTCGGCCACCGACGAGTCGAGTTGGGCCTTGTAGTCATCGGGCATCGGCAGTCGCCAGACCCGCTCGCCGGAGCGCTCGGCGGCGTCGGCCAACTGGTCGACCCACGCCTCGTTGTTGCCCATGAGCCCGGCCACCTTGGGGCCCAGCGCCACCATGCACGCCCCGGTAAGGGTGGCCAGGTCGACAATGGCATCGGGCTCGGCCCGACAGGCCAGCGACAAGGCGTCGGCCAACACCAAGCGGCCCTCGGCGTCGGTGTTGAGCACCTCCACGGTCTTGCCGTTGGCCATGGTGAGCACGTCGCCGGGTCGGGTGGCGTCGCCCCCCAGCATGTTGTCGGTCATAGGCACGTAGCCGGTGACCCTCACCGGCGGCGCCACCGCAGAAATGGCGGCCATCACGCCCAGCACCGCGGCACCCCCGCTCATGTCGCACTTCATGGTCATCATCCCGGTGCCGGACTTGATCGACAGCCCACCAGAATCGAACGTGAGACCCTTGCCCACCAGCGCCACTGACCCCCGGCACTCGACCTCCAGATCGGGCGCGTAGGACACCTCCACAAACCGGGGGGGCTGATCCGATCCCCGGTTCACCCCTAGCAGCCCGCCCAGCTCAGCCTCGCGGATGCCGTCTAAGTCGAGCACCGTTATGTCCAAGCGCTCCCGCTCGGCCATCTCTTCGGCCAACTCTGCGAACCGGGTGGGAGTGAGCGACCCGCCGGGCTCGTTCACCAAGTCGCGCACAAAGCACACCGCTTCGGCCACCCGCCGACCCTGCTCCAGCGCCTCAGTCACCGCCCGGCCTCCCGGGCCGATGACATGCACGTTCTCCAGCTTGTTGGGATTGTGCTCCGACTTGAGGTCACCGTAGGTGTACGCCCCCAGCGTCATACCCTCGGCCAATGCCTCCAGCGCGTCGGCGCGGTCGATGCTGTCGGGCACGGCGTCGAGCACCGACACCGCGATGCGCTTCATCCGCTTGGCCGACCTAGCCAGCGATGCTGCCGCCCGGCGGATCACCGCGGCGGTGATTTTGTCGGCCGGGCCCAACCCGACCACGGCAATCGGCCGGTCTTGCCCCGACACGATCTCCACCTGTCCGGGCTTGGCTTCGAACCCCCGGCCTTCGAGCACTTCCCAGTCCAGCTCTTTGGGCCGCTGGGCGCCGTTGCCTTGGCACACCCCCACCGCGTGCAGTGCGGCGCTGGCCGGGATTTTCCTGCCGGTTCGAAACGCGATCACCTGGTCTCCTCGGTTTGATTCAAGCCCCTGCGATGTTATCTGGCACGGGTTTGCCGCCCGTTGCTTAGTAGCCTCGCTTTCCATGGGTTCCTATGAGGATGCGGCCAAAGAGCGCGTCCTCATCTACGACGGCGCCTTCGGCACCTACGTCCAAGAACAGCCGCTGAGCGCGGATGACTTCGGCGGCCCCGACTTGGAAGGCTGCAACGAGCTCTTGTGCCTGACCCGGCCCGACCTCATCGCCGGGATGCACGATCTCTACCTGGGCCTCGGGGTGGACGCGGTGGAAACCGCCACCTTCGGGGCGTTCGCCGTGCCTCTGGCCGAGTACGGCATTGCCGATCAGGCCTATGAGATCAACCTGGCTGCGGCCCGCATCGCCCGTGATGTGACCCAGGGATATGTCACCGACGGACGACCCCGGTGGGTAGCGGGATCGGTGGGTCCGGGCACCAAGCTGGCCTCGCTGGGCCAGATCCGTTATGCCGAGCTGCGCGACGCCTTTGAGGTGCAGGCCCGGGGCCTACTCGACGGCGGAGTCGACCTGTTCATCATCGAGACCCAGTACGACCTGCTCGGCGCCAAGGCGGCCATCAACGGATGCCGCCGGGCCATGGCCGCGGTGGGCCGGGAAGTACCTCTGCAAGTGCAGGTCACCATCGAGATGACCGGCCGGATGCTGCCCGGCACCGAGATCGGCGCCGCGCTGACCGCCCTAGCCCCCCTTGGCCCGGCGGCGTTCGGGCTGAACTGCGCAACCGGCCCCGCTGAGATGGGCGAGCACCTGCGGGTGCTGTCCGAGCAGTGCCCGGTGCCGGTGGCCTGCATCCCCAACGCCGGGCTCCCCCAGGTGGTGGACGGCCGGATGCACTACGACGTCGGCCCCGACGAGTTCGCCGACTACCTGGCCCGTTATGTCACCGAGATGGGGGTGAGCGTGATCGGCGGCTGCTGCGGCACCACCCCCGAGCACCTGAGGGCGGTGATCGACCGCTGCGCCGATCTCACCCCAGGACCCCGGCCCGGCGAATTGCCCCCATCGGCTGCTTCGATCTACACCGCGGTGCCCTTTGCCCAGGACACGTCGTTCCTCATAGTGGGAGAGCGCACCAACGCCAACGGCTCCCGCAAGTTCCGCGACGCCATGCTGGAGGCCGACTGGGACGGCTGCCTCCAGATCGCCCGCGACCAGGTGGGCGAGGGTGCCCACCTGCTTGATCTGTGCGTCGACTACGTGGGCCGCGACGGCGCCGCCGACATGGACGAGCTGGCCCGGCGGTTCGCCACCGGCGTGGCCGCACCCCTGGTGCTGGACTCCACCGAGCCCAATGTGATGCAAGCGGGGCTGGAGTGGATCGGCGGCCGGGCGGTGCTCAACTCGGCCAATCTGGAAGACGGCGAGGCCGAGGGATCGCGCCTCGACAAGGTTCTAGCGCTGGCCCGGGAGTACGGCGCTGCGGTGGTGTGCCTTCTCATAGACGAAGAGGGCCAGGCCCGCGACCTGGAGTGGAAGATGCGGGTGGCCCACCGCCTCTATCGCCTGGCCACCGAGCGCTACGGGCTGGCCCCCTCCGATCTGATCTTCGACGCCCTGACCTTCCCGCTGTCCACCGGCGATGACGACCTGCGCAAAGACGGTCTGGCCACCATCGAGGCCATCCGCCGGATCAAGGCCGAGCTGCCGGGCGCCCACACCACGCTGGGGGTTTCCAACGTGTCGTTCGGGCTGAAGCCCGCCGCCCGCCATGTGCTCAATTCCATGTTCCTGCACGAGTGCTTGGAAGCCGGACTGGACTCGGCCATCGTCCATGCGGGTCGGATCATCCCGTTGAACCGGGTAGACCCCCACCATCGCGACGTGTGTCTGGACTTGATCTACGACCGGCGGGGCTCGGTTGGGATCGCGTCGCAAGGACGGGACGACTACGACCCGCTGACCGAGTTGCTGGCTGCGTTCGAGAACGTGACCGCGGCCGCCGCCGTGAAGGAAGACCGCTCCGGATGGCCGGTTGAGCAGCGGCTGGAGCGGCGCATCATTGACGGCGACCGCGATGGGCTGGAGGCCGATCTGGACGAGGCCCTATCGGGTACCCCGGCACTGGACATCGTCAACAACACGCTGCTGGCCGGAATGAAGGTGGTGGGCGAGCTGTTCGCCTCCGGGGAGATGCAGTTGCCGTTCGTGCTCCAGTCAGCCGAGACCATGAAGACGGCGGTGTCGTATCTGGAGCCGCACATGGACAAGGCCGACGACACCGGGGGCAAGGGCCGGATTGTGCTGGCCACCGTGAAGGGCGACGTACACGACATCGGCAAGAACCTGGTGGACATCATCTTGACCAACAACGGCTACGAGGTTCACAACCTGGGCATCAAGGTGTCGATTGCCGAGATGATCGACCGGGCCCAGTCGGTAGAGGCCCACGCAATCGGGATGAGCGGTCTGCTGGTGAAGAGCACCCTGATTATGCGGGACAACCTGGAGGAGCTGAACACCAGAGACCTCCACCACCTCCCGGTGCTGCTGGGGGGCGCGGCCCTGACCCGCACCTATGTGGAACGGGATATGAGGGAGACCTACCGGGGCCGGGTGTTCTACGGCAAAGACGCCTTTGAGGGGCTGGCGGTGATGGACCGGCTGGGCGAGTTGCGCCGCACCGGCGTTGAAGACCCCGAATTCGGCCGTCGGCCAGGAGGCCGCGACCTGCCCCGCCGGGCCCGCCGGGACCCGGCCGCCGCTGTCGGCGAAGTCCTTCCCGAGCGGGCACCGTCGGTGCAGGTCGACAACACGGTTTTCGAACCCCCGTTTGTGGGCTCGCGCGTGGTCAAGGGCATTCCAGTCGCCGACATCGCCGAATACGTGAACGAGACCGCCCTGTTCCGCAACCAGTGGCAGTTCCGCCCCGTCGACGGCGAGGACGATGCCGCCTTCAAAGAGCGCATTCGCCCCACCATGCGCGAGCAGCTCACCTCGGCCACCGCCCAAGGGCTGCTGGTTCCCCAAGTGGTGTACGGCTACTTCCCGGTCAGCGGAAGCGGCGACGACCTGGTGGTGTGGGACAGCCCCGACCGAGCCTCCGAGCTGTGCCGCTTCCGCTATCCCCGCCAGCCCAAAGAACCGTTCCTGTGCATCGCCGATTTCTTCCGGCCCGCGGACAGCGAGGATGTGGACTACGCCGCATTCCACATCGTCACCATGGGAGCGGAAGTGTCCAAGGCCGCGGGCAAGCTGTTCGCCGACAACCGCTACCAAGATTACTTGCTGCTGCACGGCCTCGGGGTAGAGATGGCCGAGGCCCTCGCCGAGTACTGGCACCACCGCATCCGCACCGAGTGGGGTTTCGCCGATGAAGACGGACCCACCCTGATCGGCCTGTTCCGCCAGCAATACCGCGGCGGCCGCTACTCCTGGGGCTACCCCGCCTGCCCCGACCTCGAGGACAATCTCACCGTGGCCCAACTCCTAGAAGCCGACCGCCTCGGCATCGAGGTCGGCGAAGAAACCAGCTACCAATACCAACCCGAGCAAACCACCTCCGCCCTAATCTGCCACCACCCCCAAGCCAAATACTTCGTCGCCCGTTAAGTCGTATCCAGCAGCACTCGAGCCACCAGGTCCATCCCAAATCCGGTCAAGATCCCCAAGTACAACAGCCCCGTCGCCGCCATCACTGCCGAGTAGAAGCGTTCCCGCAAAGCCGCCCGAGCCAGGACTACCAAACTTGCGGTCGTCACAACGCAAGCCACCCAGAACCAGCCCAGCAGCCCGTTGTACCCGTCGTCGATGGTCCCGCTGAGAACTGACCCCATTCCGGTGGGCCACAGCATCACCACCAGCTCGGGCAGCCACAGGAGACCGGTCCAACGAACCAGCTCCAACAGCGACCCCCGAGCCAAGCCTGGCTGCACGAGATACCAGTGGCCCAAGAGCATGGCATCGGTGACCGCCCCCAAAAAGAAAGCTCCGATCACGGTCCGGGCCACCGCGAGCGCGGCAGGATCGCCCGCATCGAGTCCGCCAGCCACCACTCCGATCAAACCCACCACCGGGGCAATCAGATCCAGCACCGGGGGAAACTCAGGCTGGGTGCGGTCGAACCGCTGCTCTTCGCGGTCGATCCCCGTCATAGCCGCGACCTCAGCGCTGCGTCGTTCCTCCCGCTCCTGTTGGCCGCTTACCCCGGCCCGGCGCCGGATGACCGAAACCGCCAAGGCCAGGCCAGCAGCCGCTGCAGTCGCTACCGCGGTCCAGTCCCTCAGCGCCAACGGGTCGGTGGCGAACCCCAGCCAGGCACCGCCCGCAGCTAGCAGTCCGAAGATGCTGCGCATCAGCCACCCGTAGCCCAGCCCAGCTTCGCGGCGACGAGTGGTGAGCCAGGTGAACGCCAATCCGCCCACGGCCAGCTGCAATAGGAGCGTGGCCGGCTGAAGCTCGATCACGCGTCGACTACGGCCAGGCGGTGATCGGTGGTGGTGAGGTTGTCGGGGCCATCCGAAGCAGCCACCACGATGTCTTCCAGCCGCAGTCCCCATTGTCCCGGCAGGTAGATGCCGGGCTCGATGGAGAAGGCGTGGCCGGGGCGCAACTCCAAGTCGTTGCCTTCCACGATGTAAGGATCCTCATGGGCCTCTGTGCCGATGCCGTGACCGGTGCGATGGATGAAGTTGTCGCCGAATCCGGCCCCGGCGATGATGGCCCGCCCCACCCGGTCGACCTCCTGGCATGGCTGGCCGACTACGGCGGCGGCCACCTGTGCAGCCTGGGCTTCAAAGAGCACGTCATAGGCCTCGACCAAGTCGGCCGGCGGCTCGCCCAGGTGTACGCATCGGGTGATGTCAGAGCAGTAGCCCACCCCGTCGGCATCCATCATCGTCCCTCCGAAATCGCACAGCACAATCTCGCCCGGCTTGATCACCCTCTCCCCCGCCTCGTGGTGAGGGCTGGCTGCGTTCTCCCCGGCAGCCACGATGGCGAAGTTCACCCGCTGGTGGCCCTCAGCCAACAGCCGGCGACCCAGCTCGGCCGACACCTCGGCCTCGGTCCGCCCCACCAACTCGATATCGCCTGATCGAAGGGCGACAGCCACCCGATCGGCCGCCGCCGCCGCGGCCCGCAGCGACTCCACCTCAGCAGGGTCTTTCACCGAGCGCAGCGGGCTGGTGACCTCCGATGCCCGGCGGAACTCGACCGATGGCAGCACCCTGGTGAGATCGACGAGGAACCCGGCCCAGGTGTGGTCACCGATGGCCGCGGTCGACGCCGGTCCGATCAGGGAGCGGACCAGGTCGATGGGGTCTTCGGTTTCGTCCCAGGGAACCGTCTGAAATACGCCGGGGCGTTCCACCACTCGAGGAGCCTCCAGCCGGGGGACGACGAGGTGGGCATCGTCGTCGCGGGGAACCACCAGCATTGTCAACCGCTCCAGGGGCATGGCCTCATAACCGCAGAAGTAGGGCAGGTCGGCACCAACGGAGAGCAACAGCACGTCTACCCGCTGTTCGGCCATTAGACGCCGTACCCGATCGATCCGCTGCTGGAACATCGGCAATAAACTACCCCCCGGCGCTCACTCCTACTCCGACTGAAGACGACACCGCCTGGTCGTGGGCGTGTTGGGCGTGGTGGGAGCTGCGGGTTAACGGGCTAGCTTCCACGTGGGCGATGCCCAGCGAGCGGCCGAGCTCCCGGTACTGCTCGAACTGGTCGGGCGGCACCCATCGGGCCACGGGCAGATGATTGGTGGTGGGCCGCAGATACTGGCCGACGGTCACGATGTCGGTGCCCACCGCGGCGAGATCGGCCATGGTTTGGGCCACCTCGTCGTCGGTCTCACCCATGCCGACGATGATCGAAGACTTAGTGGTCAGATCGGCGGCTTTGGCCCGGGCCAGCACGGCCAGGCTGCGGGCGTAGGCCGCTGAGGGTCGCACCACCCGCTGGAGCCGGGCCACCGTTTCTATGTTGTGGTTCAGCACGTCGGGCCGGGAGTCGAATATGACTGCCAGCGCATCGGGATCGCCCTTGCAGTCGGGGATGAGCACCTCCACACGGACCCCGGGAGTGCGGCGGCGGATGGCGGCCACGACCGCCGCGAACCCCGCGGCGCCCCCGTCGGGCAGGTCGTCGCGGGCCACTGCGGTGATCACCGCATAATCCAACCCCATGGCCTCCACGGCGTCGGCCACTCGCTCGGGCTCAGCCGGGTCCAGGGGCTCGGGTTTGCGGGTGTCCACCAGGCAGAACCCGCAAGCCCGAGTGCAGCGCTCGCCGTTGATCATGAACGTGGCCGTGCCCTCGTTCCAGCACTCGTAGATGTTGGGACAGCCGGCTTCCTCGCACACCGTCACCAGGTCCCGGCTGTGCAGCACCGACCGCAGCCGCCGGAACTCGGGGCCGGTGCGCAGAGACACCCGCATCCAATCCGGCTTGCGCCCATCAATGGCGAGCCCATCGGTCAGCCCCGCTTCGTCCATCCGCGATTGCAGTCGGACGGGCCGGCCGGGAACCTCCCCAGGCCCCATGCCTCGGCTGAAAGGGCTCAAGTCCTCAGGGCGCTGCCGCCAGGCCACGTCGGCCCGGTCCACTCCCCCGCCGCCCCAGCGGTCGGCGGCCCGGGCGGCCACCGCGTCCACCACATCTTTCATGGTGGCTAGGCGCCCCTCAGCAGCCAGGGATGTGACTGCTTTGTCAGGAATACCGCAGGGCACGATGCGATTGAACCAGTCCAAGTCGCAGTCCACGTTGAGCGCGAAGCCGTGCATGGAGCGGGTGCGGCTGAGGCGCACGCCAATGGCCGCGATCTTGCGGGGGTTCTGGCCGTCGGGCAACACCCAAACACCGGGATAGTCGGGCAGGCGGCCGCAACCAGCCAGCCCCAAATCACCCAGCGCGTCGATCACCAGCTGTTCCACCGAGCGCACGTAGGCCACCGTGTCGGCCATGCCTCCTCCCCGCTTGCCGGGCACGGTCATCACCGGGTAGCCCACGAGCTGGCCGGGGCCGTGGTAGGTGACGTCGCCGCCCCGGTCGGTATACACCACCTCGGCGCCCACCTCGGCCGGGTCCACCAGGATGTTGGCCTCGTCGCCCCGCAGCCCCAGGGTGAACACGTGGGGATGCTCCAGCAGAAGCAGGTAGTCGCCGCCTCGCTCGAACATGGCCTGCTGGCAGGCGTGGGCGTCCCGGTACGGCACCCGCCCCAGCCATCGAATGCGGAGCGGGTTCATTGAAGGCTCATGGCATCTCGACGCGCCAGTCCCGGGTTTCGATGATCGACCGCACGTGGTCCAAGAATGCGGCCACGTAGGCCCCGTCGAATGCCCGATGGTCCCAGGCCAGGGCCAGCACGCCCACCGAGTGGATGGCGATGGCCTCGCTGCCGTCGGCCGCGGTGACCACCACCGGGCGACGGCGTATCCCGTCGGTGGACAAGATAGCCACCTGGGGCTGGTTGATGATGGGGAACTGCATCATGGTGCCCCACTGGCCGGGGTTGGTGATGGTGAACGTGCCCCCAGAGATCTCATCGGCGTTCAGCTTCTTGGCCCGGGCCCGCCTCGACAGGTCGGCCACCTCTTCGGCGATCGCCGTCAGACGCTTGCGGTCGGCGTCGACCACCACCGGCGCCAACAGGCCCTGGAACTCGAGGTCGACGGCGATGGCCAGGTTGATGTAGTTGTGCACTACCAGTTCGTCGTCGCCTACTGAGGCGTTGATGTGGGGATACTCGTGGATGGCGTCGCACACCGCCCGGGCGATGAACGGCAGGTAGGTGAGGCTGAAGCCGTGCTCGGCCTTGAACTCCTCCCGGTGGGCCCGGCGCACCTTCTCCACCCCTTCGAAGTCCACCTCCACCGCGGTCAGCACGTGGGGCGACACGGCTTTGGAGCGCACCATGTGCTCACCGGTGATGCGGCGGATGTTGCTGAGCGGAACGATGGTGTCCCGTCCTGAGGCTCGAGACGGGGTGGGCGGCGGCGCTGCGGCCGGCGCGGGCCGGGAGGCGGCCGCGCGGTTCTGGGCTATGTGCCCCTCCACGTCGGAGCGGGTGATGCGACCGCCCTTGCCGGTACCAGAAATCTGCGAGGGGTCGAGCCCGTTCTCGGCAATGAGCCTCCGCACCACCGGCGACAACACAACGCCGCCGCCGACTGAGGCCGGGGCGCTCACCTGCGGTTCGGGCGCAAGGGCCGGTTCGGGCGCAGGCGGCGGCGCGGGCGGCGGCGCAGGGGCCGGCTCAGGCGCAGGCGGTGGCGCTTCTACCGGAGCGGGCGTGGGGGCAGGCGCTGACCCTACGCCAGCTCCGTCCTCGCTCAAGACGGCGATCACCGCGCCCACCTCCACGGTGTCGCCCTCGGCGGCCACGATCTCCACCAGCACCCCCGACATGGGCGAAGGGACCTCAGAATCCACCTTGTCGGTGGACACCTCGAAGAGCGGCTCATCTTCGGCCACCTCTTCGCCCACCTGCTTAAACCACTGGACAATGGTCCCCTCCATCACCGTCTCGCCCAACTGCGGCATCCTGACCTCAGACATCGAGCCTCCCAAGCTCTCTCCGCCCCTCCGCCTCAGACATCAACGCTCCTCATTTGACTTCTCTCTGCTCAGTGCAGGGCCCGGCCAGTGAGCGACAGCACTGTCTCGCCGAACAGCTCGCTCATGGTGGGGTGGGGCTGGATGAACTCGGCCACCTCGGGCACCGTGGCCTCCCAATTCACCGCCAGATAGCCCTGGCCCAGCTGCTCGGTCACCCATGGTCCCACCATGTGGACCCCGAGGATTCGCCCAGCGGTCCCATCGTCGCAGCGGTCAGCGATCACTTTGACCAGACCGTCGGTGTCCCCCACGATCATGGCCCGTCCGTTGCCGATGAACCGGTGCATCGAGGCAACCACATCGAACCCGGCCTCTTGGGCCGACGCCTCGGTGTGGCCCACGAAGGCCACCTCCGGGTGGCAGTAGATGGCCCACGGAACATTGGCGTAGTCCATAGGCGAGGGTGATTCCCCCAGCAAGTGCTTCACCACCATGATTGCCTCGGCGAACGCCACATGGGCCAGCTGCGGCGTGTTCACCACGTCGCCCACCGCATACACGCCGGCAGCAGAGGTTTGGCAGAACTCGTCGACGGCCACATAGCCCCCATCGTCCACCTTCACCCCGGCCGCATCCAGGCCCAGGCCGTCGGTGAACGGACGGCGGCCCACGCACACCACCACCGCGTCCACGCCCAGGGGGTCGGCGCCTTCGATGGCCAACTCCACACTGTCGCCGTTGTCGCGACAGCCGTTCACCACCACTCCGGTCCGAATCTCGATCTTGCGCTTCTTGAACGCCCGGGTGAGCATCTTCACCACGTCGTCGTCGGCCCCCAAAAGGATTCGGGGCAGCGCCTCCAGCACCGTCACCTTCGTCCCCAGATCGGCCAGCATCGAGGCGAACTCCAAACCGATGGCCCCCCCGCCGATGATCGCCGCCCGCTCGGGCAGGTCGGTGATGGACAGCAGCTCGTCGCTGGTCAGCACCCGCTCGCCGTCCACCTCGAATCCGGGCAGAGTCCGGGGCACCGACCCGGTGGCCAAGATCACATGGTCGGCGGTCAGAGTCGCGTCGCCCGATTCCCCGCCCGACACCGACACCGTCCGGTCAGGCCCGAGCGAGCCCCACCCGTCGAGCACCGTGACCTTGCGGCCCTCCAGCAGCTTGCCCACGCCCTTGTGGAGCTGATCCACGATCTTCTGCTTGCGGGCTTGGGCCGCTCCCATGTCCACCGTGGGCGAACCCGCAGCAATGCCGAACTGATCGGCGTGGACCACGGTCCGGTATACCGACGCCGTCTCCAGCAGCTCTTTGGCCGGGATGCAGCCCACATGCAGGCAGGTCCCGCCCAGCTTCTGCTTCTCCACCAGAGCGACGTCGAGGCCGGCGGCGGCACCGTACAGCGCGGCGGCATAACCGCCGGGGCCACCGCCCACTACCACCACGTCATGGCTGCTGCTCATGGGGTTCAGCCTACCGGTGAGTTGGTCAACGCAGGATGAGCACAGCCTGTACGGCGAACGCCACCAAGATGGCCACCCCGCACAGCAAGGACAACAGAATCAACCGGCGCGTGCTCACTATGGCTTCAGCGGCTGCGGTTGCGGCGACGACGGCCCATGTACCAGCCGACCATCTCGGTGCAGACCACCGAAAGAACGATGGTGATGAGCAGTAGCAGGAATACCGGCAGGTCCCAGTCCCACCCCAAGAAGTTGACCCGGGTCTCATCGGTGTTCTGGGCGATGAACACGATCAACGCCACCGCGGCCAGCGCGCCCAACACCATCCGGGCGTTGATCTGCCGGAGCACATCGGTGAACGACCGGGATCTTGGCTCTGCCCTCTCGGTGCCCTGATGATCAACGGGAGGTCTTGCTTCGGGCTCAGACATGGCACAACGCTACCGCGACCAACACAGCGAGGCGGGCCTGATGCGATCGCTGCGCCCGTACACTGAGTCCTATGAGAATTGCTGTGGCCGGAGCATCGGGGCTGATCGGGACGGCTCTGGTCGGCCACCTCGAATCTGCGGGCCACCAGGTGGTCCGACTAGTGCGGAACAAGGACTCCCGCGCCGACAACACCCGATACTGGAATCCGGCCACCGGCGAAATCGACGACGACGCCTTCGACGGCATCGACGGGGTGGTGAACCTGGCCGGCGCGGGGATCGGCGACCGCCGCTGGAGCGAGCGCCGCAAGCGGGAGCTGCGCTTAAGCCGGGTGGACGCCACCGAGCTGTTGGTCGAGGCCATGAGCGCGGCCGCGACGCCGCCCTCAGTGCTGGTGGCCGGCTCGGCAGTCGGCTTCTACGGCGACCGGGGAGACGAGGTTCTCACCGAGCAGTCGGGGCCCGGCACCGGTTTCTTGGCCACCCTGACCGCAGACTGGGAGGAGGCCGCAGCTTCAGCATCCAGCGCCGGCATCCGGGTGGCTCTGGCCCGCACCGGGCTGGTGGTGTCCGACAATGCTCCCTTCCTCACCCGAATGCTGCCCCTGTTCAAGCTGGGCCTGGGCGGCCCGCTGGGCAATGGCCGGCAGTGGTGGCCGTGGATCACCCTCGAAGATGAGGTGCGGGCCCTGGCCCTCTTGCTGGAGTCCGGCCTCGCCGGACCGGTCAACCTGTGCGCCCCCAACCCGTCCACCAACAAAGAGTTCACTCGGGCGCTGGCCTCGGTGCTGCGCCGCCCCGCGGCCCTGTCGGTCCCCCGCTTCGGCCCCCGGCTGCTGCTGGGCAGGGAATTGGCCGACGGCCTGCTGTTCTCCAGCACCCGAGCCCATCCGGCCGCGCTGGCCGACGCGGGCTTCGAGTTCCGCAACCCCGACCTTGCCCCCGCGCTCGAGCAGTTCCTGGCCTCGGGCCGCTAGAACAGCGACTGCTCTTCGACTACGTCCTGCTGGTCGGCAGCCTCCGTTGCCAATCGATCGGCCTCGTCGTTCCATCGGTCGCCGGAATGCCCCTTCACCCAGCGGAATGCAACGGGCCGGGCCTGAACCTGCTCGATGATCTGCTTCCACAGTTCCTGATTGGACACCGCCTTGCCCTCGGACGTGCGCCACTTTCGGCGAATCCACCCCTCCCACCACCCATCCTTGAAGCAATTGACCACATAGGTGGAATCGCAATACACCTCAAGCGGTCCGTCCAGCGACCGAAGCGCTTCCAGCACCCCCATCAGCTCCATGCGGTTGTTCGTGGTCTGCGGCGCCCCGCCCGACGCCGACTGACCACCGGGCACCACCCAGGCCCAACCTCCCGGGCCGGGATTCCCCCGACAGGCCCCATCGGTATAGACCACCGTGGGTTTTTGAGCTTCGGTCACCCTCTTATGGTGGCACGCTCGCCCAGAAGACGAAAAGCAGACAGGGCGGGTTCCGCACTAGGCATAAGGCAAGGATCAGGTTTGGGGGTCTTGGGGCGGGGGCGGGTTGGGTTGGCCGTTGGTGCAGCCGTGGGGGACTAGTTGGGTGTCGATGTCGAACATGCAGCGGTAGGCGTTGAGGAGGTTCTCCTGGTCGGCGATCAGCTGGTCGCGGGTTCGGATCTCTTGTGGGGTTGGGGTGCCGTCGAATTGGAGGGGCTGGGCTGGGGCTTGGGCGGGTTGGCCGTTTGCGCAGCCGCCGGGGACGACTTCGGTGTCGATGTCGAACATGCAGCGGTAGGCGTTGAGGAGGTTCTCCTGGTCGGCGATCAGCTGGTCGCGAGTTCGGATGTTCTCGATGGTGGGCGCCGCCCCCGCCTCGTCGGCGTCGCCGGTGTCGATGTCAGTGCCGGTGTCGGCGTCGCCGGTGTCGGTGTCGGATGGCGGCGGCGGAGCTGATGGCGGCGGTGCCGATGGCGGCGGAGCTGATGGCGGCGGCGGAGCCGACGGCGGCGGAGCAGATGGCGGCGGAGCAGATGGCGGCGGCGGGGACGGCGGGGGCGGGTTGCCGGCGCCTCCTTGTCCTCTCAAGATGATGTTGACGGTGCCCAGTCGTTTCTGGGGGTGGGGGGTGTAGTAGCGGCCCAGGTCGGTGTTGGCTGAGGTGTCGGCGATGCGCAACTTGATGGTCTTCGTGGCGGTTTCGGCGGAGTCGGTGATGACCACCCGCAGGTAGGCCACAGAAGAGCCGGCCCGGAACGCCACCGTCTTGTCGGGGATGCGGAAATCGCCGGGGTTCTGCGCGTCTGCGTATTCGACTGCGGTGCTCTCCGCGAGCACTTCCACATCGATAGTGAACTCAGACTTGGCGGTGTTGTGGAGCACCACCGGCACATTGAGGATGCCAATGTCGCGCGGCGCGTTCTGCGCATACAGCCCTCCGGGGAGGCCCCCTGTCGCGAAGCGGACCTGCGCGGTGGCGGTGTCGTCGTCGGCGATCGTCACCGTCGCGGTGTCCTGGCCGCTGACCGCGGTCCAGCCCGCCGCCTGCGCCGCAGCGTCGGCGGCAACCGTCACCGTGAAAACCTCGTCCTCCTCCACCACCTCATCGTGCCCGATGTCCACCTTCAGCGTCGCAGTGGTCTCACCCTCATCCACAGCCACCCGCGCCGGGGCGCGGGTGAGGTCGAGGCGCGAAGCGCCGCCCGAAAAGTCATACGCCACAGAGAACGCGATCCCGCCCGCGGGCGCGGCCTGCCCCAAAGTCACCGTCAACAACGCCGCACCCTGCTCAGCCACCGTCGCAGCCGACGTGATCGAGTACTTAGTCGACACCTCAACCACCGTGACCGCCACCGACCCCGCCGAAACACCGCCGTAATCGCTGTCAGAGCTCGCCACCGCATGCGTCACCGTGGACGAGCCTATGTCCACGCCGGTCACAGTCACCGGCTGGGCGGTCTTCCAATTCGACGTGGTGAACACCAGCGCCCCCGACACCGTCGCCTTCGCCGGTGTGCCGCTCGTGGGCGTGATCGTCACCTGCGCGGTCGGCTGGGTGTTCAGCCTCACCGTGTACGTCTCCGTGGACCCCTCGAACACCGACACCGAACTCCTAGACAGGGTCACCCCGGGGGTATCGTCATCGGTGATCGTCACCGTCACACCCGTCACCGTCCAGCCCGACACCGTCGCTGTCAGCACGATCGTCTCGTCGCCCTCGGTCGCCTCGTCGTCGGTGATCACCACCGTCGCGCTGGCCGACGACTGGCCCGCCGGAATCATGATCGCAGCAGGCAGCACGTAATCGGTACCCGCGGTGGCGGTGCCCGTGGCGCTCAGCGGCACCGACACACCGCCGGAGGGGGCGCGCCTGTTCAGCGTGGCGGTCACCTGCACCGAACCGGCCCCCTCCCCGACGCTGGCGTTCGCCGCGCTCAGCGTCACCGCCGCAGGCGGCAGCGCCAGCGTGTAAGTGCGAATGGAAGTGCCGTCCTCAGCAGTCACCACAACACTGGCCGGCAACGACGCGACCGCGATCGCCGCGCTGGCCGCGCCGCTGGTCACCGCCTGCGCAGAGCCGCCGGTTGGCTGCACGCTCACCGTCGCAGCAGCATGGCTGACCGTCGGGGTGACCTTCACATGGGTCACCTCAGCGCCGATCCCCAACGCATACGACGTGGTGGCTGAAGCGAACGACGGCGACAGCGCCACGTCCGTGTTGAACGCGGAACCATCAGTGCTCGACGTCACCGACAACGCGCTCAAAGACGCGTCGGTCGACACCTCGCTATGCCCCAAATACTGGGCCAAACCGATCTCGGTGCGGTCCGTTTCGGCCACGTCATAGTCGGGGAAGGCGCGAGACACCTCGCCGGCCACCGAAATCTTGAGGGTGGTCTCGCCGGTCACAACATTGCGTTCACTCCACAAAGCGACTGCGTGGGCGATGTCGCGGCCACCTGAGAGGTTCGTGCGAACGACACCATCCGTCCTGAACCCCGAATCAAGCATCCCGCTGGAGTTGTAACGCGCCAACAGCCAGTAACTCTGGTCGTTGCTCTCGATAATGTCGGTGGAACTACCCACTACTACGACGCTGCCGTCGGACTGCAACGCCAGATCTCTGTAAGTGTTGTCGAACCCTGCGGTCGACAATTCTGCCCAGCCGTTGCTGTCGAACGTTGTGTCCAACACACCCGCAGTCGTGAAACGGGCCACAACCGCGGTGAAATTACCGGCGTAACCGGCCGCCACGATCTTGTCATCGGGCTGCACCGCCACCGCCAACGCACGCGCGTTGTCGTTGCCTGCGGTGAACCCGAGACGGGTCACCACCGAACCAGTACCGACCAGCACACCGCTGTTGTCAACCTTGTCACCAAAACTCGCGTCAGGCGCCAAACCAGTAGTCCATCTCGACACCACGAACACGTTCTCGTTCGTGGACCCTTTGTTGGTGGAGTACCCGACGGTGACGATCCTGCCCGCAGAATCAATCGCCACATCAAGCGCCTCGTCATATTTCTGGGCGCGGCTCAAATCCTGAAACCTACAGTTATGCGTCGACCCCGCACCGTCTACCGACCCGTCAGCATCCAAGCGACACACAAACGTGTCGCTGTGACGATCAGGGTCAGTCGCCGCTTGCCCATAACGCAGGCCAGCCACCACGATCTTGCCGTCAGACTGCAAAGCCACCGCGTGGGACTGCTCGACATAACCAGCATTCGTACCTATGGTCACTTTGCCGTCAGTGTCGAAAGCCGTGTCGAGGGTGCCGTCAGTGTTGTAACGCGCTATCGCCACATCACGGCTGCCACTGACCGTCGCATATCCAACCACCACGATCTTGCCGTCGGACTGGACCGCCACGTCATACGCTCGGTCGTCGCCGCCGAAATCGGTGACGACCTTGCCGCCGGAGCCGAAATCGGGATCCAGATCACCATTGAACTGATACCGCGCCACCAAGAAATCTTCGTCAGTGCCGTTATGGGTATAACCCACCACCACATGACCGCGAGCACTGGCTGCCACACCGTACGCGGCCTCGAACCCCGCAGCGAACCCGGTTGTCACCGTGCCCGCCTCGTGGATGCCGAAACCCCCCCGCGAGCCGCCGTCGTTCGAGCCGTCAGCCTTTATGCGAGCCAACGCGAACGTGTTGGACACACCATTATTGCTGTAACCACCAACCACCAGCTTGCCACTATTGGTCTGGAGCAACGCATTCGCCCGCGACGCCTCATCTAAAGACGGGGAGAAACGGAAAGCAACCCGGTCGCTGCTCACCCCCCCGAACCCATTAGATAAACCGCCGTTCGCGGTGAAACGAACCAACACCGCCCGATCCTCGTCATAACCCCCCGCGACTATCGTTCCCGAACTCTGCAACACCACCCCACGAAACGCCGCGACACCCGACCTGATAAGAAAACCTTTATGTTGGTTGGGAGTAGCTGTGAGCTCCCCGAACTCGCCGTCCAAAGCACCGCCAGAATTGAAGCGCGCTATCGCACCGCTGCCATCCCGCGACCCCGCCAACACATACTTCCCGTTGGATTGAACCGCCAACGCGAACGCCTCGTCATCACCACCAGTGCCCAAAGACGCCGTCTGCTTGCCGTCGGTGTCGAACCCGGTGTCCAACACACCCGTCGACGTGTACCGCGCCAACGCGAAATCCTTATGATCATCAGACGTAATGGCGGGAGTGCCATTGTTGCTGGTCGCGAAGCCGGCCAACACGATCTTGCCGTCACTCTGAACCGCCAACGCACGCGCCCCAGCAGCCACGCCAGCAACAAAATCTGTGGTCACCCCACCGTTGCCACCAAAACCCGTGTAAGCCTGCTTGGGCGGAGTCGCCGTCGGATCAGCAGCCACGTCTCCGTCAGGGTCGCCCGCGTTATGAACCCGAAACGCCCCGAAACCGTTGCCCGCCTGCCCCGCCGCCACGATCTTGCCGTCGGACTGGATCGCCACCGCGTGCGCGATGTCATTCGCAGTACTAACAGCGTAAGTCGCCGAACCAGTACGAGTATTACCGGTGATCTTCCCGAACCCTTTGTGCAAACTGCCGTCAGTGTTGTAACGCGCCAACGCGAAATCGTTCCCGCCGCTCACCGACGCATAGCCAGCCACCACGATCTTGCCGTCGGACTGGATCGCCACCGCCCGCGCCTCATCGGTGGCTCCGCCGCCGACGTCGGTCACCACCCGCCCGCCGGTGCCGAAAGAGGTGTCCAGCGAGCCGTCGGCGTTGTAGCGGGCCAACGCGAAATCCCTATTGCCGACTCCGCTTTGAACCCACCCCACCGCCACGAGCTTGCCGTCGGGCTGCTCCGCCAAACCATGCACCTCACTCTCCAACGTATTGAACGCAGACGACAGCTTCCCGCCAATCCCGAACGTCGGATCCAAATTCCCCGGATGATCCAGCGGACCATGCGACGCCGCAGCCGGCGGCACCGTCACACCCGGCACGCCCACCAGCACCGACGCAGCCGCCAGCGCCGACACCACAAGCGCGGCGAACACGGTGAACATCGTCTCAGCACGGCGGGATTCGGCGGCCATGGCGCTATCGACTCCTTGGGGCAGTTATCGGGGCGCGCGCCGCGGGTGGGAAGCCCGCGCTCGGGTCGTTGAGAGAGCTAGAGCTCGAGTGA
>Ga0209544_1000173_pt1 | contig 98952 bp, 89 predicted proteins | sample MesohylPK_FD_187297 | JGI IMG/M metagenome (GOLD analysis project Ga0209544, IMG submission 187297) | Host-associated microbial community of the marine sponge Aplysina aerophoba from Gulf of Piran - sponge mesohyl, lysed by proteinase K... | ecosystem: Host-associated > Porifera > Sponge >... | reverse complement strand
GTCGTCCGTCGACAGGGTGGCGCGCAGATAGTCCTCCCGCTCGTCGTTGGCGGCCAGGTCCGCGCCCAGGATTGCGGTTTCGGTCGGCGGGCCGTCGGCCGGCCGGCCGAGCATGCGCTGGATGACCGGCGCCATGAACATCAGGGCGCAGACCAGCGCCGAGACCGGGTTTCCCGGCAGGCCGAGGAACGGCGTCGTGGCTTCTTTCTGCTCCAGGGCGCCGAAGATCAGCGGCTTGCCCGGCCGCATGGCGATCTTCCAGAAATCGACCTTGAGGCCTATGGCGCCGAGCGCCGGCTGAATCAAATCGTGATCGCCGACCGACGCGCCTCCGGTCGTGACCAGCAGGTCGGTCCGGCCCATGTTCCTGACCGCGGTCTGGAGCGCCGCCGGGTTGTCGCCGGCGATGCCGAGATTTTGCGCGACGCCGCCATTCCGCTCGACGAAGGCGGCAAGCGCCCAGCTGTTGGAACTGACGATCTGGCCGGTTCCGACCGGGTCGCCGGGCAGGACGATTTCGTCGCCCGTCGCCAGGATCGCCACGACCGGCTTGCGCACCACCGGCAGCCAGGGCGCGTTCACTGCGGCGGCGAGGCCGATATCCCGCGGCCGGAGGACCCGCCCTGCCGGCAGCAGGACTTCACCGGCCGAGAAATCGAGTCCCGCAGGACGGATATAGCGGCCCTCGGCGACCGGTTCGGCCACGATGACGGTGTCGCCCGACATTTTGGCGTTTTCCTGGATCAGGATGGCGTCGGCGCCGGCCGGCACCGGCCCGCCGGTGAAGATGCGCACTGTCTCGCCGGGTCCGACCTCGCCGCCGAACGGCTTGCCGGCCGGCGCTTCGCCGATCGGGCGCAGGCGTGCGCCGGGCGTCCGGGCATCGGCTGCCCGCACGGCATAGCCGTCCATCGCCGAAACCGCCATCGGCGGCTGGGTCAGGCGGGAGGAAACGTCCCGGGCCAGCACCCGCCCGGCGGCGGCGGAAAGCGGCACGATCTCGGCGGGCAGCGGCGCGAACCGGCCGACGATCCGCGACCGGGCTTCGGCCACCGGGATCATGAAGAACCGGGGCTGCTGCGCGACCAGTCGCCGGACCGGCCGCCCGACTTCTCTTCCAGCCGGATGTCGCCGATTTCCATGCCGCGGTCGATCGCCTTGCACATGTCGTAAACGGCGAGCGCGGCGATCGAAACGGCGGTCAGCGCCTCCATCTCGACACCGGTCCGCCCGGTGCAGGCCACCGTCGCCGCAATCTCCAGCGCCGCATTCTCCCGGTCCGGGGCGAGGTCGACCGAGATGCTGGTAATCGGTAGCGGATGGCACAGCGGGATCAGCTCGGCCGTCCGCTTGGCGGCCATGATCCCGGCCAGCCGGGCTGTCGCGAGAACGTCGCCCTTGGCAATGGTGCTGGCTTCGATCTTCTCCAGCGTCGACGCCGCCATGCGGATGCTGCCGCGCGCGACCGCGCGGCGTTTCGTGATTTCCTTGCCGCCGACATCGACCATGCGCGCCGCGCCCTGCGCGTCGAGATGGGTGAAGCCCTGCGCCGGATCCGCCATTTTTCGAGCCTGCTTCGACCGCGCCGCGCCCTTTGCCCTACGAGCCCTGCTGGCGCTGGGCCGCGCGGGAGAACAGCCTGTCGATGCCTTCCCGGTCGATCTTGACAGGATATTTCACGCGCAGCATGGCGCCGTATTGCGCAAGCAGTTCCTGTCCGATCGACGATTTCACGCTGTCGAGGACGGTCTGGCGCTTCTGCTTTGCATCGCCGCCGAATTCGATGCCGGTCAGGACGGCGACCGAATAGCCGTTGACGCCGGGCTCGGCAACCGCCGCGCCCTCGTTCGCGGCCTTGAACAGGGCGTCGCGCAGCTGGCCCGAGACTCCGGAATCGCCCGCGGCGCCATAACGGTTGAGCGGCGAACTGTTCTTCAGGCTGACGCCGGCCCTTTTCGCAACCGCCTCGATGCCGGCTCCGGCGCGAAGCTGCTGCAACAGCTTTTCGGCTTTCGCCTTCAGGGCGCCGGTGCGGGCGTCGGCGGTCCAGTCCGCCGCGACCCGCTTCTTGACGTCCTCAAGCGGAGCGATCCGGCTCGGCGAGATCTTGTCGACTTGGACGATGAAGAAAGAGCCGTCCTTGCGCTCTACGACGTCGCGATCGTCCCGGCCGGTATCCTGTTCGAAAATCCGTTGCAGGAAACGGGGGTCTTCGGGCAGGCCTTTGATCTCCTCGCCCGCTGCGTTGCGCCCGCGCGGGTCGATGGCCGGGAGGCGCTGGAGCTTCATTCCGATCTGGCCGGCGATCTTGTCGAGCGAGAGATCGGCGCCGAGCCCGTCGTCGGCATCCTCCCGCAACCGGTCGAGGATGTCGCCGGCCCGCTTCCGCTTGATCGCCTCCTCGATGTTGGCCTTTACAGCGTTGAGCGGCGTCGTCTTCGCCGGCACGACCTTGTCGACGACGATGACGTGCCAGCCCAGCGCCGACTTGACCGGTGCCGTGATCTCACCCTGCTTGCGGGCGAAGGCCGCATCCGCCAGTTCGGGGAGCGGCAGATCGGCCGCCGTCACCGTGCCGAGGCTGAGCGGCTTCTGCTCGATGACCTGGTTCGCGACAGTGTCGAAGCTCTTGCCGCCGGCCATGGCGTCGCCGACTCTCAAGGCGTCCGCTTCGGTCGTGAACAGGAGTTGCCGCAAGGTGCGTTTTTCCGGCGTCGTGTAATTTTCCTTGTCCCGGTTGTAGGCCGTTTCGATCTCGCCGGCAGAGACCGGGATCCGGTCGAACACGTCTTCCGGCATGACGATCAAGACCGAGACCGTCCGGTTGGCCGGCCGCCTGTATCGTTCCTTGTGCTTCGCGTAGAAGTTCGCGAGCTGCGCTGCGTCGGGCCTGGGGAGATCGGTCACCGAACCGGCGCGCAGGGTAAAGAATTTGGCCCGGCGCTTTTCGTTGCGGAACCGGTCGATGGTGTCGACGATGGCGGCCGGTGCGGTCTCCAGGCCGGCGATGCTCTCGACAAGATACTGCGCGGCGATTTCCGCCCGCTGCGAGTCGAGGAATTCCGGCTCGCTCATCTGCGCCGATTCCAGCCCGCGCCGGTAGAGTTGCGGATCGAACTTGCCGTCCACCCCCTGGAAGGCCCGCATGGTGCGCACCGCTTCGCGGACCACCGGGTCGCCGACCACGATGCCCTGGTCCCGGGTGGCCTGGCGGAACAGTGCCTCGCCGACGAAGCTTTCGGCGACCAGGTCGACGATGCCCATGGACTTCGCGGTCCGGTAGTCGACGCTGGCGCCGCTGCGCCGGTTCAGATTGTCAAGCCGCTGGCGGAAGGCGCGCTCGTACTCACGGCCCAGGACTTCCTGCTGGCCGACCGTGATGACCGCTTCGGCGCGCGAAAACCCGTCGCGGAATACATATTCCACGCCGACGATGGCGAAGGGCGGAATCAGGATGCAGGCCAGCACGATGCCGAGCCAGGATCGGGCGCCCTTGCGGATATCTTGGAGCATGCGGAAAGGGTCCGGTCGTTGCGGGCGGGCGCGTTTCGGTTTCGCGCCGGAGTCTGCCGGCAATGTAGGGATTCGACCGCGGCGCTGGCAAGCGGCCCGGTGCGAATCGGTTTCAATTCGGCGCGATGCAATTCAGCGCGATGCGATTCGGCAGGGCCCAATTCGGTCGGTCAGGCCTGCGTCGCAGCCGCGTCTGCGCACCTGCAGGCGGTGCCGGCCGATCTGGCGTCTGGCGCACGCGCTCAGCCCCTGCTAATTGCAGCGCGGATACCGAGGCGGAGCCGGTCGCGAGATGACGAATGCCAAGCCGCTGATCGCCGGCAACTGGAAGATGCACGGCCTGCGCGCCGATGCCGTCGCGCTCGCGGAAGCGGTCGCCGCGGATGCTGCGGCGTCGGCCGATGTTTGCGAGGTCGCCGTGTTTCCGCCCTTTACGGCGCTGGAGGCTGTCGGTTCGGTACTTTCCGGCAGCCCAGTCGCGCTCGGCGGGCAGGATTGCCACGAGGCCGAGGCGGGCGCCCATACCAGTTGCATAAGCGCCGCCATGCTGGCCGATCTCGGCTGCCGCTATGTCATCCTCGGCCATTCGGAGCGCCGCCACGGCCGCCGCGAAACCAGCGAGACGGTTCACGACAAGGCCAAAGCCGCGTTCCGCGCCGGGCTGACGCCGATCGTCTGCGTCGGCGAGACCCGGGCCCAACGCATACGGGGAATGACCGTCGACGCCATCATCGATCAGGTCTACGCATCGGTCCCGGATGCCGAAGGCCCGATGATGTTCGCCTACGAGCCGGTCTGGGCGATCGGCACCGGCAATACGGCCACGGTCGAGGATATTGCCCGGGTCCACGACTGGCTCGCCCGCCTGCTCCACGAACTCGGCCGGGACTGCGAAGGCAGTCCCATCCTGTACGGCGGCTCGGTCAAACCGGACAACGCCGCCGAGATCCTGGCCGTCGAGGAGGTCGGTGGCCTGCTGGTCGGCGGCGCCAGCCTGAACGCCGCCACCTTCGGGGAGATCATTCGCGCGGCGGGGTAGGAGCTGCGGCAGCCACATTCGGATTTGGCGGACCGGCCGAAACCATTTCTGCCTATCCGAATCCGATTGTCTCATTCCAGCTCTTCGGCCGGCATTGCAGGCGAATGCTTGACCAAGCGCTTGACCAAGCCCTTGCCGGAGCTATCCTCCCAGGTTGAACCGGAGTCCGCTGCGCCCGGACGCGCAGCATTCGCAATCGGGCCGGGCGACGAGCGGGGAAATCATGACCCGACATGTGAAAATCGGAGAAGCGAAGACCCACCTTTCCGCGCTCCTGGCGGCGGTGGAGGCGGGCGAGGATCTCGTGATCTGCCGCGGCGCGACGCCGGTCGCCCATGTGACGCGGATCGCCGGCGAAGGCGAACATGCCGCGCTCAGCGCGACGCTGCGCCGGGAACGGGCGAAGCAGAAGGCGGTGACGACGACCGAGATCCTGTCCTGGCGTCACGAGGGACACGAGCGCTGATGGCGTTCGTATCCGACGCCTCGGTCGCGGCCGCCTGGGTGCTGCCGGACGAGGACGCGGCGCTGGCCGAGCTTGCGCTGGACCGGCTGGGCGCGGAGACGGCGAAGGTGCCCGCCGTCTTCTGGCACGAGGTGCGTAACCTTCTGCTGTCGGCCGAGCGCCGGGGGCGGATCGTCGGCGGTCACGCAGACGCTTCCATGGCGCGGCTGCGTCGCCTTCCTATCGTCTGTCCAGCCGAAACCGACGACCGGGAGGTCATGGCGCTGGCGCGCGCCCACCGACTGAGCGCCTACGATGCGAGCTATCTGGCGCTTGCGATCCGCGAAGGCTGTGCGCTGGCGAGTCTGGACCGGCGCCTGATCGCGGCTGCGGCGTCTGAAGGCGTGGCGCTATTCTCTTGAGCCGCGGAGCCGCGCGTCAGACCGATCCATTGCTCCGCCGCGGCGAAAGGCGTTGCGCGCGGCGTGTCCGCCCCGGTTGACCGTGCGCCCGGCCGCGCCATGATGAGCGCCGAAATCTGCACGCAGCCAAATATGAAGGAGCCCAGCCATGCCGGTGACGAAAGGCATCAAGGCCCTGGTCGAGGAGGCCTACGCCCGGGTCGAGACCTGGACGGTCGAGGACGCCATCGCCCGCTTCGGCGACGAGACGATCCAGCTCGTCGACATCCGCGACATCCGCGAACTGTGGCGAGAGGGTACGGTGCCCGGCGCGGTCCACGCGCCGCGCGGCATGCTCGAATTCTGGGTCGATCCGGAGAGCCCCTATCACCGCGAGGTCTTCGCGACCGACAAGAAACTGGTGTTCTACTGCGCCGCGGGCTGGCGCAGCGCGCTCGCCGGCAAGGCGATGCTGGAGATGGGCCTGACCAACGTCGCCCATATCGACGGCGGCTTCACCGGCTGGAAGAAGGCTGGCGGCCCGGTTGAGGAAAAGCCGCAGCCCGCGCCGAAGGCGGGGTAGGGGACGGAACAAGGCTCATTGTCCCGGACTTCCGTTCGGGCAGAGGGATCGCAGGGGAGGGTTTCAAACCCTCCCCTACACCGGTTCGGACCCGCCGACCGCCGCAAGGAATGGACTCAGCGGCAAGGCGGGCCGGCTTCACAGGAGGGAGGAAACCATGACGACCGATGCACCGGATCGCGCGGCGCCGCTGGCGGGGGTTCGCGTTCTCAATCTCGGCACGCGCTGGCCCGGCCGGGTCGCCGCGATGCTGTTGGCCGACCAGGGGGCGGACGTGGTCGAGATCGTGCGGCCCTGTCGCGAGGCCCACGCCGTCGATCCCCTGCTCGACCGCGGCAAGCGCCTGGTCGAGCTCGACCTCAAGGACGAGGCGGCGCAGGGCGTCTGCCGCGACCGGGCCGCAGAGGCGGATATCGTGATCGAGAACATGCGCCCCGGCGCAGCAGCTTCCCTGGGGCTCGACTACGCCGCGCTCGGCGGCGACCGAAGCGGCCTCGTCCACATCTCCCTGCCCGGCTTCGCCGAAGGCGATCCATTGCGCGACGTCCCCGCCTGGGAGGGAACCATCGACGCTTCCGTCGGCGTCTATACCGACATCAGCCCCCTCGGCGCCCTGCTCGGCACGCCGGTCTATTCGGCGATTCCCATGGCATCGGCCTATGGCGGCGTTCTGGGCAGCCTCGCCGCGTCGCTCGGGCTCTACCGGCGCCAGCGCACCGGCCGTGGCCAGCATATCGAGGTGCCGCTCGCCGATTGCGTGATGGCCGCCATGGCTCTGCTCACCTGCAAGATCGAGGGACAGCCCTCGCGCTACAATTTCCCGCCGATCGACAACGCGGTGCTCGATCTCGTATTCCCCGCGCTCCGCGACCTGCGCGGTCAGATGACTGAAGACCATGTCGCCCAAATCGCGGAATTCGTGCGGGGCCACGCCAACCCGACGATCAACTTCTACGAGTGCGCCGACGGACGGATCCTCTTCGTCTGCGCCCCGGACCACGTTTACCAGAACCGCGCCTTCCTCCAGACCCTCGGCGTCTACGACCGGGTCATTGCCGAGGGGATGGTGAGCGAGACGCCCTACACGGAGCACGATGCCGGCAACAACGTGAACAAGGCGGCGAGCCTGACTCCGGCCTGGCGCGCGCGGCTTATCGGACTCATCGCCGAGGCGGTGAAGACCCGCCCGGCCATGGAATGGGAAGCGATGATGCGCGCGGTCAACGTGCCGGCAAGCATGGTGCGGACGAGCGCCGAATGGCTGGCCGACCCGGCGATAAGGAACGCGGGGATCACCGCCGACGTCGAAGACCAGGCCCGCGGCCCGGTACGCCAGCCGGGACGGTTCCTGTCCATCGAGAACGCGGCGATCCGCTCGCCAGGGCTTCGGGCGGCGACGGCCGCCGCGGGCGATTTCGCGTGGCAGGCCCCGTCGATGGAACGGCCGGACCCAGCGGGTACGGGGCCGGATGCGGACGCAGAATTACCGTCGCGAGGAATGCTTGACGGAATCCGGGTGCTCGATTTTTCGAACATCGTGGCCGGCCCGGCCGCCGGCCGCACCCTTGCCGAACACGGCGCGGACGTCATCCGCATCGATCCGCCGGCGCCCCAGGCCGGGCCCTACGCGACCATGTGGTTCGGCGTCGACGTCAACCAGGGCAAGCGCGCCGTCGTTCTCGACCTCAAGACTGATGCCGGGAAGGCCGCTCTAAAGCGCCTGGTCGAGGGCGCGGACGTCGTCCTGCACAACTTTCTCGACCGGTCCGCCCGGTCGCTCGGCATCGCGCACGATCAGCTCACGGCGATCAACCCGGCCATCGTCTCGGCCCAGATCGGCGCCTGGACCGGGATGGCGCCCGGCCCCTGGGACGACGATCCGTCCTTCGATCCCGTGCTCCAGGCGGCGACCGGTATCATGGCGCGGTACGGCGACGGCCCGGACAAACCGGTCATGCACGCCATCGCCTCCTGCGTCGACTATATCACCGGCTTCTCGACGGCGGCCGGCATCGCACAGGCCCTGCTGGCGCGGCAGCGCGGCCAGGGCGGCAGCTACGTCCGCACCTCGCTGGCGATGGCGGCGCAGCTGGTCCAGTTCCCCCACATGGTCGCCTGGGACGGCGCCGGTCCGGGCGCGGAGCCGTCCGGCCAGCAGGCGACGGGTGAAGGCCCCGAGCAGCGCATCTACGAGACGGCCGACGGATGGGCCTGGATCGGCTGCCGCCCCGGCGACGGCGCCCGGATTTCCCAGGCGCTCGCGGCGGCGGATGGCGCAGCGGACGGTTCGGGGGACGACATGGCCGGCGCGATCTCGGATGCCGTGCGCGGACTTTCGACCGCGGAGGTCCAGGCCCGGCTCGCGGAGATTCCAGGCGCCGGGGCGGCTGCGCTCCGGACGCTTGCGGATATCCGCGCCGACCGCACGGTGGAAGCTGTGGACGCAGCGGACGGGCGGTCCAACTGGATGAGCAGCGGCTCCATTTGCCTGCGCCGCGGCGCGCATCCTTCCGGCCACACCACCACCCTGCCGCTGCCGACCTGGGTGCGTCCCGAAGCGGCGTCCGTGCACCACCTTGCTCCGGCGCCCCTGCCCGGCGCCCACACCGCCGAAGTGCTGGCCGAGGCAGGGCAATCGGCGGAAGAGATAGAAAGTCTCATGCGCAGCGGTGCCACCCGGGACGGCTGGGCCGTCCTGCCACGCTACCTGCCGACGTGACGGGGGCCGGAGGATTCTGCCCTTCATAAGAACGGCCGGCCGGCGCCCGGGCTCGCGCGGTTCGAGACGGCAGTAAATGTGCGCCGGGCGCGCGCCTTACCGGCGGTGGTAGGGGTGGCGGGCCAGGATGGCCGAAGCACGGTAGACCTGTTCGGCCAGCATGACCCGGACCAGCCGGTGCGGCCATGTCGCCTTGCCGAAGGACAGGACGAGGTCGGCCGCCGCGAGGGTTTCCGCCGCATGGCCGTCGGCGCCGCCGATGGCGAAGCTGACGGTTCCGGCGCCGTCGTCACGGTAGCGCGCCAGGGTATCGGCGAGGGCTTCGCTGGTCAGATCGGCACCGGTCCCGTCCAGCGCGATCAGCGGCCCGTCGGGCAGGCGGCGGCGCAGGTCTTCGCCCTCGCGCCGCACGCGCAGGGCCGGCGGCCCGCTGCCCCGTTCGGCGATCTCGATGACGGAAACCGGCCAGGGAAGCCGTTCGGAATAGGTTGCGAACAGGTCTCTCAGCGCGCGGTCGCGCAATTTACCGACCGCGATCACGCAAATGCGCATCGCGCTCGAACCCTGCCGGCCGGGCGCCGGCGCATGCCCGGCCTGTCCGGTTGCCGTGCCGGCTTGCCGGCGTCGGCCCTAGCCGGCCATTCCCATCGCCATCGTTTCATCCCGGCGGCCCGCTTCTTCGTTCCACAGCTTTTCCAGATTGTAGAAACTGCGCACTTCCGGCTTGAAGAGATGAACGATTACGTCGCCGCCGTCGATCAGCACCCATTCGCAGCGTTCGGTTCCCTCGGCGGGAACCGACGGCAGTCCGGCGTGCTTCATCTTTCGGATCAGGTGGTCGGCCATCGCGTTGACATGGCGGTCCGAGCGGCCGGAGGCGACGACCATATAATCTGCGAACCCGGCCCGTCCGGCCAGGTCGATAACGACGATGTCTTCGGCTTTGTCATCGTCGAGCGAAGTTTCGGCGACAGATTTCAGTTCTGCAGCCGAGGGCAGGTCACGCATTGTGCGGCGGATGTGTTGGCCTCCCATTCCGTTGGCGCCCGGCAAATCGCTCCGCCATGCGCCGGTTTATCCATCTGCCGGGAACGACGCTTGCGAAGCAGGCGCCAGCCCGGCGCGAATGGCGCTCGCCGAAGCGGCATGCAACCGGCAATGGACGAAAGTCCAGGCCGGCGGTCCGCGCCTCGCCAGACGCCTCGCGTGATATTCCGGCACCCGTCGGCGGGCGAAACGCTGCGCTGCCACGCCGGATAGCGCAGCGACAGAATAGGACGGACGGGCAAAAACGGCAACGGGAACCGTGTGGAAAATTCTTAACCAGTCTTTCCATGCGGGTATTTGGACCAGATTGTCGGCGCCCATGATCCAGACAAATTTGTGGCGCGGATACTTCGCTTTTATTCCGGCAAGGGTTTCGGCGGTAAACGTTGTGCCCAGTTCCGCCTCGAGGTCCGTCACCCGCATCGCCGGGTGCCGGGCCTGCCGGGCGGCAGAGGCCAGCCGGTCTGCCAGCGGCATGGTCCCGTCGCGCGGCTTCAGCGGGTTCTGCGGCGAGACCAGCCACCAGATTTCGTCCAGGCCGAGGGCGGCCAGCGCCGTCAGCGCGATGTGGCGGTGGCCGTCATGCGCCGGATTGAACGACCCGCCGAACAGGCCGACGCTAAGGGCGGCGAAGCTGCTCGGGGCGGCCGGCGTCCAGGCTGTCAGGGCCGGACCTGCCCGTCGCCGCGCACGACATATTTGAAGCTGGTGAGCTGCTCCAGGCCGACCGGGCCGCGCGCGTGCAGCTTGCCGGTCGAGATGCCGATCTCGGCGCCCATGCCGAATTCGCCGCCGTCGGCGAACTGGGTCGAGGCGTTCCACAGGACGATGGCGCTGTCCACGGCGCCGAGGAATTTCTCGGCCACCGTTTCGTCCTCGGTGACGATCGAGTCCGTGTGGCTGCTGCCGTGCCGCCCGATATGGTCGATGGCGCCGTCGACGCCGTCGACCAGCTTCACCGCCATGATCCAGTCGAGATATTCGGTGTCCCAGTCTTCCTCGGTCGCCGCCACGATCCGCTTGTCGATCGCCTGGGTCGCGCCGTCGCCCCGGATTTCCACCCCGGCCTCCAGCAGGTCGCCCACGATCGGCGCCAGATGACTGTTATGGGCCTGGCGGTCGACCAGCAGGGTTTCCGCCGCGCCGCAGATTCCGGGCCGGCGGGTCTTGGCGTTCAGCGTCACGCGCCGCGCCATCTCCAGGTCCGCCGCGGCGTCGACATAGACATGGCAGTTGCCGTCCAGATGGGCGATCACCGGGATGCGGCTTTCCTCCTGGACCCGGGCGATCAGGCCCTTGCCGCCGCGCGGCACGATGATGTCGATATGCCGGTTCATGCGCAGCATGGCGCCGACAGCCGCCCGGTCGGTCGTCGGGAGGAGCTGCACCGCATCCTCCGGCAGGCCAGCGGCGGAGAGGCCGTGGCGCAGGCAGTCGCCGATAAGCCGCGAGGTGTGGAAGCTCTCCCGCCCGCCGCGCAGAATCGCGGCGTTGCCCGACTTCAGGCACAGCGCGCCGGCGTCGGCGGTCACGTTGGGGCGCGATTCGTAGATGATGCCGATCACGCCGAGCGGCGTGCGCACCCGGGATATCCGCAGGCCGTTGGGCCGGTCCCATTCGGCGGCCACGCTGCCGACCGGATCGGGCAGCTCGGCGATAATCTCCAGCCCCGCCGCCATCGCCTCGACGCGCTCCGCCGACAGGGTCAGCCGGTCGATGAAGGCGCTGTTGAAATCCTGCCCGGCTACATCGGCGAGATCGCGCGCGTTTGCGTCCAGCAACTCGCCTTCGCGCGCGCGCAGGTCCGCGGCTGCGGCCACCAGGGCCGCATTCTTCGCCGCCTCGGCTGCGCCAGTCATCACCGCCGCCGCGGCCCGCGCCCGTTCACCGAGCGCGAGCATCTGTTGCTCGATAGCGTCCGAAGTCGTCATGGCATAATTCAACCCGGTGTGTGCGGCGCCGGCCCGTCCTAGTACCAGGCGTTGATCGGATGGCCGCGTTCGCCCCAGAAAATGTACCAGCGGCCGGCCGCGCGCAATATGTTCCGCATCTCCTCGACGTCCTCCTCCGTCGGCGGCGGTTCCGGTGGCTCGGGCTCCGGCGGCGCCTTGCCGAGCAGCCGGTCGAGGAAACCGGGCTCCGGCGGCGGTGGCGGCGGTGGCGGCGGCGGCGGTTCGACCCAGGTATTCTCCGCGCTGGCCAGAAGGGCCTGCCCGTACTCCACGGCCTCTTTCGGCGGCATGACCGAGGTCCAGGCCCGGTGCAGCAGCGTGTCGTCTTCCAGCAAGTCCTCGCAGAACTCGAGAAACTTGCCCCGGAAACTGGTCTTGTCGACCCCGTCGTACAAATCGCCGTGCGAATAGATCGGCACGCCATCGCACTTTCCGACTACCAGATCGAGAACATAGTAGCCCTTCGCTCGCTCGAAAAATTCCGCGTCGGTCAGCCCCTCCGGTTTTTTGAAATGTTCACGGTACCAGGCATTGGCCTCTTCGTCGTAACCGACCCGGGGCGCACCCGCCGTCTCGTACGCAGCCTCCGAAATCTCCAATCGTCGGGATGTGTCCTCGTCCGATTCCTCGCGGTCTTCGTAGAGCGGTTGCATCAGCCGTTGCCATTCTTCTTCATGGCCCGGTTTCGGTCTGCCCATCGGTATGAGGTCCAGGCCCATTTTTGTTCCCCCGATCTCTGACGGATTGTCTTGACCGCCCGCACCGGCGAACGCGCCGGAACGGACAGACGGGGAACAAATTAATCCATTAACTATTCTCTTTCCACCATGTCGTCACGGTGGACCAGCACGTCGCGGCCCTTGTAGCCGAGCAGGGCTTCGATCTCGCGGCTCTGGCGGCCGGCGATCTTGCGGGCGGCGTCGGCGTCGTAGGCGATCAGGCCGATGGCGATCTCCGCGCCGTCCGGCCCGACGATGCGCACCGCGTCGCCGCGCCGGAAATTTCCCCCGACCATCGTGACGCCGGCCGGCAGCAGGCTCTTGCCCCGGCGCAGGGCGTTTGCGGCGCCGGCGTCCACGGTAATCCGCGCATCGCCGCCCAATGCGCCGGCGATCCAACGCTTGCGCGCAGTGCCGGGGCCGGCGGCCGGTGCGAAGCGGGTGTGGCGCTCGCCGGCTTCGAGCCGCCGGATCGGGTGCTCCGCGCGACCGTCGGAAACGATCATCGCGCAGCCGGCGCCGACCGCGATACGCGCGGCCTCCAGCTTGGTCACCATGCCGCCGGAGCTGTAGCCCGGCCGCGGCTTGCCGGCCATGGCGCGGACCTCGTCGGTCAGCGCGCCGACGTCGGGGATATGCCGCGCGTCGCCGTACTGCCGGGGGTCGCGGTCGTACAGCCCGTCGATGTCCGACAGCAGGACCAGCAGGTCGGCGCTCACCATCTGGGCGACCCGGGCGGCCAGCCGGTCGTTGTCGCCAAAGCGGATTTCCTCGGTCGCCACCGTATCGTTCTCGTTGATCAGCGGCACCGCGCCGAAGCCGAACAACTGGCTCAGGGTTTCGCGGGCATTCAGGTGGCGCCGGCGTTCCTCCGTGTCGGCGAGCGACAGCAAAACCTGCGCCAGGGTCAACTCGTGAGCGGCCAGCGCCTCCTGCCAGGCGTGGGCGAGATGGATCTGGCCGACCGCGGCGGCGGCCTGCTTCTCCTCGAGCGCCAGGGCCTGGCCGGTCAGGCCGAGCTGGCGGCGGCCGAACGCGATGGCGCCGGAAGAAACGATGGCGACCTCCTGACCGCGGCCCCGCATCCGGGCAACGTCGCCTGCGAAAGACCGAAGCCAGTCCCGCCGCAGGGCGCCGGTCCCGTCGTCGATCAGCAGGGCGGAGCCGATCTTGACGACGATCCGGCCGGCCCGGTCAACCCCCGCGCCGGTTGCAGTGGCGGTTGCATCGGCGGTCGCTTCGGCGCTCATAGCGGAGACCATGCGGCGGCGGCCGGCGCGTGCGCGTCGTCCATCCTGTGCCGGGCTTCGATGGCGTCAGCGATGCGGTTGAGCGCCGTCTCGATCCCGGCGCCGGAGACGCCGGAGACGGCGAACGGCCCGGCCGCGCCGGCGGCGCGCAGCGCGGCCAGCCCGGCCTCGATCTCTCCGGCGCCGATCGCATCGGCCTTGCTGAGCGCCACGATCTCCGTCTTGCCGGCGAGTCCGGCGCCGTAGGCGGTCAGTTCGCGCCGGATCGTCCGGTAGGCCGCGGCGATATCGCCGGCAGCGCCGTCGACCAGATGGAGCAGCACGCCGCAGCGCTCGATATGGCCGAGAAAGCGGTCGCCGATGCCCTTGCCTTCGTGGGCGCCTTCGATCAGGCCGGGGATATCGGCCAGAACGAAGTGCCGGTGGCCCGCCTCGACGACGCCCAGATGCGGATGCAGGGTGGTGAACGGATAGTCCGCGATCCTGGGCCGGGCGCGCGAGACCCGGGCCAGGAAGGTCGATTTGCCGGCATTGGGCAGGCCGACCAGCCCGGCGTCGGCAATCAGCTTCAGGCGCAGCCACAGCGAGCGTTCCTCGCCGGGCCAGCCCGGTTCGCTGCGGCGCGGCGCCCGGTTGGTCGAGCTCTTGAAATGGATGTTGCCGCGACCGCCGTCGCCGCCCTTGGCGAGCAGCGCACGGTCGCCCACCGATACCAGATCGGCCACCAGGGTCTCCCGGTCCTCCTCGAATATCTGGGTGCCGGCGGGCACCGGGATCGCGAGGTCGGCGCCCGCCGCCCCGGTGCGCGCCTTGCCCGTGCCGTGATGGCCGCGCCTGGCCTTGAAATGCTGCCGGTAGCGGAAATCGATCAGGGTGTTCAGGCCGTCTGCGCATTCGGCGAAGACATGACCGCCGCGCCCGCCGTCGCCGCCGTCCGGACCGCCGTCCGGCACGTATTTCTCGCGCCGGAACGAGACGCAGCCGTTGCCGCCGGCGCCTGAGCACACGAATATCCGGGCCTGGTCGAGAAATTTCATCGCGGCGAGGTACGGTTCCGGCGAAGTTGCGGCAAGGCGGAAATCGCCGCGCGATGGGCTATCGGGTCTCCCGCCGGTAGGCGTATGTCGCGTCGAGCTGGGCCATGACGTGGTCGCCGAAGCGGAAGGGCGGCGGGCCCGTCGAGGCGCCGGCGGAGCCGCCCAGCGGCGCGATGCGCGCGTCCGGCGAGGGATCGAAGAAATACGCGATCGAATAGCGGTCCCGGTCCGGCGGATTGACGACCCGGTGCGGCGTCGAGCGCCAGCGCCCGCCGCTCCACACCGGCACGACATCGCCGGTGTTGACCAGGAGGGCGCCGTCGACCGGCGGTGCGGCGATCCAGTCGCCGCCGGCGGCGCGGACTTCCAGCCCGCCGGACTCGTCCTGCAGCAGAAGGGTCAGGCAGCCGAAATCCGTGTGCGGCGCGCTGCCATACCGGTCGGCCGGCGCATCGGCCGGGCGGCGCGGATAGCGCAGCAGGCGCAGCCAGACCGTCGGCGGATCGAAGAGGCGGTGCAGCCGCTCCGGCGCTGCGCCGAGGCCCAGGGCCATCGCCGCCAGCAGCCGGCGGGCGACCGGTTCGGCGGCGGCTTCGAACGCAGTCACGGCCTCGCGGAAGCCGGGCAGGTCCGGCCACCGGTTCGGGCCGTCGAGCGGCCAGGCTTCGCGGCCGGGCGGCGCTTCGGACAGCTTGATGAAGGACTCGCTCAGGTTCGGCCGGGTCGCGGCCTCGACGCTGGAGGCCCGGTCCGTCGCGACGCCCGATGCGATATAGCCGCGATGATGCCGGTTGACGGCGATGGCGTCCTTCGCGGCTTGCGGCAGGGCGTGGAAGCGGCGCGAGGCGTCGAACAGCGCCGCGATGACGTCAGCCGGGATACCGTGGCCGGTGACATAGGCGAAGCCGGTGTCGCTGTAGGCTTCACCCATCGCAGCGGCGAAGCGCCGGAGGCCGTCGGGGCTGTCCGCCCCGGCCATGCCGAGATGCGGGATGGCGGGCATGGGTCCGCCGGCGCCCATCGTCTTGCGGGCCGGGAGCAAGACGGGAGCCGCGCCGGGCTGCCGCTATCCCGGTTCGCCGCCGGTTACGCCGCCGCGCAGGCGTTTCACGCCGCGCCTGGCTCCACCGTCACGAAGGTGCGGTCGTTGGCCTTGCGGTAGAATTTCACATGGCCTTCGGTGAGCGCGAACAGGGTGTGATCGTTGCCGATGCCGACATTGTCGCCCGGGTGGAACTTCGTGCCGCGCTGGCGCACGATGATGTTGCCGGGAATCACCTTCTCGCCGCCGAACTTCTTGACGCCGAGCCTGCGGCCGGCCGAATCGCGGCCGTTGCGCGAACTGCCGCCTGCTTTCTTGTGGGCCATGGTATCGTGCTCCTGCCTTGCGGGCCTGTCTTGCGGGTCCTGTCTTGCGGGGCTCGGCCCTAGCCGGCCAGTTCCTTCGCCAGGGACGGCCAGTCGTCCGCTTCGATCTTGCCCTTCAGCTTGAGGGCGGCATCGACCTGTTCGATCTCTTCCGCGGTCAGGGCCGCGATCTGCGCGTAGGTCGCGATGCCCAGCGCGTTCAGCTTCTTCTCGGTCGCCGGGCCGACGCCGGGCAGCTTCTTCAGGTCGTCCGGTTCGCCGTCGGGGCGCTCGAATGCCGGGGCTCCGTCTTTCGGCGGCGCCTCCGCCTTGGCCGGCGCCTTGGCCTTGGCCGGCGTCTTGGCCTTTGCCTTCGGCGCCGCTTCGGCCTCTGCTTCGGCTTTCGGTTCGGCTTTCGGTTCGGGGGCTTCGGCGGGCGCCGGCTGCGCTTCCGCGTCCTTCGCCTTCTCGGCCGCTTTCTTTTTCGGGGCTGCCTTCTTCGCCGACGGCTTCTTGCCGCCGGTCAGGATTTCCTCGATCCGCACGATCGTCTGATCCTGGCGGTGGCCCTGCTTGCGGCGGTAATTCTGCCGGCGCTTCTTCTTGAACACGATGATCTTGTCGGCGCGGTTCTGGGCGAGCACCCGGCCGGCCACGCTGGCGCCGCTCACCAGGGGCGCGCCCAGTTCGCTGCCGACGGCGAGCACCTGGTCGAACAGGACGATCTCGCCCTCGTCTCCGGCGATTTTCTCGATCCGGATGACATCCTGCGCCGCGACGCGATACTGCTTCCCGCCGGTGCGAATGACTGCGTGCATGACTCGAAACCGTTTTCGGTGCCCGGCGCTGCCGGAGCGCCCGGACAAAAGGGCGGCCGAGCGGCAGGCGCCGTTCGACCGGGCACGCGGGACGTAAAGTTGCCGCCCGCCCCTGTCAAGCCGCGAAGGGCGATTCCGCCGTCCGTCCCGCCCCGGAAATTGCCGCACCGGGCCGCGCCGGGCCGCACGGGGAGACGCCCGCGCCCCGGCATCCCCTGACGGCGCCGGTCCTGACCGGCGGTGCGGGCAAGACCGGCGGTGTGCGGGCAAGACCGGGGCGCCCGGGCCGGCCTCCCCATCTCTGTTACCCCGGCCGGAGCGGAGCGGAGAGCCGGGATGACGAGGGGAGTGACGGAAAGACTGCCGGCCCGGACACCGCAACTGCCTTTCCGGCCCGGCCTGATTGGACAGACCGGTCTATTTACGGTGTTTTTTTGCATTAGAGCCGCACTTGAGGCGCGGAATCCGCCGAAATCTGCCATTTCCGCTCCGGCGGCCGTGCACAAACGGCGGCAGGTTGTGTATAGTTTCCCAGATCGTCCGCATCGGGCGGCCGCGCGGATGCGGCGGCGCGACCGCGGCGCCGGAAAGCCGGCCTCCGGCAGGCGTCATGAAATGTCATGATCTGTCATGTCTCTCCGTTTCCGGCCGCATTCCGGGCTTCGATGCGTCCCCCTTCCCTTTGGATTCCTCTGCGAAAAGCCGCGCGCGTCTGCGGCGCTATACCTCCCGCTCTTCAGAGGGGGAGGCCCGGACAAGAATCGGGGTGGGGGTGGCGCGGCGCCTGTACCCATTGCGGGTCGCGCTTTGCCGCAAGGCGACTCCGCAGGCGGTCCCACACACCCCCATCCCCTGCGCTTCGCTCCGGGACTTCCCCCGCTGAAGCGGGGGAAGGATAGCTTTTGCGGTTCGAAACCGTTTCGCGGAGGAATCCTCCCCCAAGGGGAGGGGGATTCGAGCGGCGTACTTGGGGGAGGTGCGGCGATGTCATGTTTTGTCATGAGTCGTCATGGCGCTTCGGGTTCGTCCTGAACGCTACGCAGTGTCGCCCCGGACCCCGATCCGGGGCCCAGAGCCGCCCGGCACGATCTTCGCCGTTGGCCCTGGACCCCGGATTTCCGCTTCGCTCCATCCGGGGTGACAAGGGAGGGGTTGTCTGCCGCCGTACCGATGTCCGATCCCGGCGCCGCGACAGGGTCCGCATACCCGTCCCCCAAACCACCTCCTCCGAGGGGAGGGGGGCACTTGCCATTCCTGCAGCTCTTCGCAGCGGAATCCAGGGAGAGGGATTCGAGTGGCGCCCCTGAGGGGGTGTGTCAGGAAATGTCATGAAATGTCATGAAATGTCATGAGTCGTCGCGACGGCCTCGCCCTTCGCTCTGCTGCGCCGCAGCCCCGTTTCCTGCACACCGGCCGCGTCGTCCCTTGCCGCGTCGTCCCTGGCCGTGCCGTTCCAAGTCGTGCCGTTCCAAGCCGCATCGCCGGGCGGGCGTGCGCAAACCGCCGCCCACCCGGGACGCGGTTTGTTCATATAATGTTCTTATTGCCGGTGTCAAGCTCTTTTCCGGGCATCGGCACGGTTCGGAGGTTCGACCCCCGGGCAGGGCCGGACACCCTCGCCGGCAGATCGAATTGCCGCCCCGGCTTGCGCTCGCAGCGCCGCCGCCCTACCTTCCGCGCTTTCCGTCCGTGCCCCCGTCCGCGCCCCGGCCCGCCGCATACCGGCGAAACGCCGGCCGCAGGCGAAGGAAGGCACGGGCGGCCGCGGAGAGGTGCCGGAGTGGTCGAACGGGGCGGTCTCGAAAACCGTTGTGCGCTTTGCGTACCGTGGGTTCGAATCCCACCCTCTCCGCCAGATGCCGACGCTCTTTCTTGCGGATCTGTACTCATTTTTCTGACATTGCCTCGTAATTTCCACTTCGCAATTTTGCAATTCCTCGCTTGGACGGGAAGAACGCGCCACTGTCGGGAGGCGGCAAGTTCCTGCTCCCATGCTACGCAGCATCTGAATCCCGGAATCGTGGGTGCCGGATTCGTTGCGGTACGCCGGTTCCGATCTACAAAGACACCGTGCAATCAATCGCTTATGCTGTCGATCAGGGTCGAATCGGTGCATTATGCGGCAGTCCGGGTGACAGACGCCTCCGGGCAGTCGAGAGGCCGCCAACCCCAAACCCACCCCCAGGACGTGCTCTTCCGGTAGCACAAGGGTTCAAACGGGTCATCAACCCGACTTGGGATCGCTGAATATTGCCCCAAATTTAGGTATCCAGTATAATCCCACATGCTCCACGCCTAAATCTCCTCCTTGATGAACAACGAGAATAAAATGCACTTGAATCGGCTCACGTTGATTGCAGCAATCTTGCTCTTGGTTAACATACCCGCTTCTGCACAAGACACACAAAAAAATAGCAAAGTGTACGAATGCGGAGGTGAACAGATGCAACTGACGGAGCTGAAAGATGGCCGTCTGGCGCTAAAGGGAAAAAACCTCACCGGGTATGTATCTATCCATAAACCTACCGGAATGTACCGGGGATCGGTATCTGGCTGGGGATCACAACACAACACACCAAAAGAAGCGCTGGCAGCTGCATGTCGCTGGCTCTTGGAACGGGCCAAAGCAAAATCCGAAGAAGAACTCCGGAAACGGTTACACGAGTTTTACGAACAGTGGAAATGAGAGATTCAAGAGCAGAAAACACTAACACCTTACGAGGAAATGCTTTGAGCGGATTTCTTATTCGGCTAAAAGAGCCAGCAACGGCATTGGCTATCGTTTTAGGGATCGTTGTCACATTTGGATCCGGGTTCTTTGCCGGTGCCCATTGGTATGTTTCTTCTGAACTAGACCCCCTGCGCAAAGAAGTAGCAGGGTTGGCGAAAAACATCGAAGACAACAGAAGCAAACTATCGTCTAATGGAGAACGATTAGCGGGAATTGCCGCCACGCTCGCGGGTATAGTTGAACGAGTTGACCGGCTGCACACTCAGGTGACCAAAAATACCGAAACAATAACTGACGTAAGAGTCAGAGGCACACCGGGACCGTAATTGTCTCCATCAGTATGCCATTCGATTGTTCGAAAAATTATATCCAGTTCCGACTTGCGACGCCATTTCCACAAGTCGCCATTGCATCCCCGCTGGCGCCGCCCGGCCCTCATCCGCTACACTCCCCCGGCAATTTCGGGAGGAACGCATGACATTATCGCTCGAACGGGCGCGCACGATTATCCGGGTGGCGCTGGAGAGGCGGGTCGAGATGGGGCTGCGGCCATTGGCGGTCGCGGTGCTGGACGAGCGCGGCGCGCTGGTCGCCTACGAGCAGGAGGACGGCTCGACCCTGCTGCGCGAGCGGGTCGCCCGCGGCAAGGCGATGGGCGCGCTCGGCATGGGCATGAGCTCGCGCCGGCTCGGCGAGATGGGCAACGAGCGGCCGATGTTCATGCAGGCGCTGATCGACGCCTCCGGCGGCCAGCTGGTGCCGGTGCCGGGCGGCGTCGTCGTGAAGACGCCGGAGGGCCATCTCTACGGCGCGGTCGGCGTGTCCGGCGATACTTCGGACAAGGACGAGGCGGTCGCCGTCGCCGGCATCGAGGCGGCGGGGCTGGTCGCGAAGGTGGATTAGTTCGAATTCGTTGCCGAAAGCCGGTTTTTCGGGATTCCGGGCACAATCATTCTCGCCGGCAGCCGACGATGGTCCGGTGCAGAATTTCTTCCCGAACCCGGTAGAACGTACACAAAATTGCCCGTGCCGCCCCGGACGGAGCGTAGCGGAGATCCGGGGTCCAGGGGCCTGCCCTGAGCTTGTCGAAGGGGCCACTTGCGAAGGTCTTTCGGGTCGGCTCCGGTCCCCGGCTCGCCCTTCGGTTGGCCGGGGTGGCAAACGTATTTCTGCTGCAGGGGCAACAGGCATCGGTAGCCCCACAAGCCGGCTTGCCGCCTGCGGGGCGGCCGGACTACCTTCCGGTATGCGTCAGCACGTCGCCAGAATCGCTCCGGAATTGAAAGGCAGCGCCCCTGCGCGCCGGGCGGTGTCGCCATGACGGATGCCGCGCGCGCGACCGCGATCCCACCAGCGGCGTCCCCGGTCTGGCCGGAGGACGGCTACACACACATCCCGTTCGCGCTCTACGACGACCCGGCGATTTACGCGCGCGAGCGCGAACGCATCTTCATGGGGCCGGTCTGGAATTATCTCGCCCTGGAATGCGAGATTCCCGAAGCCGGCGACTACAAGGCGACGACGGTCGGCGACATGCCGGTCGTCGTCGTGCGGGCGCGCGACGGCGGGATCAACGCCTTCGAGAACCGCTGCGCCCACCGCGGCGCGCAACTGTGCCTGGAGCGCTTCGGCAACGCCCGCGCCTTCACCTGCGTCTACCACGCCTGGACCTACGACGAGGCCGGGAAGCTGATCGGCGTCGCCTTCGAGAAGGGCGTCAAGGGCGGCGGGGGGATGCCGCCGTCGTTCCGGCGCGGCGACCACAACCTGCGCACGCTCCGGACGGCGACCCGGGCGGGGCTGGTGTTCGGGACGTTCGACCATGGGGCGCCGGCGCTGGACGATTATCTCGGGCCGGAGATTTGCGGCCGGATCGACCGGGTCTTGCCCAGGCCGGCAAGGGTGCTCGGCTACAATACCCAGGTCCTGCGCAACAACTGGAAGCTCTACGCCGAGAACGTCAAGGACCCGTACCACGCCAGCATCCTCCACCTGTTCTTCACCACCTTCCGGGTGAACCGGCTGACCCAGAAGGGCGGCATTATCGTCAGCGAATCCGGCGCCCACCATGTCAGCTATTCGATGCTCGACGGCGAGGACGCCGACGCCGAATACCGCGCGGCCAAGCTGCGCGCCGACAGCGACGAGTTCGGCCTCAGGGAGCCGGCCCTGCTCGAAGGCCGGGACGAGTTCGGCGACGGCATCACCCTGCAGATCCTGTCGGTCTTCCCCGGCCTCGTGCTCCAGCAGATCCGCAACAACCTGGTGGTGCGCCAGATCGTGCCGACGGGGCCGGAGGGCGCCGAGGTCGTCTGGACCCATTACGGCTTCGCGGACGACGACGCGGCGCTCACCGAACTGCGCCTGCGCCAGGCCAACATGGTCGGCCCGGCCGGTTACGTCTCGATGGAGGACGGCGCGGTCGGCGCCTTCATCCAGCGCGCGCTGCCGGGCGCCGGCGGCCGGCGCTCGGTCCTGCTGATGGGCGGCGAGGATGTCGGCTCCCAGGAGTCGCGGGCGACCGAGACCTCGATCCGCGGCTTCTGGAAGATGTATCGCCGCCTGATGGACCTGTGATGCCCGAGTCGAAGCCGACGGCAGGCGCGCGCAACGGCCGGGCGATCGCCGAGGTGACGGCCCTGCTGGCCGACTATGCCGCCTGCATCGACGCCGACGACCTCGAAGCGTGGCCGGATTTCTTCACCGCCGATTGCCACTACAAGATCACCACCGCCTACAACCACGCAAAAGGGCTGCCGGTCGGCCTGATCTACGCCCATAACCGGGCCATGCTGGAGGACCGGGTGGTCGCGCTGCGCAAGGCCAACGTCTACGAGCCCCAGCGCTACCGCCATATCGTCTCGACGCCGCGCATTACGGGAGGGGGCGTTACCGGCGGCGATGGCGGCAGGATCGAGGCCGAAACCGGCTTCCTGGTCGTCCGCACCATGCATGACGGGACCCAGGACCTGTTTGCTTCGGGCGTCTACCTCGACCGCATCGACCTGTCGGGCAACCGGCCGCGTTTCGCAGAGAAGATCGTCGTGCTCGACAGCGACAAGGTCGATACGCTGCTGGCGATCCCGCTGTAGGCTCCGTTGAGCGCGCCGCCATCCGGTCTGCCTGTCATCGCGGTACCCGTCGGCGATCCGAACGGCATCGGCCCGGAAGTCGCGCTGAAAAGTGCCGTTTCTTCCGATGTTCTGAAAATTCTGAAACCGGTGCTGGTTGCGGATTCGGCGGTCATCGAAGCGACCGCCGTACGGTACGGTATGGAAGGCAGGCTGGCGGAGCTCCTGGCCGGGGGCGAGGTTGCCGTGTCGCCGGTCGCGGCGCTGGAGCGCGCGCCGGAGCCGGGCGCGGTGGCGGCCGGGGCCGGCGCCGCCGCCGTCGCCTACGCCCGCGCGGCGATCCGGCTGGCCGAGGCGGGCGGGGCGGACGCCGTCGTCGCCGGGCCGCACAACGAGACCGCCGTCGCGCTGGCCGGCATTCCGTTCCGGGGCTATCCGCAGCTTCTGGCCGAAACGACTGGAACCGACCCCGACGACGTGTTCCTGATGCTGGCGACGCCGCGCTTCCGCATCGTCCACGCGACGCTGCATGTCGGCCTGCGGCAGGCGCTCGACAGCCTGACGATGGGGCGGGTTTTGAGCGCCCTGCGCGCCGCCCATACAGCCCTGTGCCGCATGGGGATCGCGCGCCCGCAGATCGCGGTTTGCGGCATCGATCCCCATGCCGGCGAGGGCGGGCTGTTCGGCACGGACGACGAAACCGTCACCGCGCCGGCGGTCGTCCGGGCCTGCAACGAAGGGATCGCGGCGGACGGGCCGCGGGGCGCCGACCTGCTGCTGCAGGAGAACGCCCACGACGCCTATATCGCCATGTATCACGACCAGGGGCATATCCCGGCCAAGCTGGACGGGCGGGGCAGGGCGCTCGGCCTCTCGATCGGCGCGCCCGTCCTGTTCGCCACCGTCGCCCACGGCAGCGCCCACGACATCGCCGGCACCGGCCGCGCCGATCCGGCGCCGTTCGCCGGTGCGCTGATCCGCATGGCGGGCCTTCTCGGCGGTCGCGAAACCGCGGCGGGGTAGGGAAGCAGCTTGGGCGGTCGCGGATCCTTCAATCGGCTGGCAAAACAATACTCCGCTTTGCCACCCCGGACGGAGCGCAGCGACGATCCGGGGACCAGGGCCTGCCCTGAGCGTGTCGAAGGGGCCGCGCGCGCAGGCCGTGCCGGTGGCCCTGGACCCCGGCTCTCCCTCCGGTCGGCCGGGGTGGCAATTCGGTATTGTGGCGAAGATTGCGCGTCCGGCCGCCATCGTAGGGGAGGGTTTGAAACCCTCCCCTACGGCATACAATCCATGCACGATATCCACGCACGGAATTCCGCAGGGCTTGCAGTTCTGTGCCCCCGGCGGTTAAGGCTGCGCCGTAAACGCTCGGCGGCCGGAGGGAAAGCGCGGGATGTTTCCGAAGAACTGCTGGTACGTTGCCGCCTGGGACCATGAGGTCCGGCGGCTGCACCCGATGCGCCGCCTCCTGCTCGGCGCGCCCGTGGTGCTGTACCGGGCGTCGGACGGCGCGCCGGTCGCGCTGGAGGACCGCTGCTGCCACCGCCACGCCCAGCTGTCGCGCGGCCGGGTCCGCGGCGACGAGATCGAATGCGCCTATCACGGCCTGCGCTTCGCGCCCGACGGCGCCTGCGTCCACATCCCGAGCCAGACGGAGATCCCGCCGTCGGCGCGGGTGCGCAGCTACCCGGTCGCCGAGAAATACCACTGGATCTGGATCTGGCCGGGCGATCCGGCGCTCGCCGACGAGAGCGCCATTCCGGATTTCGGCGTCATGGACCATCCGGACTGGACCTGGCGCGGCGAGACCCTGTCGGTCGCCGGCAACGCCATGCTCGTCATCGAGAATCTGATGGACCTCAGCCATCTGCCCGCCCTGCACCGGACGACGCTGGCCGACACGGCAATTCCCGAAAACGACATCCCGGTCGAATACCGGATCGACGGCGACGCGATCCGGGTCGACCGCTGGGTGCTCGACACGCCGGTGCCGCCCTATTTCCGGCTGCTCGCCGATTTCGGCCGGGATGCGCGGGTCGACCGCTGGATGAACACGATCTTCACGCCGCCGGCCTTCGTGCGCATCGACATCGGCGCCGCCGAGGCCGGCTCCGGCGCGCGCGAGGGCGACCGCAGCAAAGCCGTCACGACCTGGAACCTCAATGCGATCACGCCGGAGACGGAGAGCCGTTCGCACTATTTCTGGGCCCAGGCGCAGGATTTCGCCGGCGACGACCCGAGCGTCAGCGAGCTCGATTTCGCCCTGGTCCACAAGGCGTTCCAGGAGGACCTCGCGGTGATCGCCGGCCAGCAGGAGAATATCGGCCTCGACCCGGCCGCCCCGCGCCTCGACCTCGCCGCCGACCGCGCCGGCGTCCAGGCCCGCCGCATCGTCGAGCGGATGGCGCGGGCGGAAGCCGGATAGCCGCGCCGGGAACCCTGCAGCCGTGCCGAATCCGCCGCGATCCGTTGATAGGGACTATGCATTGAGGTATGACGCGAGCCTCGTGAACCTGGGCAAAGAATGAACCTTGCGGCGATTCGGCAAGACGCAAAGCCGGCTTGTCGCTTCAAAACCGTTCGGTCGACGTGACCGGATCAATGGAGGAAATTTAATGCGTATGCTGACGAAAATTGCGGCGTCTGCTGTCTTGCTTGCCGCGCTTGCCGCCGCTCCGGCGCAGGCCGCCGGCTGGAAACCGACCGGCCCGATCACGCTTTCGGTCGCCTTCGGCGCCGGCGGCATCACGGACACGCTCGCCCGCCTTCTCGCCGACCAGATGAAGAAGGACACCGGTTGGAACATCGTGGTCAAGAACCGGCCGGGCGGCGGCGGAGTCGCCATGCTCGCCGGTCTGTCCCGCGCCAAGCCGGACGGCCTGAACATCGGCATCGCCGTGAACATGCCGATCGTCATGCAGCTGATCGTCCGTCCGGCGAAAATTCCGTTCCGGATCAAGGATTTCGATTATCTCGGCACGGTGGTCTGGGCCCAGCTGGCGATCATCGCGCTCAAGAATGCGCCCTACAGCGATATGGAAGGCCTCATCGCGTATGCCAAAAAATCCGGCAAGCCGCTGACCGTCGCCCACGACACCAAGCCGCAAGCGATGATCATGAACGCCATCGCGCGGGCCGCCGGCATCAAGGCGAAAATGGTGCCGCACAAGAGCGGCGCCGAACAGATGCAATCCCTGCTGGGCGGCCATGTCGACCTGGCGTTCGGCGGCGGTGCGCACATCCCCTACTACAAGGCCGGCAAGATCACCGCGATCGCCTCGGTCAACCAGAGGCGTCACGGCTATGCGCCGGACATGCGGACGCTGATCGAGCAGGGCCTGAACTACTACGTCGATCCCTTCTTCTATATCTCCGCGCCGAAAGGCCTGAAGCCCGAAGCGCGCGCGGCGTTGTCCAATGCGGTCAAGGCGGCGGTCAATTCGGAGAAGATGACCAAGTTTCTCGCCAATACGATGAAAACCGCTCCGACGGACCTCGGGCCGGCCGACACCGAAAAAATGATGTACGGCACCCGCAAGACGATCAAGGTTCTGCTGGAGTCGACCAAATAGCCCGGCCGGTGGCCGGCCCAGCCAGGCCTCATGCCGTCGCTCAACCGCCTGACAGGAGTCGCCTGCGCCCTTGCCGGCCTCTGCCTGCTGCTGGTCGTTATCCCGGACCAGGTTGAAGCGATCGAAGACAGCGGGGTACAGCCGGCCACCGTCCCCACGGCAGTTGCCTGGGTCCTGATGGTGGCCGGCACCTTTCACGCCCTGTTCCCGACCGGGGACACGCCCCTGGACGTCCCGGAAGCCCTGCGGGCCGGCCTGTTCCTGGCGATCGTCGGGGGCGGCGTCTATCTGATGTCCGAAATCGGCTTCCTGTATGTCGCGCCCGGCCTGGTTCTGGCGATCATGCTGGTCATGGGCGAGCGGCGCTGGTTCGTCCTGTGGACCGCGGCCCTGCCGGTCGGCATCTGGGCGATTCTCGATCTCTGGCTCAATCGGCCCCTACCGTGACGACGCTGCCGGATGTTTGATATTGCAACCGTACTGGCCGGGCTCGGCGACGCCATCACGCCCGTCAACATTCTGTTTGTGGTACTCGGCGTTGTGGTCGGCCAGTTCGTCGGCGCGGTCCCCGGCATCGGCCCGGTCATCACCATCGCGCTCGCGATCCCGTTCACCTTCGCGCTCAGCCCGCTGTCCGGCATCGCCTTCCTGGTCGGGATCAACAAGGGCGGCCTGGTCGGCGGCGCCATTCCGGCGATCCTGATCAATACGCCGGGAACGCCCGACGCCGCCGCAACCGCGCTGGACGGCTATCCGCTCGCCCGGAAAGGCAAGCCGCTGAAGGCGGCGAAGATGGCGCTCTATTCGTCGGTCACCGGCGATACGTTCAGCGACATCGTGCTGATCACGGTATCGCCGCCGCTGGCCCTGGTCGCTCTGATGATGGGACCGATCGAGATCGTCTGCCTGCTGATTTTCGCCTTCGCCGTCATTGCCGGCCTGATCGGCAAGTCGCTGGCGAAAGGGATCGTCGCGGCAGCGCTCGGCCTGCTCTGCGCCTCTATCGGACTGGATCCGGAGCATTCGAGTCCGCGTTTCATTTTCGGCGTGCCGGACCTGTTCGACGGCCTGCCGATCGCATCGGTCGCCATCGGCATGCTGGCCGCCGCAGAAATCTTCCGCCGGCTCGCCGCCAGACGAAAGAAGATCGCGGCCGCGATCACTTTCGACCCGGACCAGCCGCGCGAGGACAGGCGGGTGAGTTGGGCGGAATACTGGGGCTGCCGCTTCACCATCGCCCGCGGCGCGGTGATCGGCACGCTGCTGGGCGCTGCGCCGGGCATCGGCACAACGGCAGCCTCCTTCATGAGCTATGCCTCGGCCAAGCAGACGAGCCGGGAGCCGGAGACCTTCGGCAAGGGCAACATCCACGGCATCGCGGCGACCGAATCGGCCAATTCCGCGGTCATGGGCGCCAACATGATCCCGATGCTGACGCTCGGCATTCCCGGCAGCGTTTCCGCCGCGCTCATCATCGGCGCCCTGATCATTCACGGCATCCAGCCCGGCCCGCTGCTGTTCGAACAGCAGGCGCGGCTGATCTACGGCCTGTTCGGCGCCATGATCATGGCCAACTTCTGCAATTTCTGGATCGGTCTGCTCGGCCTTCGCCTGTGGGCCTTCGTGATCCGGGCGCCGGAATCGGTGATATTCTCGTCCGCCATCGTGCTGTGCATCGTCGGCGTCTATCTGTCGACCGGCACCCTGTTCGGGGTCGTCGTCATGCTGGTCTTCGCCGCGATCGGCTACGCGATGACGTCGTTCGGATATTCGGTCGTGATCTTCATTATCGCCTTCTTCCTCGGCAACCGTTTCGAACTGTCGCTCAACCAGTCCCTGACCCTGATCGACGGCGATTTTTCCGTGATGCTCGATCATCCGGTGGCGCTCGCCCTGCTGGCGCTCGCGGTCCTGACCGCCTGGTGGCTGAGCCGAAAGCGCAGTTCGGCGAACGATCCGCCCACCTAACCGTCCGGGAAACCCACCATGACGCAAACCTACGAAGGCGCCTGCCACTGCGGAAAGGTCCGCTTCGAGGTCACCGCCGACATCGACCATGTCCGGGTCTGCGATTGCTCGATCTGCCGGGTGCGCGGCGCGCTCATCCACCGCGCACCGGAGGAGGCGGTCAGGATTCACACGCCGCTCTCAGAATTGAGCCTCTACCAGTGGGGCTCTTACACGGGGCGGGACTATTTCTGCCCGGTCTGCGGAATCCTGCCGTTCCGCCGGACCAGCATGCCGACGCAAGGCGAAGTCGACACGGGGTCGGTGCCGTTCGACGGCTGGGCGGTCAATACCCGCTGCCTGAAGGATTTCGACATTTTCGCGGCGCCGCAGAAACGGATCTACCGGTCCGTGCCCGATGTCGCCGACATTCTGCCCGATAGCCGCAATATCCGGGACTTCAAATAGTTTTCGACGGAAGGACCGTCGCGTCGACCCGGCTCAATTCTGCGTTCGTGCCGTAATGACCGGGATCAACAGGTGCGAATCGCATTCGCCGCCGGCATGGACGACATGCAGGCCGCGGTTGCAGGCGTTGTCCTTGCGGTAGGGCGGTGAGGGAACGATCTCGTTCGGCGAGACGATCAGTTCGATGCCGTCGCCGGCGGCGAAAAAGGTGCTGCTCGGGTTGATCGCGATGTCCACGGGCGCGATTTCGCCGGGGGTCAGCCGGTCGTCGCGTTCGTTGCGCAGCACCGGCTCCCATTCGGTCGAGGCCTTGGGGTCGAGCGCCCGGCGCGACACGGCGATCAGGCCGCGCGCCACCATGTCTTCCCTGTTGCCGACGGAGCCGTAGAAGGGCACGCGCCGGCCCTCGGCATCGATTTTGTCGACGCCGACAAACAGCGCCATGTCGTCGGGCGGGACCTTCCGGCCGTGTTTCGCCCGGGCTTCGACCCACAGCCGCAGTTTCATGTAGCCGGTGAGCTCGGTATCCGCCTCGAAAGTATGGGAAAAACGCAGCGCGCCGCTGCGGGCGTCGTAGACGAACTCGGTCTGCCCGCCGGGCGCGGGGTCGAGCCGGTTGCCCTCGCGCAGGAAGAGCTTGCGATATTCCGTGTTCTCGAGCGGCCAGGCCGGTTCGCTGCGGACTTCGTGGATCGTATCGCGGGAGGCGCGTACTTCGAGGCGCACCGGATCGGTCTCCAGAAACCCGTTATCGGTTTCGCCTTTCAGGAAACAGTCGAAGAAGGCCTTCGTGAGGTTCTGCACTTCGGCCGAGTAGTAGCTGTCCCACTTGCCGCGCCGGTGCGTGTAGACCCATTTGTGTCCGGACGAAGCCTGCCGGAAGACTCGGAAGCTGCCCTGCGTGTGCAGGCCCTGATCCGAAAAGCTGGCGCAAACCAGCGCCGGAACCTCGATCCTTTCCAGCTCCGCCGCCTTGCTCTTCCAGTAGTCGTCGTAGAACGGATGGCGCGTCGCGATATGTTGCGGCAGCTGGCCTTCGATCGCGGCGAATTCCGCGGCCGTGCAGTTGATCGTCTCCTTGACCTCCATGTGCCACCACATGATCGGGAAGCCCTTTTCCTCCAGCCCGCCTTCGCGGAACATGTCGCGGTAGGGGTCGCTCAACCCTTCCCACGGGCAGATTGCCTTGAGGCATTTCGGGATGCCGTAGGGAAAATCGCCGGCCGCCACGCCGTACTGGCTGATCGCCAGAAAGCTGACGCCGTTCAGGCCGACATTGCCGGTGCACCAGTCCTGCGCGCCGATCCAGTCGATGGCCTTCGCGAACGCCTCGGACTGTCCGGCCGTGAAGAGCGAGGGCTTGCCGCCGCTGCTCGCGAAGCCCGGCAGGTTCAGGTTGACCACGGCGTAGCCCGCCGGCACCCAGAAGTTGGGATCGGGCGATTCCCAGCTCGTCTGGGTCGAGAAACGCGGCCGACCCTCCTGCGGGATCAGGCGGTACTGCTTGGGCGGGCCGCCGAACGGCGTTTTCTTGAGCGCCGGCAGCAGGCTGTTGTCGTAGGGATGCGCGCACATGACGACCGGCAGCTTCGCCCCGCTCTCCTGCGCGCTTTTCGAGCGAAACACATTCGCCGTGAGGGTGGTCCCGTCGTCGAGCGGAATCCCGGCATCGTATTCCGCCAGAATGTCGGGATGCGGCTCGGTCAGTTCGCACTGGGGTTTGAACAGCTGGCCGGTCAGGACCGCCCGCTTCAGGATCGGCCCGACCGACCGCCTCAGCATCCCGATTTCCGACAGGTTGACCACGATTGCGCACCCCCGGTTTGCGGCTCGTCTTTAGTAGGCGCAATCGGGGGCGGACGCCAGTGGCTGTCGGAGAGGAATTCAATGGTTCAGGGCGCCGCGGCCTCGGCCAGGGTGTCGGAGAAGGTCGGCGCGTTGCCGTAGTCGGCTGACGGGCCTGCCGGACCGGTCCACGCCGCAGAAAGGTGTAGCACCGCATTCCGGATTGCTGCATGAGTCGCGGAGGTTGGACCGGTTCGACCTGCCGGTTTCAGGGCCGCGTTTCGGGGCCGCGTTCCAGGAGGAAGACATGGACAAGTCGAGGAAGACGGCCGGGAGCGGCAGCGCCGAAGCGCAGGAGCGCCCGCGGAAAATCAAGAACAAGCGCTACGAGGAGGAGCTGTTCCGGCTCCAGCTCGAACTCGTGAAGATGCTCGAGTGGATCAAGCACGAAGGGCTCAAGGTGGTGGTCATCTTCGAGGGGCGGGACGCGGCCGGCAAGGGCGGCGTCATCAAGCGAATCACCCAGCACCTGAGTCCGCGCATCTGCCGGGTGGTAGCCTTGCCCGCACCGACCGAGCGCGAGCAGACCCAGTGGTACTTCCAGCGCTATGTGCCCCACCTGCCCGCCGCCGGCGAGATGGTCCTGTTCGACCGGAGCTGGTACAACCGGGCCGGCGTCGAACGGGTGATGGGCTTTTGCACCGAAGAGGAGCACCGGGAGTTCCTGCGCTCCTGCCCGGAATTCGAGCGCATGCTCGTGCGATCCGGCATCACGCTCATCAAGTACTGGTTCTCCGTCTCCGACGAGGAGCAGGAAAAGCGGTTCCAGAGCCGGCTCGAACAGGATCACAAACGCTGGAAGCTGAGCCCGATGGATCTGGAGTCGCGGCGCCGGTGGGTCGCGTATTCCAAGGCGAAGGACGAGAATTTCGCGCATACGGATATCAAGCAGGCGCCGTGGTACGTCGTCGACGCGGACGTGAAGAAACACGCGCGGCTGAACTGCATCAGCCATCTGCTGAGCATGATCCCCTACGAAGACCTGACGCCGGAGCCGATCGAGCTTCCGCAGCGCGCAGAGGCTGGCGCCTATGTCCGGCCGCCGTTTTCCGACCAGACGCTGGTCCCCTCGATCTACCCCGACGACGAGTAGGTTGCATCCGGCCGGGCGCCGGCGACGAGCCGCTTGTCGATTGCGTAGGGGAGGGTTTGAAACCCTCCCCTACGGGACGCGGGTAACCTGAGCGTCGGGAGGGACGGGTTCGGGCTCACGCCGCCGCGACCTCGACCAGGGTGTCGGAGAAGGTCGGGGCGTTGCCGTAGTCGGCGAAGGCCGGCGGGTTGATCGCATTCACCGTGTAGCCGTTGCGGCTGCCCTTCGCCCAATATCCCATCGGCGCGACGACGACGCCCGGCCGGGCATCCTCGCTGACCTCGGCGACCGCGTGGAATTCGCCCCGGTCGTTGAACACCCGGACCTCATAGCCGCCGGCAATGCCGCGTTCTTCGGCGTCGGACGGGTGGATGACGACCGTCTGCTCGCCGGCGTGATGCTGCTGCGTGCGCAGGTTGCCGTAGGACGAGTTCAGGAAGGCGTGGCTCTTCGGCGAGATCATGTTGAGCGGATAGCGGGCCGCGAGTGCCGGGTTGGTGTCGGGCGCCTCGTTCTGGGGCACGAAGTTGGGCAACGGATCGAGGGGATCGCCCGGCTGGTGCGCCAGATAGCCCTGGCGGAACAGGGGCAGCACCATGTTGCCGCCCGCGGCCATGGAGGATTTGAACTCGACCTTGCCGGACGGGGTCGGGAAGTTGCCTTCGCGGTGGGGCACGAAATCGTCGGGCGAGCCGACCCTGAGGCGCGCATAGCCGGTCTGGCGCAAGCCGTCGAGGTCGATGCCTTCGAGAACGGGATTGCTCCAGTCGAGCGCATCCAGGGCCATTTCCTCGTCGCTGCGCTGCCAGTAGGGGTCGTCGAAGCCCATGGCGCCGGCGAGCCGACGGAACAGCTCGGTGTTCGGCACCGCTTCGCCGCGCGGTTCGATCGCCGGCTCGTTCAGCGTGAGATAGAGGTGGCCCCAGGAGAACATGATATCGAACTGTTCGAGCTGGGTCGTCGCCGGCAGGACGATATCGGCGTAGCGCGCTGTATCGGTGATGAAATGCTCGCTCACCACCGTGAACAGGTCTTCGCGCGCCAGGCCGCGCAGGACCTTTTCCTGCTCCGGCGCGACCACGGCGGGATTGGAATTGTAGACGAACAGCGACGCGATTTTCCGGTCGAGCTCGCCCGTCAGCGCCGGGCCGATGCGCCACTGGTTGAGCACCGGCGTGCCTTCCGGAATCCAGTCGGGCCGGCTCAGATCGTCCCATTTCAGCGGAAACGCCCAGATCGGCATGTGCAGGATGCCGCCGCCGCAGTGGCGCCACGAGCCGACCAGCCCGGGCAGGCAGGCCATGGCGCGCACGGCGTTGCCGCCCGAGGCGTTGCGCTCGATGGCGACGCCCATGCGGATGACCGAGGGCTGGACCGTGGCGAATTCGCGGGCGAGCGTCCGGATATCGTCGGCGGAGAGGCCGGTGATGCCGGCCACCCGGTCCGGTGTGAAGCCGGCGGCGCGGGCTTTCAGATCCTCGAAGCCGACGGTGTATTTCTCAACATAGTCGCGGTCGACTAGATCCTCGGCGATGATGACGTTGATCATGCCGAGCGCCAGGGCGGCGTCGGTGCCCGGCTTTATCGGCAGGTGCCAGTCCGCTTGCCTGGCCGTCCGGGTCGCGACCGGGTCGATGACAACGACCTTGGCGCCGCGGCGCTGGGCCTCGGCGATGAACGGCCAGTGGTGCAGGTTGGTGCTGATCGTGTTGATCGCCCACAGGACGATGTAGCGGGAGTGGACGAAGCTTTCCGGGTCGACTGCCGCGGTCGGGCCGCAGGTCATGAAGAAGGCGGTGATGGCGGCCGAATCGCAGAAGGTGCGCTCGGCCACCGTCGCGCCGAGCTTGTTGAAGAAGGCGTCGCCGGCGTTCAGGCCGTTCAGGATGCCCTCGGTGCCGAGATAGCTGTAGGGCAGGATGGCGGCCGGCCCGTCGCGCGCGATGATTTCCTTCCAGCGGCCCGAAATTTCCTCAAGGGCCGCATCCCAGCCGATCGGCTCGAATTCGCCGTTGCCCTTGGCGCCGGTCCGGCGCAGCGGGGTCAGCACGCGGTTCTCGCTGTAGACCCGGTTCTCGTAGTCGTTGACCTTGACGCACAGGCCGCCCTGGGTGAACGGGTGATCGGGGTTGCCGCGCACGTTGACGACCTCGCCGTCGACGACGGTGGTCAGCATGGCGCAGGTGTCGGGGCAATCGTGCGGGCAGGCGCTGAAGACTGTCTTTTCGGCCATCGAACTTCTCCATAAACCGGGCGCGAAGCGAACATTCGCAACAAATTGGCCGCCAGAGCCTATCGCGCCGCGCCGCCCATCTGCATTACGGGGCTTTGCTGTACCGTTACATTCTCTTGCTCTTGTTGCGCCGAACCCCGGCAATTTTGTTGACCGGCATTTTCAGGCAATGCCAAGCTTCACCCGGACCCTGAACGCCATTGCATCGAACCGCTTCGAGAGGGGGGCGGCGTGGTTGGATTGGCCGGACACGGCCGCGCGAAATACACCACCGGGACGCTGCTCGGCAGCAGCCGCGACCGGGGATGGAGCGGGCTGCTCGCCGAACGCTGGAGCCACACGGAAGGCGATCTCGGCGAGGTCCGGCCGCGCGAGACCGAAATCGTCGTCATGCTGGCGGGCCGCGCCCACGTCCGGCGCCGCGGCGACGGCCGCCTGCAGCATCACGATGCGGAGCCCGGCACGGTTTGGCTGTGCCCCGCCGGCATTCCCGAGGACATGATCCGCATCTACGGCGAGATCCCCGAAACCGTCCATATCTACCTGCCGGCGCCGCCGCTGTCGGCGACGGCGCTGCGCGAACTCGATATCGATCCCGACGCGGTCGGCCTCCATTACGACGGCGGATTCCGCGACCCCGTCATCGAAAATATTGCGCGGGCGGTCCACACCGAGATGGTCGATCCGGCGCCCGGCGGGAAGATGCTGGCGGAGACCCTGGCTTCGGCTCTGGGCGTTCGGGTCCTGCGTCACCATTCCAACATGGAGCCGGCGTCGGTTTCGCTGCCCAGCGTCCGCGGCGCGCTCGATGCGCGGCGCCTGCGGCGCGTCGTCGATTATATCGATACCCATCTGGCAGAAGACCTGACCATCGAGGCGCTCGCCGGCGTGGCCTGCCTGAGCCCGTATCATTTCGCCCGCGCCTTCAAGGCCGCGACCGGGTCGGCGCCGCACCGCTACCTGACCGACCGCCGCATCGGCCGCGCCAGGGCATTGCTGGCCGAAGACCGGCTGCCGCTCGCCGAAATCGCCGAAGTGTGCGGATTTTCCTCCCAGCCGCATTTCACCTACTGGTTCAAGCGCACCGTCGGCACGACGCCGGGGGCGTACCGGGAAGAGTGCGGCTAGGCCGTTCCTATCGGTCGCCATAGTCGGCGCCGGCACGGCTTTGGACGCGGCGGCAAGCTGCGATACAGGCGAAGACCGAGGCTGCCGCGGCCTGCGGCCCCGAATAACACAGTCTTGCTATCCCATTGTACGGCCTTGCTTAATATCGATTTATGCCCCCTGTGGTTTTGTTGACGTGCCGGCCGGCACGGTGTCACGGTTTGCGCCAGGTATCACGGCGATAGGCTTCGGCGGGAAGGGGCTGCGTGGCGAATCCGGCGGGACACGGGCGGGCGAAATACACAACCGGCACGCTGCTCGGGACCAGCCGCAACCTGGGATGGAATGGGCTGCTCGCCGAGCGCTGGAGCCATTCGGAAGGCGATCTCGGCGAGGTTCAACCCCGCGACACCGAAGTCATCGTGATGCTCGAAGGCCGATTGCACATCCGGCGCCGCGGCGACGGCCGGCTCCAGCATACCGACGCCGTGCCGGGCATGGTCTGGCTGGCTCCGGCAGGGATCAGAGAGGACATGATCCGCCTGTACGGCCACATACCGGAAAGCGTTCACATGTACCTGCCGGCGTCGCCGCTATCGGTAACAGCCCTGCTGGAACTCGATATCGATCCCGACACGGTCGGCCTGCACTACGACGGCGGCTTTCGCGACCCGCTGATCGAGCAGATTGCCAGGGCGGTCCGGCGCGAGTTGGTCGATCCGGCGCCGGGCGGGAAAATGTTGATCGAGACGCTGGCTTCCGCGCTCGGCGTCCATGTGCTCAGGCATCACTCGAATATGGAGCCCGCCTCGGTCGCCCTGCCTAAGGTCCGCGGTGCGCTCGATTCCCGGCGCCTCCGGCGGGTCAAGGATTTCATCGAAGCCCACCTCAACGAGGAATTGACGATCGACAGGCTTGCAGGCGAAGCCTGCCTCAGTCCGTTCCATTTCGTTCGCGTCTTCAAGGCGGCGACCGGGATCACGCCGCACCGCTACCTGACCGACTGCCGCATCGGCCGCGCGAGGGCCATGATTGCCGAAAGCCGCCTGCCGCTTGCGGAAATCGCAGAATTGTGCGGCTTTTCCTCCCAGTCGCATTTCACCCGCTGGTTCAAGCGGATCGTCGGCGTCACGCCGGGCGCCTATCGGAAAGATTGCAGCTAGCCGCCGAAGGAAATAGTCCCGGCCGCAGAAGCGACATTTCTCGCCGGATCGCTCCGGATGCTATCCCGCCATCTTCGACTCCGGCACGTCGTAGCCGGCCATCAGCCGGTCGACGACGGCGCCGAACTCGTTCCAGGGCGCTTCACGGTAGTTGTGGTTGCGGATGATGAAGGACGCGCCGGCGTAGAATTTCTCGTATTGCTGCTGGCGGCCGGCGAATTCGCTGCCGACCATGTCCCACACCAGCTTGAACAGCTTCATGCGTTCAAGCGCCGGCAATTGCGGCGTCTGCCAGAAGGTCTCGAACTGTTCGCGGATCTCCGGGTTGTTCATCACCGTGGCGCTGGCCGGCATCTGGAACACGCCGCCGCCGGAGAGTTCGCGCAGCTGGTCGATCACCGCGGAATAACCCTCGGTACACCAGTTGAGCGCCGCATACATCATGCGCCGGTTGAAGGTGACATAGCCCTCCGGCCAGTGCTCCGCCGCCTCGATCTGGCCGTGGATCATGCCCGAGAGGGTGGCTTCGAGCGCCGCCATCCGGCCCAGCACTTCGAGCACCGCCGGGACCTCGATCGCGCCGGTCGCCTGCGCCACCTTCGAGCACAGGCCGACGATCAGCTCCATCTTCGACCAGTAGCGCACGTTGGACTGGTGGTTGCCGTAGCAGTGCGCGGGCGTCTCGATATAGATGCTGCGCGCCTTGATGGCGTCGTCCATGACGAACACCTTCTCCCACGGCACGAAAACGTTCTCGCACATCACCATCGAATCGGTCTCGTCGAAGCGCCAGGCGAGCGGGCCGTCGAACTCGTTCGAGGTGTTGAGGTTGAGCGGCTGGCGCGACCACAGCGTAAGGCCAGGGGCGCCCACCGGCACGGCGCAGGTCACCGCCTGCTTGACCTGGGTCGGCGCGAGCGGCAGCAGGTTGCCGATCCAGATGTCGTCGCAGAACACCGCGCTGGTCGCCAGCATCTTCATGCCGCTGATCACGATGCCGTCGTCGCGCTCGTCGATCACCGAGAGGGTCGGCACCGGCAGGTTCTGGCGCGTGTAGAATTCCGGGTTGCGCGCCGCCTGGGGCGGCAGCACGGCATAGGTAGCGTAGACGTCGTTCTTCCGGCAGTGCTCGTAATAGGCGATCAGGTTGGCGCCGAACTTCCAATCCTCGGTATCGAAGGCCGACGGCAGGGTCGACATGCCGGTGACGAAGCCGGAGACATGGTCGGGCGAGCGGCCGAACATGCCGTAGGTCATGTCGGCGATGCCCTTGTGGCATTTCAGGCGGCGGCGCAGGTCGTCCTTCGATTTCGCGCGCAGATACCAGGTCGAATAGCGCTCGCCGTCCTCCTCGAAGGAGTAGGTCTCGAGATTCTCCGGCGCCCGTTTGGTGTCGTACATGTCGGCGACGGTCTGCGCCGCGGTCGCGAAGGCCGGGTGCGTCGTGACATCGTCGACCTTCTCGCCGCCGAGATAGACGGTCCGGCCGTCGCGCAGCCCCTCCAGATGCTCCTTGCCGGTCTTCAGCATGTCGGCCTCCCGCGTCTCCGCAGCGTACCGGGTCGCGCCGCGTCCGGCCCTTATAGCCTACAGGTCGCCCTCGAAGGGGTTTGTCTCGTCGTAATAGTGGATTTCGTAAAGCAGGCAGCCACCCTCGCTCTTGAACGGGCCGTGATAGACGCCGGGCGGGCGGCAGGCGTAGGTCGGCGCCAGGAAATTCTCGCCACCCGCGCCCGTCTCGTCGTTGCCGACAGTGAGGTCGCCGTGGACCAGATAGACCTCTTCCCAATGGTCGTGGACGAAGGGCACGGTGCTGAAGGCGCCCGGATCGAAGCGCAGGAACCGGGTCCGGCTGCCGGTCCCGTTCGCCTCGTCGATGTCGCTGGCGAGGGTCTTCTGTTGTACGCCGTCGTCGGTATAGCCCGGCGGTCTTTCCCAGCCGCTGTCCATGTCGAGCGCGAAGAATTCCATATGGGGCTTGTTGAACGGCATCCTTTCCTCCCCGGTGCCCGCTAGCCTTCGACGGGCAGCGGCACGATCGTGTAACGATGGCGCAGGCAGCGGCCGAGCACCGGATCTTCCAGTTCCATCTCGAAGGCGGCGGACGTGCGGATCTCGCCATGCACGGCGAGCGTGCCGCCGAACATGGCCGCACCCTCGGGCAGGCCGCCGTAAAGCGCCTGCAATTCGCCGGGCGGGCGCATCGCCGAAACCGCGCCTTCCTGATACAGGCTGCGCCCGCCGTCTTCCTCGACCCAGGATCGCAGGATCAACTCGTCCCAGTGGCCGGCCACCTCGTCAAAGGGCCAGACCGCCGGGCCGACGGGTTTGGCGCACATCTGCTTCGACAGGGACACGCCGACGGTTTCCGCCTGCCGGTCGGTATGGTCCGAGCCGACGCCGACATAGTGGCGCCCGCCCAGGTTCAGGATGACGGTTTCCGCCTCGCCGCTCGAATGCGGGCCCGACACCTGGATTTCCGCCCCGGTCGTCAGCAGGCCGGCGGCAACCCGGTAGAACGTCGGCACCGTCTTCGGCCGGGCGATGCCGATCGCCTCCAGCTCGGCGATATGCGCTTCCATCGCCTCCCGGTTGCGCCCGGTCCAGCCGGCGATGACCAGCGCGCCGACGGCTGCGGCGAGCGGCCGGTCGCCGTCTTTCGTCTGCGCCGTCAGTTTCAGATGTGCCGCGCTCTCGCTCATTCGGTCCTCGCTCTGCCTGGTTCGTGCCCGCAAGTGCGGTCTGAACCCGGGCCGCATCCTAGGGGGCTTCGACGCACGCCTGTCAAGCGGCGTCCGGCGCGTCCCGTCAGGTTTGCTTGCCGGCGATGTCCCGATGTTGGAAATTGCGCGCCGAACCCCCGCCGACGCCTCTCGTCGCGAAAGGACTGTATTGATGCGCCTGCGCTATCGGCCCGTCCGCAAAAGGTCGTCACGAATTGACCGGTGATGGAACGGGAGCGGGCCGGGGCCGCGTCGAAGATGCCCGCCTGCTCACCGGCCGGGCGCGGTTCGCCGATGACATCGTTCTCGACCGCATGGTGCACGCCGCCTTCGTGCGCAGCCCGGTCGCCCATGCGGACATCGCCGGCATCGATACCCGCGCAGCGCTTGAAGCCGGTGCCCTGCTGGCGCTGACGGCCGCGGACCTGCCGTTCATCGAAAAGTCGCTGATCCTGCGCTATGCCCATGCGAGCGTCCGGCATGCAATGATGCCGTTCCTGGCGCTCGGGCGGGTGCGCTTTGTGGGCGAGCCGGTCGCCCTGGTGGTGGCGGACAGCCGTTACGAGGCCGAGGATTTCGCGGCGCTGGTCGAAGTCGATTACCGGCCCCTGCCCGCCGTCGCCTCGACCGCGGCGGCCGTGGCGGAGGACGCGCCGGCGCTGCATGGCGCCTGGCCGGGAAACATTGCGGCGGCCTTCCGGCACGAAACCGGCGATGCCGATGCCGCCTTCGCCCGCTGCGCCGGGCGGATCGCCCGCACGTTCGAACACGCGCGCCAGGCGCCGATGCCGCTGGAAACGCGCGGCTGCGTCGCCGATTTCAATGCCGGCCGGGATTTCCTGACGCTCCATGTCTCGACCCAGACTCACTATGCGGTCAGGCAGAATCTGGCCCACATTCTGGAGATGCCGGAAGACGGCATTCGCGTGATCGCCGCGGATGTCGGCGGCGGTTTCGGCTCCAAGTCCCGGCCCTATTGCGAGGAGGTCGTCATCGGTCATGCCAGCCGGGTGCTCGGCCGTCCGGTCAAATGGATCGAGGACCGGTTCGAGCATTTCCAGGCGACGACCCATTCGCGTTCGACCGAAACCGAGCTGGAAATCGGCTATGACGGCGACGGCCGCATCCTGGCGCTGCGGGGCCGGCTGACGGTCGATGTCGGCGCCTATATTTTCACCAGCGGCATCATCACGGCCGAGGTCGCATCCGGGCATTGCGCCGGGCCGTACAAAATCCCCGACATTTCGCTCGAAGTCGTGTGCGTCGGCACCAACAAGACGCCGCTGGCGACCTATCGCGGCGCCGGCCAGCCCGAAGCGACATTCCCGCTCGAAACCCTGCTGGACATGGCCGCCCGTGACCTCGGCCTTTCGGCGCCGGAAATCCGCAGGCGCAACCTCGTGACGCCGTCCGACATGCCCTATGCCCCGCATATCCCGTATGCCGGGCCCGGGTGCCGGTTCGAAAGCGGGGACTTCCCGGCGCTGCTTGAGCGGGCGGTCGCCGGCAGCGGCTACGGCGAAAGGGTCGAAACGGTCGGGGCGCGCGAGCGCGCCGCCTGGGGCCTCGCCTGCGGCATCGAAAGCACCGGCTTCATCGGTTTCGAGTCGGCGGAAGTGCGGATCGACGGCGCCGGCAACGTGACAGTTCTCTCCGGCATGAGCAGCCAGGGCCAGGGCCAGGCGACGGCTTACGCCAAAGTGTGCGCGGAAGTCCTCGGTGTCGATCCGGGGCGAGTCACCGTGCGCATGGGCGATACCGGGCTCCTGCCGTTCGGCCGCGGCGCCTTTGCCAGCCGCGGCGCGGTCGTCGGCGCCAACGCGGTCGCCGGCGCCGCATCGCGACTGCGGGAAAAGGTGCGGCGCCATGCCGGCGTGCTGTTGCAGGAAAATCCCGAGAGCCTGTCCCTGGAAGCGGGCGAGGTCGTCCGGTCCGACGGCGAACGGACAGGGTTGCACCTGGGCGATATCGCGCGGGCGGCGGCTCCCGGCGGTCCGCTTTACGATGGCGATCCGGCGCTATCCTCGCAGTTCATCTTCGATACGGAAGGGACGCTGACCTTCGCGCTCGCGGTCCACGCAGCGAAGGTTGCAGTCGACATGCAGACCGGCCGCTGCCGGATTCTGGATTATTTCATCGTCCACGATGCCGGCCGGCTTCTCGACCGGGCCATCGTCGACGGCCAGATCGTCGGCGGCGCAGTCGAGGGTATCGGCGGCGCGATGCTTTCCGAACTCGTCTATGACGACGACGGCCAACTCCTCACCGGGACCCTGGCCGATTACCCGGTCATCGCCGCGACCGAGGCGCCGCGCATCGGGCTCGATCATCTCGAGACGGCGCCGACCACCAATCCGCTGGGCGTGCGCGGCGTCGGCGAGGGCGGCGTCATCCCGGTCGCGCCGGCCATAATGAACGCCGTTTCCCGGGCGATCGACCCCGCCAGCAACGGTCACGCCGCACCGCTGTGCCGCGCGCCGCTGCGGCCTGAGGCGGTGTTGCGCGCCATTGCGCTTTCCCGGCCTGAGCGCGAACGATAAGCCGGCTCTTCCGCCGCTAACGGCGCCACACCTGCCGCCAGGCGGCAAACTCCGGTGGCGCGATGCGGTATCGCGCGAAATTGCCGTCGTGGAGGCTGAGAAGTTCCCGCTCGGCAATCTCGCGAAACCGTTCGCGTTCGGCTTCGTCAATATGCCGGACCGCCCAGGCCTCGACTTCGGCAGCGGCCTGCTTCTCGTCCATACGGGCTCGGACGATCCCGCCGATGAGTTCGCGCAATGCCGTCCTGTGTCGCATCCGGAACGGGTTGGGCTCCCCGAGGGACTGGCGCACCGCGGCGTAACGGGCAGCCGACCGCCGGTAGGCCCAGAGGAACAGGTCGCGCAGCAGTTCGGTGCGCCGCAATTCGTACACGCCGAGTATCGCTTCCGTGTACAGGTCGCGCCGAACGTCCTCGAAGGACAGCGGCGAAAGGTTCGCCTCGACGAGCGGAATGTTGGCGGCAAGCCGCGATACCCGCTTGTTGACGTCGTCGAAGGGTTGCAGATACGGCAAGTGCACCATCGCGAAGAAGGCCTGTTCGAAAGGATCTTCGATCGCCGAGACGATTGCGAGAACCCGATCGAAACACTCTTCGATCGACTGCGGCAATTCCAGCGGATGAAAAACCGAACCCGTAATGCCGACGCTGCTGTTGCGAAGCCGGCCCGGCGCTTCCGGGTCCGGCAGCAGATTGTCCGCCAATGCCGCGTGGAGATTGAGAATCGTATACCGGTTGAAGCCGATATCGCCCGCTCCGTCGACGAGGAATTCTATGGCCGCCTTGTGGTTGAGGATCATCAGGGTTTCGCGCGCGTCCTTGCCCTCCGCTTCCTGGCCGGCTTCGATCAAGCGTATCGTATCGAGGAGCGAGTAGGTGTTGCCCTCCAGCCGGCTGGAATTCCACGAAAGATCGATCAGCAGCCGGCTCAATATCTGCTTGGCGTAGGTGCCGGCCGGTTGCCCGGCTACTCCGGACCTGCCGGTCTCGGCAAGCTGCGTGCGCTCTTCTTCGGAGAGATAGAAGCTTTCGTTGGGTCGGTAGGAATCGAGGAAATCCCGGTCGTATCCGACCGGTTCGCGCGCCTCGGGCGGCCGGCGGACATAGTCGCGAATTTTGGCGCCAGCCCCGGAAAGCAGCGACGCCACTTCGACCCTTGCACTGCCTCTTGGGAGTCCGGAAGCCGCTCGCGATGGAACCACTTCGACGTACGGCATTAGATATCGCGTCGAGCGGCCCGTGCTTTCCTTGATCAGGCGCCCTTCGTCGACGAGTGCCTTGAGGCGGTGTTGCAGGGTTCGGTGCGGCGGCGCGGCCTCCAGCGCGTTGGCGATCTCCCGCGCGGTCAATCCTTCCGTCCCTCGCCGTACGACGTCTTCGATTGCCTGCAGGTCTGCTTCCCGATTTCGATTCAACGGACAGCGCCTTTGCCGGAATTCGCGGATTTTCGCGCAATATACCGCTTATCGCGCAATAAATCATCTATTTTACGCAAATAAAAATTCTGCGCGCAAAAAAGTTGCGCATAAATGCTCTTTATTGCGCGTAAGGCGATGGACCCGGGGCGGGGACTCTCAGCCGCTGCTGCCCCGGCAGGGCTCGCGGCGCTTCGATAGATGCCCGCAATCGGGGCCGCCCGGGCTGTCCGGCAGTCCGCAATGGGCGCCGGATACCGGCGATGGTTGCAGTGCGCCCGAGCCGGCGCCCGCATCGTGGCGGCGGGGGCCGGCCGTATCTGGCGGGGCGCCGCCGGAACGCCGGGCCTCAGTGCATCGGGACGAACGCCATGGCGAGGGAGGTTTCGATCTCCGTGACCGCTTTCGAGACTTCCCGCCCGATCAGGTCCATCTGGCGGATCTGGTCGATCCGCGCCGCCGCCGACTTCAACTCCCGGCCCGACAACAGGCCTTCGAAGATGCGGCAGATGTCGGCGAGCGAAATGATGATGATGTCGCGCGCGTCCGGGATATCGTCGCTCAGGATCACGCCCATGATCCGGAGCTTCACCTCGCGGACCGTCTTGTAGTCGTCGATCGGGTAGCGCCGCGTCCGCAGCACCCACATGAAGCGGTCCTCTTCGCGGTGCAGGATGCCGCGTCCGACCAAGCGGGCCAGCGAGCGCTCGCGGATCGCTTCGGCGTCGGCAACCGTATGCTTGATCCAGTAGCGGGTGTCCTGGGTTTCCTCGGACTCGACGATCCGGGCCAGCACCGGATCGAGCAGATCGTCGCCGATCGGGCTCGGATCGATCACGAAGAGGCGCTCGGGATCGGTGTCGATCCGCCCCTCCATCGTAAGGTCCATCAGAACCGCTCCGGCAAGGGCATATTCGAGCGACAGCGTCGGTACGTCGATGAACCTTCCGCCTTTGTCGTCCAGCAACAGCAGCATGATCTCTTCCGAGAATCTCAACATACAGGCGATCTCCTGAGTCGGGGCTTGGGCAATTGCTGTGGCTTTGCAATGGCGCAACCATACCGCGCCGTTTCCGGCTTGCACAGTTCCATTGAGTGCCGTCCTATCGGATATACCGGCGCCGATCCGCAAGAAAAATATCTCGCCGCCGCCGTGGCCCGATCGCCACCGGCAGGCTGACGATTTCAGGCCGCAATCCTGCCGGAGAGCGAGGCCGCCGCCAGATTTTCCGCTCTGCGCCATTGGCCCGGTCGCCACTTGAGAGGGCGATCGGGACGAACGACACTCTCCGCCGTATCGACGGTCGCAGCCGCCTTCGGGAGAGAGCAGCCATGAGCTATGCCCATATTTCGGTCGAGCCGTTGACGCCGACGATCGGCGCCATGGTCTCGAATGTGGATCTCAACGCCGTCCGCTCCGATGCGGTCTACGAGGAGATCAGGGCGGCGCTCTGGAAGTATCATGTCCTCTTCTTCCGCAACCAGCCGATCGAGCCGGAGCCCTATATCAGGCTGGGCAGCCAGTTCGGCGATCTGGAAGAGCACGAGTTCTTCCCGCATATCGAAAGCTATCCGCAGATCCAGACCATCGCGCACGAGGGCTACGATCAGCCGGAAACCGACCGCTGGCACACCGACGTCACCTTTCGCGCCCGGCCGAGCAGCGTCAACCTGCTGCGCGCCGTAAAGCTGCCGCCGTCGGGCGGCGACACGGTCTGGTCGTCGACCGCCGCCGCCTTCGACGCCCTGCCGGACCAGCTCAAGACGATGCTGCTCGGCCTGAAGGCCGATCACGATCTGCCGCACCACCAGCGCCGCATCGACTTCTATCGCCGGGTCGAGGAAGGCCGGATCGGCGGCCAGTCGATGATGAATTCGATGGCCAATGAGCACGAGTTCCGGCTGATCGAGCAGAACCCGATCGTCACCCATCCCGCGGTCATCAACCATCCGGTCACCGGGCGGCTGACCCTGTTCGTCAACTCGATCTGGACCAAGAAATTCTTCGGCATCCATCTCGATCTGAGCGACGCGCTGCTGGGAATGCTGTTCGAGTGGGTCAAGAAGCCGGAATTCCTGGTGCGCTTCCGCTGGGAGACCGATTCGCTGGTGATCTGGGACAATTTCGCGACCCAGCATTATGCGGTGTTCGACTATGCGCCCAACTACCGGGGCATGCACCGGATGACCGCCGGGTCGGCCGAGCCGCGGCTCGACATGGCGACGGTTCCGGCCCATCTGCGCCCGCCTTCGGCTTCGGCCGGCAACGGCGCCGGGCCGCGTTCCATCGTCGATACCGACCGGCTGGCCGCTGCGCCTGCAGCGGAACGGGCCGCGGTCCATGCCGTGTTCAATGCGCTCGACGGCGTCGATCTCGATGCCATCGGCGCCCGGGCTGCCGGCATCTGACGCGCGGCTGCGGAGCGGACGGGCGAGGCGGCATGACCCCCGACAGGATGGACCGCGACAGGATGGACCGGGATCTTCAGGCCCTGCAAAGCAGCCGCGATCTGCTGCGCCGCGCCCGGGCGGCGGCCGAGGCGTTCCGCCAGGTCTCGCCAGCCGCCGCCATGAAAATCGCCGGCAAGGTCGCCGAGGCGGCAGCCGGCCGCGCGCGCCGCTATGCGGAATGGGCTGTCGAGGAAACCGGCTTCGGCAGGGTCGAAGACAAGATCGACAAGAACCTGTCGGGCAGCATCCGGGTCTACGAGGAGTATCGCGACCGGCCGGTCGGCGGCATCCGGCAGGACCGGGAGCGCAATATCGTCGAAATCGGCCGCCCGGCCGGCGTGATCGTCGGCCTGTCCAATTCGACCTCGCCGGTCGGCACCGTCTATTTCAAGGCGATGCTGGCGCTGATGTCGCGTAACGCCATCGTGTTCAGCCCGCACCCGGCGGCGTTGGCCTGCACCGGCGACGCAGCGCGTTTCCTCGAAGAGTCGGCGCGGCGCGCGGGCGCCCCGAAGGATGCCATCCAGATCCTTGCTGAACCGAGCCTCGAAGCGACGAACGCCCTGATGCGTTCCGACGAGACCGACCTGGTGATCGCCACCGGCGGCGGGCCGATGGTGCGCGCCGCGTACAGTTCGGGCAATCCCGCCCTCGGCGTCGGGCCGGGCAACACGCCGGTCTACGTCGACCGGACGGCCGACCTGGCCTTCGCAGCGGAGAAGATCGTCGAGGGCAAGCAATATGACTACGGCACGCCCTGTTCGGCGCCGTCGGTCGTCTTGGCCGACAAGCCGGTCGGGCGCGAGTTGCGCGGGCTGTTCGAGCGTGAAGGCGCCTATTTCTGTTCCGACGAGGAACTGGCCACGCTCGAGGCGGCGGCTTTCCCCGGCGGTCGCCTCAACCCGGCGATCATCGGCCAGCCCGCCGGCCGGGTGGCGCAGATCGCCGGCCTGTCGCTGCCGCCGGAGACCCGGGCGATCGTCGGGCTCCTCAAGGATGCCGCCCAGGATGCCGCCCAGGATGCCGCCCAGGATGCCGGGAGCGTGCCGCCGATGGCGCGGGAGAAACTCTCCGTCCTGCTCGGCGCCGCGGTCGTGGACGGGGTGGAAGGCGCCATCGGCATCGCCCGCTGCATGCTCCGGTCGGCGGGCAGCGGCCACACCGCCGCCATCTTCACCGGCGACCCGGAGCAGGCCGTCCTGTTCGGCGCGGCGCTCGACTATTACCGGATCGTGGTCAACGGCGACCCGACCAATGGCGCGGTCGGCCGGGGCACGGGCTTGCCGGTCACCTTCACCATCGGCACCGGCTTCGCCGGCAAGAGTTCCATCGACCATAATCTCGGCCCCGAAGACCTGATCGACTGGAAGCGCGTCGCGTTTCCGTCCGGCGAGGCCCCGGCGGCGAAACCTGTGGCGCCGCAGGCCGAACCGGCGCGCGGCACCGAAGCGGCGGTGCAGTCCCTGAAGGCGGAAGTCCGGCGGATCGTCGCCGAAGAACTGGCGCGGAACTGAAGCCGATGCCGACCCTGCGCTCCTATATCTTCCTCGACCAGTTGCAGCCGCAGACCATGTGCTACATCGGCTCGACGATGCGCGGCTTCCTGCCCCGCCAGCGCGATGCGGCGATGATCGTCGAGGTCGCGCCCGGGATGGACATCGAGTGGCTGACCGACATCGCGCTCAAGCACGATGCCATCCGCCCCGGCAATCTGGTGGTCGAGCGCCAGTTCGGCTATCTGGAGTTCCATGCCGGCGACCCGGCTTCGGTCCGCTCGGCCGGCGCTGCGATCCTGGCAGCGGCCGGCGCCTCGGCCGCCGATGCGATGCGTCCGGAAATTCTGGCCTCCCGCATCGTCGACCGGATCGATCCCTACCATTCCTTCCTGGTCAACCGGAACAAGCAGGGCAGCATGCTCCTGCCGGGCGACACCCTGTTCATTCTCGAACTGACGCCGTCGGCCAACGCGCTGCTGGCCGCCAACGAAGCGGAAAAGGCCGCCAACGTAAAACTGGTCGACTGCCGCTTCATGGGCGCTGCGGGGCGGCTCTACATGGCGGGCACGGCGTCTGACGTACGCACAGCAGCCGAGGCGGCCAGAGAGGCCTTGGGTGCGGCCCCGGGGGCAGGGGGAGCATAGCGATGGCGGAGCAGACGGAAGCGATCCGCAAGCTGGTGCGGGAGGCAATCGCCGAGTTGCAAAGCGCGGAGGCAGCGCCGCCCTCCGCCGATGCCGGGCAGGGCGTTCCGGTGCGTATTCCCGTTGTCATTCGCGACAGCGCGGACGCGGATCGACTGGCGAAACTTGTGGCCGCCATTGCCGCGTCGCCGGAACTCGGGCCGCGCCTGAAGGGCGGCGCCATCGCCTTCGATGCGCGATTGGCGGCCGATGCCGAAGGGGGCGCCGACGGGGCGGCGGAAAGCGACGCGCGGGCGGCATTCGACCGCTTCTTCGAAGCCTTCAACACCGGCGATTTCGACCGGATCTGGCCGACCGTCACCGACAATTTCGAATGGCGCCTGCCGGCCGGGCCGGACGGGCCCTACACGTCGGCCAAGGGCGAGGCGGCCTTCCGCGAGGCCTATACCAAGCGCTGGGCCTTCCTGAAGCATTTCAACGCGGTCAACGAGGTCGTGTTCGTCAGCGGCGACCGGGTCTACCAGCACTATCGGGTCAGCGGCACCGGCCCCGACGGGGCGGCCGTCGATTTCACCGGGCTGGACTTCTACATCGTGCGCGACGGCAAGATCGCGCTCAAGGACGCCTTCAACAAATCCGTGACGCCCGGCGGCGGCAGGAGTCCCGGAAAGGCCGGCGGGCCGTCGCTCGATATCGCCAACGGAGTCGTCACCGAGCGCAAGGTCGCCGAGGCCGCCCGGCTCGGCACCCGGCTGGTCGTCGGCCGCCACGCGGTTGTCACGCCGCTCGCCCGAGACCGCGCCAGGGCCCTCGGTCTGACCATCGAGAGGAGCGAGCCATGAAATCCGGCAAAGTCGTCGGCCGCGTCTGGGCCACCAAGCGCGTCGAGAACCTTCCCGCCGGCGCGTTGCTGGAAGTCGAACTGGACGGCCGCGCCAGGGAGAGGGTCATCGCCTTCGACCCGCTCGGCTCGGGCGACGGCGAGCGCGTGCTCGTCACCTTCGGGGAGGCGGCAACCAACTGGTTCCCGGAAGGCAAGGCCATTGTGGATGCCCTGATCGTCGGCGCGCTCGACGACGCCGGAGACTGAAGCACAATCGATTCTGCAAACACCCCATCGAAACGGAGGATGGAATGTCCCAGGCAGTAGGAATGATCGAAACGGTTGGCTACGTCGCCGCCTATGCGGCGGCCGACGCCATGGTCAAGGCTGCGAACGTCACCATTGCCGGCCGCGAGCAGGTCGGCGGCGGGCTGGTCGCGGTCAGCGTCACCGGCGATGTCGGCGCGGTCAAGGCGGCGACCGAGGCCGGCGCCGAAGCCGCGTCGCAGGTCGGCGACGTCAAGTCCGTGCACGTGATCCCGCGTCCGCACGCGGATGTGCAAAAGGCGTTCTCCGGCGGCAAATGACGGCCGGGCCATCGACCCGGCGGATGAGCGGTCACCATGCCTGAGTTGCGCGTCTACCTGACGCTGAACGGACTGCAGCGGCAGTTCGCGGCCTATCTCAGTTCGCCCGTGCCGGCGCGCGGCTATGTCCCGCTGGAAGGCATGCACTCGCTGATCGTCGAGGTCGCGCCCGGCCTGGTGATCGAGCGGGTGATCGATCTCGCCCTCAAATCCGTGCCGTCGCTCGAGCCCGGCATCCTCGCGGTCGAGCGCCAGTTCGGCGTGCTCGAACTGCACAGCGAGGACCGGCGTGCGCTCGACCGGGGCGGGCGGGCGATCCTCAAATGGCTCAAGGCCAAACCGGAGGATCAGCTCAAGCCGCAGGTGCTGTTTTCCGAGATCATCGAAGATGTCACGGACCAGCACGCCGTCATCATCAACCGGTCGAAGCAGGCCAACATGATCCTGCCCGGCCAGAGCCTGTTGCTGATCGAGTGCGTGCCGGCCCTGTTCGGCGCCTTCATCGCCAACGAGGCCGAGCGAGTGCAGCCCGGCAACAGCCTGGTCGAATGCCGGATGATCGGCGCCAGCGGGCGGGTCTATATGGCCGGCGAAGCGGATGCGCTGCGCGAGACGCTGGCGCATGTCGCGGAGGCCGTCGCCGCAATTCCCGGCCGGGCGGCCTGAACGCCGGTCATGATCGGCCGCCGCCCCGACAATCCCGCCGCGAGCGTTTGCCGCCCCTGGGTTTGCCTTAAGGGGGCCGATGGTATTGTATCGGCGCCACGCTTCATCGGAGGGGTGCGCCGGGCGGATGGGGGTTTCGGACCCGAAACCGACGACAGTGGCGATCGTGGCCGCCGACGGGGTGCTCTCCTCGGCGATCGCAGGGCCGTTCGATCTCCTGTCCAGCGCCGGCTACCTTTGGCAGGTGCTGAATGCAGATCCGGTCTGGACCCGGCGGTTCGACGTTTCGGTGCTGGCGCGCGAAAAGGGGCCGTTGCGCTGCTATCAGGGCCTGACCGCGTTTGCCGACAAGGCGCTCGGCGAGATGCCGAACCCGGATATCGCTTTCGTGCCGACCGTGTTCCTGCCCACGCTGCTGGAAGAGCCGCTCGGGATACCGGAGGCCTGGCGCCCGATCGTATCCTGGCTGGGGACGGCCTATCGGAGCGGCAGCCTGATCTGCTCGAATTCGTCCGGGGCGCTCCTGCTGGCCGAAGCGGGCCTGCTCGACGGCTGCGCGGCGACGATCCACTGGACGCTTGCCGAGCGGGCCCAGCAGAAATATCCCGCCGTCCGCTTTCAGCCCGATCGGGTGCTGATCCCCGAGGGCCCCGGCGAGCGCATCGTGACGGCCGGCGGCGGCACCTGCTGGCAGGATCTGGCGCTCTACCTGATTGCCCGCTTCGCCGGATCGGTGACCGCGGCGCAGACCGCCAAATCCTTCACCATTTTCCGCAAGGTGCGGGGCCAACAGCCCTACGCCGAATGGTTTCCGCCGAGGAATCACGGCGATGCGGCGGTCGCGCGTGCCCAGGAGGCACTGCACAGCCGGTTTCCGGATGCCGACGTGCTGTCCGGCGCCGTGGCGGCGTCGGGCCTGACGCCGCGCACCTTCAAGCGGCGCTTCAAGGCGGCGACCGGCCAGTCCGCCACCGACTACATCCAGCATCTCCGGGTCAAGGAAGCGCGCTTTCGCCTGGAGACCACGAACAACAGCATCGAAGAGATCGGCGCGCGGATCGGCTATCGGGACGTCGCCTTTTTCCGGACGCTGTTCCGGCGCCTGGTCGGCCTGACGCCGGGCCAGTATCGCGAGCAGTTCGGCCTTCTGGAATATCCGGGGGCCGACCCGCTCGACGCAATTGCCGAATCCTTTGACGCCGAAGCTGCATCATAGCAGGTTCGGCGCATTCGACTGGAAATCAGGTTCATCATCACCGGGAGGAAACAGATGAAATTCCGTTCGACGATTCTGGCGCTGAGCGCCGCGGCGCTGCTGACCGCGCCGGCCGCTCAGGCACTGGAGCTCAAGCTCTCCATTTCGCCGCCGCCGCAGACGCCCTGGGGCAAATTCGTCATCAGGATAGCCGAAAAGGTCAAGAAGGCTTCGGGCGGCACGCTGACGATCAAGAACTATTTCAACGACCAGCTGGCCGGCAACGAGCAAAACACGATCCGCCAGATCGTGCGCGGCCGCGTCGACCTGGGCGCGCATTCCAACACCGGTATTTCTCTGGTTGCTCCTGAATTTGGCCTGCTCGCCGCGCCCTTTCTCTGGAAGGACCTGAACGAAGCCGATTGCGTGGCCGACAAGCATCTGCTGCCGGTCTATGACGGGTTGCTGCGCAAGGGCGGCGTGGTGCCGCTGACCTGGATGGAGGTCGGCAACCAGATCGTGTTCGCCAAGAAGACGATCAAGTCGCCAGCCGACCTCGCGGGCGTCAAGCTGCGGACTGCGCCGACGCCGACCGATACGATCTACATGAAGGTCGCCGGCGCCAACGCCATTCCGCTCGGCACGGCCGAGAGCATGCCGGCCCTCAAGACCGGCGTCGTCGAGGCCGCAACATGGCCCACGGTCTACGGCATTGCGGTCGGCTATCACAAGGTCGCGCCTCACGTCACCGTAACCAAACATTCGCATCAGCTCGGCGGAGTCGTCATCAGCAAGAAGGTCTGGGACGGGCTCAACAAGCAACAACGGGGATGGCTGCTGACCGCGCACGAATCGGTCGGTTTCCTGCGCAAGGCTGTGCGGGGCGCAGAAGCAGCGTTGCTGGGCAAGATCGCCAAGGGCGGCGCGACGGTCTACCGGCCGAACGCGGCGGAAATGAAAGCCTGGCGGTCCAAGGCCCCGGCCGCTCAGGCGCAGATCATCAAGGATTTCGGCGGTCAGGCGGCGGAAGTCTGGAAGCGTCTGCAGGCCGCCCGCAAGGCCTGCGCCGCTTGACCTGCAATTCACTCGTATGCGCAGCGGCATAGCCAGCGCGCTGCGCGCACTCTTTTGGTTCGAGGCCGGGCTCGCCACCGCCGCCTATGCGGGGGTGGCGGGCCTTCTTCTTGCCGATGTCCTGTCGCGGGAAATCTTCGGCGAGGCGATCTGGGGCGCGCAGAAAATAGCCGTTTTCGGCGCGATTATCGCGGGCTTTCTCGGCCTGGTGCTCTCGACCGCGTCGAACAGCCATCTGCGGCCGCAATTCGCTGACGGCTGGTTTCCCCGTGCCTGGAGCCCCGGCGTCGACCGCGCCGGCGACGTTTTCTCCGGCATGCTCTATATTGGTTTCGCCATCGTTGCGGTGGGCTATGTCGAGGAAAGCATCGTCGCAAGAGAACGCGCCGCGGTTCTGTATACGCCCCTGTGGCCGATCCAGATCGTTCTGCCCTATGCCTTCTTTTCGTCGGCGCTGCGGCACCTCTCCTTCGCTGCGTTCCCGGGACTGAAACCCGCGGCACGCCCGGAAGCCGGCTGACGCCGTGGAAGCGCTCGGCCTGATCGGCGTCGTTCTGCTGCTGCTGGCGTTCCGCCAGAACATCATCCTCATCCTGCTGACGGCGACTGCCTACGTTCATCTGGTCTGGGGCGACGGCCGGATCTCCTATCTGGTCGACGACATGTGGGGCAGCCTCAACAACGAGGTGCTGCTCGCAATCCCCATGTTCATCGCCGCCGGCAACGTGATGACGCGCGGATCGATCGCCGAACGGCTGATCGAGGTCATGCGCGTCCTGACCCAGTGGCTGCCCGGCGGCCTGGCGGTCGCGACGATCCTGTCCTGCGCCATGTTTGCCGCCATCTCCGGCTCGTCGCCGGTGACGCTGCTGGCGGTCGGCACCATCCTCTATCCCGCCCTGCTGCGCGAAGGCTATTCGCGGAGCTTCTCGCTCGGCGCGCTCACCTCGGGCGGCACGCTCGGCATCATCATCCCGCCGTCGATCCCGCTGATTCTCTACGGGATCGTCACGGAAAAATCGATTTCCGACCTGTTCACGGCCGGCATCATGCCGGGGCTGCTGCTGACGGCCGTGCTCAGCATCTACGCGCTCTGGACCAACCGGCACTTGCCCTCGAAAGCGTGGGAGTTCCGCGTGATCGGCGTGGCGCTGCGCCGGGGCGTCTGGGCGCTCCTGCTGCCGGTCGTCCTGCTCGGCGGCATCTACACGGGTTATTTCTCGGCGACCGAAGCTGCGGCCGTGGCGCTGGGCTATGCGCTGTTCGTCGAAATATTCGTCCATCGCGAGATGCGGCTGCGGGATTTCTTCAACACCTCGGTCGAGACCGCGAAACTGCTCGGCACGCTGTTCCCCATCGTGGCGGTCGCCCTCAGCATCAAGTCGCTGCTCACCGTCGAGCAGGTGCCCCACGCGCTTGCGGAATGGATCGGCACGATCGTGACCGACCCGATTACTTTCCTGCTGGCGATGAACGTGCTGCTGCTGCTGGTCGGCTGCTTCATCGACGTGATCTCGGCGATCCTGATCCTCGGGCCGCTGATGCTCGGCATCGCACAGACCTACGGCATCAACCCGATCCACCTCGGCATTATCATGGTGATCAATCTGGAGGTCGGCTTCCTGACGCCGCCGGTCGGCCTCAACCTGATTGTGGCGACAACGGCGTTCCGGGAATCCTTCTTCATGGTTTGCCGGGCCGTCCTGCCCTTCATTGCGCTGATCCTCGGCGTGCTGATGATCGTGACTTTCGTGCCCGAATTGTCGCTGTTCCTGGTTCGTTAGGCGGCGGGATTTTCGCCTGAATTTGCGCCTCTGCCGGGTTGTTGTAGAGTGCAGGCCGGCAACGGGCCTGCGCGGCGGAAGACGCAGGGGGCAGGCCGGGGAATCGGATCGTGACGGAAATCTACAACGCCATCGGGCTGCAGACCGATACCGTCGACTGCAAGTTCCGGGTCGGGGATGCGCCGGACTACGAGCGCAACCTGCGCCACCTCGATCACATGATCGACATGGCGGCGCTTCATTCGCTGGAATACCGGCCGCGCCTGCTCGCCCTGTGCGAAGGCGCGATCCAGGGCTTCCCGGACGAATACCACGATTGGGAATCGGCGGCCTACGCGCGCAGCGGCGCCATCGACATTCCCGGCCCGGTGACCGACCGCCTGGCCGAAAAGGCGGTCCAGTGGAATCTCTACCTGATCGGCCAGGCCAAGGCGCGGATGCCGGAGTTCCCCGACCGCTTCTTCAACACCGGCTTCATCATCGATCCGGCGGGCGAGATCGTTCATCTCCACCGCAAGAATGTCGTGTTCACCATCGAGCACACGACGACGCCGCACGACGTCTGGGACCAGTGGGTCGCGATGTTCGGCGACGGGCTCGACGCTTTCTTCCCGGTCGCCCAAACGCCGATCGGCAACATCGGCTGCCTGATCTGCATGGAGGGCAACTTCCCGGAGCTGGCGCGCGGCCTGACGATGAACGGCGCCGAGATCGTCTACCGGCCGAGCTCGATCGAGAACAAGATCTCGACCGGCGTCTGGCAGATCCAGAACCAGGCGCGGGCGCTCGACAACAACTGCTATGTGATCGCGCCCAACACCGGCTACCACATCGTCGACGCGGCCGGCACACGCGGCTTCGTCACCGGCGGCCATCCGATGATCGTCGACTATCGCGGCCAGATCGCACACGAAATCCGGACCCAGGGAGACGCCTTCGTCGCCGCCCCGGTCAACATCGAGGGCCTGCGCCAGCACCGGGCGAACGCGCGCCAGAACAACTGGGCGCCGCACATGAAGACCGAGCTTTACCGGCTGGTCTACGACATGGCGGTGTGGCCGAAGAATCTGGCGGCGACACGGCCGCCGCAGCGCCGCGAAGCGACGGACGAAATCTATTTCCAGACCATCCGGCGCCTGCAGGAATCGGGTGTCCAGACGCCGCCGGCCACCGCGGGCCACCGCAGAGAGCCGGGCGATGCGCCGGCCGGCCCGTCGCTCAGGGATCACATACTCGGGCAGGTTGCGGCCATCGGGAATGGCGGGCGCACAGGACCGCAGGCCCCGAAGCTAAGGGTGGTCGGCGACGACGGTACGGTCGAAGAGCCGGCTGAAACGGCAGTCGTTCCGGACCGGGCTGCGGAATAGCGGGTTGCGCCATTCTCCGCTGCCGGGCTAACGCCCCAGCGCCGGCACGCCGAGCAGGTTCGACACCAGCGATACCCGCTCCAGCGCCCATTTCATCTCCTGCTTCTCGAAGCCGGTGAGGTCGGATGGGTCGACCTTGTTGGACAGCGCCACGCCGGCGTCGATGTCGCGCAATTGCTGGCCCAGGATGAGACCGAGCAGGATGCGATGCGCCTCGATAAGGTCGTCGACGTCTTTTTCCGGCACCGTCTCCAGCCCGCGCGCGGCGGCCAGCCGCTTCGGCGTCGTGCGGGCCTCGATTCCCTGCATCAGCGCGATCACACGGGCGGTCGAAAAGACCGGCATGATTCCGCCGATCTTGAGATCGACCCGTCCCGCCTCCGTCCTGAAGCGGCCGAACATGCCGATCGGCGTGTCGAAATTTCCCGCATTGATGGCAAGGAATTGCTGAAAGGTCCGTGCTTGCCGGGCCAGGCCGAGCGCTTCGGTGCGCAGGCTGTCCGCCATGTCCGCCGTCCCGAGCACCGCCTGCGCGTCGAAGAAGATATCGCAGTTGAGAATGTCCTCGGCGCGCGACCGCTCGATCCAGGACCGGACGGTGTCCCGCCAGACGCCGAGCGGTTTGCGCCAGGCCGCGTTGGCCGCCATGATGCCGCCGGGGCAGTAGATCACGCCGGCCTCGTTCAGGATGTCGGCGGTGCGGCGGCCCAGCTCCGCGAACCAGGCGTCGGCATCGTCGGGCGCGTCGTCGGCGTAGATCAGCGCATTATCCTGATCCATGGCGAGCAGGCTCTCGCCGCGTCCGCCCGAGCCCAGCACCAGCAAGGCGTAGGGCGCGGGCGCGTCACCCAGGCCGTCATCCGCCATTTCCGCTGACGCCAGTTCGCCCGCCCGCTTGGTCAACGCCCGCAATTCACGGGAAATCAGGGACGCGATATTTCTCGCGTCGACTTCCTCGAACACCAGAGCGCGGGCGACCGCCGTCAACTGCGACCAGACGCGGCCGAGTTCGAACCGCGATCCGGCGGCCTCGATACTCTGGCTGAGCGAGACGGAGTCGCCGGCCCGCTGGCGCAGCAGATCGCGGGCGCTCAGCGCGCCGCACAGCGCTCCGTCTTCCCCCAACACACCGAGATGGCGGATGCCCCGGCCCGACATCTCGGCAATCGCCCGGTAGACGAACTCATCCTTGTGAATCGAAATCAGCGGGCGCCGGCCGAGGCCGCCGACCGGCGCCTCGAGGGCGGATGGCCCGTCGCGGTCGATCGCGCGCAGGATATCGCGTTCGGTAACGATGCCGTGGGGTTCGCTGTCGGCCTCCGGCGGCAGGAACAGGGAGCTGACCTTCCCCTCCATCATCGTGGCGAGCACGGACTTCACCGTCCGGTCGTTGCCGGCCGTCAGCGGCGGACTCTTCATCAGCGCGGCGACCCGGTGGCGATAGGGGTAGCTGTCGATGCGGACATATTCGGCGATGTCGGTGCTATCGCTGGGTCCGCCGGGATCGTGCCACCCTGCCCGGGCTTCTTCCGTAATCCGGGCCGAGAGCGCCCGGACGGCCCGCTCTGCCTGTGCCAGCGTGACGATGCTCTTCTCGCGCAGCTTCGGCACGACGGCGCGGTAGACCTCGGCAGCGGCCCGGGCATCGCCCAGCGCGCGGTGCCGGTCGGAAATTTCGACGCCCAGCCAGCTTGCCGCGGTTTCGAGCGACCGTTCCGGCAGGGCAGGCGCAACCAGGTCGACCAGGTGCCCGACGTCAAGCGCCCGCGGCGGCTGCCAGCGCAGGCCGTGGCGTTCATGCTCGGCCCTGAGCACCGCAAGATCGAAGCCGATGGAATAGCCGATTACAACCGCGGTGCCGGCCCATGCCGTGAATTGCGCGACGCGCTCCGGGAACGGCGGCGCGCCCTCGACATCGGAATCGACGATCCCGTGAATTTCGGTGGACGCTTCAGGGATCGGAATTCCGGGATCGATCAGTTCGGAAAACTCCGGCTGCGGCCCCGGCGCAAAGGAGTCCAGGCGCACCGCGCCGATCTCGACGATCCGGACCGTCTCGACGTCCAGGCCGGTCGTTTCCGTGTCGATGGCGACCGCCGGCATGCTCGAGAGCGGCATGCCGGAGAGTCCGCCCGATGTGGCCCGAAAACTCATTTGCGGCCTCGAAAACTAGGAACGGCGCCCGCGCCGCCAATCGACTGCGATGCTTCCGGGAACCGCACGTTTCCCGAAGGAGGTGCGCACCTCCCGCCATTTATTGCCGATCGAAGTGGCAACGATATTGCGGTCGAACTTTTTGAAGTCGTCGATTACCGGGGCGTGGCGCGCCAGGTCGACCGGACTGAGGGAGAAGGCGGCATCGCCGGCCGCGGCCCCCGGCCAATCGGTCTCGCGCAGCCGCTGTTCGAACCGTTCGCGCGCGTCGGCCGGTATCTTCTTCGGATCGATATCGATTAACCCTTCGCGCATGCCGAGATCGAAGCATTCCCGCGCCATGATTTCGGCTTCCAAATGCTGCATGGGCGCCGAATCGGCAACGACGGCGACGGTGTGTACGGTCAGATCGGACAGGCAGGAGACAAACACTTTGACCGACGAGTCTTGTATCGCCTGAGAGAATACATCGTCTGTAAAATATTCACGAAATTGAGTTCCCATCCGGGCTTTCAAGTATCCGAACAAAGTAGTCTGTGCGACGAACGAGGCCCGCGTGCGCGCAAACAGGAATAAATCTTCGACAGAATCTATCGGAGTATTGTCGAACCGCTCGAAAATACTCTTGAACGGGCTGGAAATTTGCGCGATTAATGTCAATAACATCGGAAATACTTATGAATTGGACAAATAACAGCGTATAAGGATACCTTGACACATTTCATTGTCGCTGTTTAAATTCCGCCTTCCGTGTGCCCGGCACATCAGTATACCGGGATCATTCATGGAAACATTCTTGCACAAATCTCAGAGGATGGTGCCGCATGTCCGATTCGTCAGGCCAGCGGACGCGCCACTGGGCGAGGACCAGGAACCTCACGATCATCGTACTGGTGATCTGGTTCATCTTCTCGCTGCTGGTGCACTGGTTCGCTAAGAGCCTCAACGGGGTTTCCTTTATCGGTTTCCCGTTAGGCTATTACCTTGCAGTCCAGGGCTCGCTGATCATCTTCGTCCTGCTGATCTTCTACCAGAACTGGCAGCAGGACAAGATCGACGCAGATGCCGGTCTCTCCGGCGATGAAACAGAAGGGTAGGGGAGATCGCCATGTTTAAAGGAAACTTCATCGAGAACCTGCCGAAAATCTACGGCATGTACACCGGCGGGTTCATCGTTTTCATCGCGCTGATGGCGATCCTGGAGCAGGCTGGCCTCGGCGCCGATACCATCGGCATCCTGTTCGTCATCTTCACGGTCTGCATCTACGCGGCAATCGGCTGGCTGTCGCGCACCATGCAGGTGTCGGCCTACTATGTCGCCGGGCGCGAAGTACCGCCCGTGTTCAACGGCATGGCGACCGCGGCCGACTGGATGTCCGGCGCGTCCTTCGTGGCGCTGGCCGGCGGCATCTTCTTCGGCGGTCACGGCTACCTGGCCTTTGTCGTCGGCTGGACCGGCGGCTATGTGCTGGTGAATTCGCTGCTGGCCCCGTATCTGCGCAAGTTCGGCTGCTACACGGTGCCCGATTTCATCGGCACCCGGTATGGCGGCAACACGGCGCGCTTCGTGGCCGTCATCATCCTCGTCGTGACGTCCTTCACCTATGTGACGGCGCAGATCAACGCCACCGGAACGATCGCGGCGCGCGCGCTGCACATTCCGTTCGAGGTCGGCGTCTGGTTCGGCCTCCTTGGCATCCTGCTGTGCTCGATGCTCGGCGGCATGCGGGCGGTGACCTGGACGCAGGTGGCGCAGTATATCGTGCTGATCATCGCCTACCTCGTGCCGGTGATCTGGATGTCCAACGCGCAGGGCTTCGGCATCATCCCGCACTTCAGCTATGGCGACGCCGTCGTGCGGATCACCGAGCTGGAAGGGACTCTCAATGTCGGCGCCGCGGCGGTCGAAAAAGTGCCGGGGGTGAAAATCCTCACCACCCTGCACAACGGACCGACCGACAGTGCACTCTACAGCTGGAAGTTCGTCACACTGGCCCTCTGCATGATGGCCGGTACGGCATCGCTTCCGCACATCCTGATGCGCTACTTCACGACGCCGACCGTTCGCGCGGCCAGGCGTTCCGTGTCCTTCTCGCTGTTCTTCATCTTCCTGCTGTACTTCACGGCGCCGGCCCTGGCCACGCTGACGAAGCTGCAGCTGTTGGATCCGAACCTCGCGACCAGCGTCATCGGCAAGTCCATCGCCGACGTGAGCAATCTGGAATGGATCAAGCAGTGGACGTCGGTGGGCATGCTGGCCGTGACCGACGGCAACAAGGACGGCATCCTGCAGATCAACGAGTTCTTCCTGCGGCCCGACATCGTCGTGCTGGCCACGCCTGAAATTGCGGGGCTGCCGTATGTGATCTCCGGCCTGGTCGCGGCCGGCGGCATGGCGGCCGCCATGTCGACGGCGGACGGGCTGCTGCTCGCCATTGCCAACGCGCTGAGCCACGATCTGTACTACAAGATCATCGACCCGAAGGCCGACACCAAGACTCGTCTGATTGTCGCCCGTGCGTTGCTGATCGTGATCGGTGCTCTGGGCTCTGCGGTTGCCAGCTTGCAGTTGACCGGAATTCTGGGCGCGGTTGCCTGGGCCTTCTGCTTCGCCTGCTCGGGCCTTTTCTTCCCTCTCGTCCTCGGCGTGTGGTGGAAACGGGCGACGACGGCCGGCGCGATTGCGGGCATGGTCCTCGGCTTCGGGGCCGGGTCGGTCTACCTGTGGTGGACCTACACCACCGGTCAGCAATGGCTGGGCCTCGATCATCTGCGCTTCGGCATCATCGGCATGCCGGTCAGCCTGGTGGCGATGGTCGTCGTCAGCCTGATGACCCCGGCGCCGAGCGAAGAAGTCCAGCAGATGGTGGACAACACCCGCGATCCGAGCGGGGCGACAATTCTCGAAGCCTCGCACTAGATCCAACCAACCTGTACCTAGCCTCGGGGGCGGAACGCTGTTCCGCTCCCGATTTCTTTGAGGCGGCGGGCGGAACCTTGTTCCGCCCGCGATTTCTTTTATGCTGCCCGTCCGCAAGGCGATAAGGGGCAGACAATGACCGCAGGGCTTCCGATTTGGGCCATAGCCCAGGACTATATCCTGGGCGCGATCATGTGGACGCTGGTCGGCCGATTCGGCATGAACATTTTTCTGCCGACCGATTCGCCCTTCTTCTTTATGAAGGCTTTCGTGAAGATCACGAACCCGATCCTCCGGGCCTTCCGGCCGATTACGCCCGGCTTCCTGATTGAGCCGATGATCCCGCTCTATGTCGCCTGGTTTTTCTTCATGATCCGCTTCTACCTGATGCCCTGGGTGCTCGGATATTCGGTGATGGGGATGCTGTCCTTTCCGCTCGAGAGCGAAATCGCCGCTTGGATCTACCGCACCTTCGGACCCTGACCGCAACACGCCTGCCGGAGACCCGCCATGTCCTCATCCCTGCCCGCCGAAAGCACGGGCCCGGCCTACGACTACGAAGCCCTCGTCGCCGGCCTGAACCGCTATCTGCGCCTGCGCACGACGCCGATCGGCATGAAGCTGTTCGAAACGGTGGAGGCCATGGCGGCGGTGCCGCGCATCCGCCGGCCGAAGGGAACGATCCACACCACCGACCAGATCGTCGCCCAGGCCTGCCGGCTCGGCTGGACCGTCGGCATCACCCAGGACGATCTGGTCGGCGCCCAGTGCGGCGCCGTCATCGGCCTGCATCCGCAGAACCCGGAATGGCTCTCAGGCGAGCATATGGCGGGGGTCTGGTTCGAGACTCCGGCCGATGCGGCGGCCCATCAGGAAGCGATGGATGTGGTGCCCTACGGGACCTATGCGGCCATGGCGGTGTCGCCGCTCGTCGCCGGCCGGCTCGATCCGCCGGACATCTGCCTCATCTACGCCACGCCGGCCCAGATGATCCTGTTCATCAACGGCCTGCAATGGACCGGCTACAAGAAGCTCGATTGGGGCTGCGTCGGCGAGAGTGCCTGCGCCGACAGCTGGGGCCGGGCGCTCAGGACCGGCGAGCCGAGCCTGTCGATCCCGTGCTTCGCCGAGCGGCGCTATGGCGGCGTGATGGAGGACGAGTTGCTGATGGCGATCCCGCCGTCCTTCCTGCCCGGTATAATCGACGGCCTGGCCGCCCTGTCGAAGAACGGCCTGCGCTACCCGATCCCGCAATACGGCATCCAGGGCGACGCCCGGGCCGGCCTGTCCGCCAGCTACGGCTGAGGAGGCCGACCCGCTGCTCTTGAAGGCAGCGGCGCCACGGCCGAGGCCAGAGCCCCGACGATCAGCAAGCCGGCGATAACCTCGCGGGTCAGAACCGGATCGCCGAGCCAGATCCAGCCGACCAACAGCGCCACGACGAGTTCGAAGGCGCCGGCGATGGCCGTCAGGCCCGCGCCGGCAAAGGCGGAGCCGGCGGTGTACATCAGTTGCGGTATCAGCGTGGTCGTCGCTGCGAAGACGATCAGGATGGCAGTGGCCTCCGGCGCCGACGGCAACAGCGGTCCGGCGTCGAACAACAGGAAACCGGGGGCCAGGCCGACCAGCGCGCCGGTCAGGCCGATGCTGGCCCGGGGCAGGACGGGGATCGGCGTCAGGCTGCGCGACAGGGCGACGATCAGGATGGCGAAGCCGACCGGCGAGGCGAAGGCCAGCAGCAGAATTTCGGCGCGGCCGCCGGTCAGCCCCTCGGGCTGCACCACGACCACCGCGGCGGCGACGATCAGGATCGAGGCGGCGATCGCCCGGGGGCGGATGCGTTCCCGGAACATGAGGCGATCGAGCAGGATCGTGAACAGCGGGTAGGTGAAATAGATCACCGAGACGGTCGCGACGCTGAGATGCCGCAGGGCATGGAAATAGGCGACCATGCCGAGCGCGGCGACCGCGCCGACCGCCAGGCCAAGGAGAGAGAGCCGTCCGTGCGCGAATGCGCGCGGCAGAAACGGCGAAAGGACCACCACCGGAATTATGAAACGCCAGGCGGTCGTGGTCAGCGCGGAGAGGCCGTTGTCGGCAGCGAACCGTCCGAGCGCGGGGCCGAGGCCGAAGCCGGCGGAAGCGATCAGGATCAGGACAAAGCCAAGTCTGTAGTCCGGTTCGGCGGGCATCCATCTCATAGCGCCGCCGTATCACCGAAGCGGCGCCGGAGAAAGCCCGATCCGGCGTGTACACCATGACGATGGGGGGAGATCCGGATAGGGCATGTTTGCCTGGAAGATGCCGCGCGGGCCGAGCGTCGCGGGGACGGCGCCGACGCCAGAGAGGCGAAACCGCCGAAGAAATCCGGCGAAACCTGTCCAGAATCGCCTATAATTCTCTTGGGCTGTTGTCGGCGATTGCCGCCGCTGCATCGCTGCAGAGCGTTTTCTGCAGCTGCGGCCGGCACCGTCGGCGCCGGTTTCGGGTGACCGGGGATGGGAAGCATGGGCAGATTCTTCGGTTTTCTGGTGGCCGGCTTGGCAGGCGTGCTGATCGTCGGCGCGGTCGCCATCTATGGGCTGGACGGCACCGGGAGGATCGAAGCCGGTCTCCAGGACGCAGCCGGCAGGAAACTCGCGGAAACCGGACCGCCCTGGGCTTCGGTTGAGGTTCGCGGACGCGACGCCATCCTCAAGGGCGAGGCGCTGTTGCCGGCGCAACGCAGACAGGCAGCGGAGAAGGCGTCCCTTGTCATCGACGCCATCCCCGGAATTCGCGAGGTGCGCGACAATACGACGGCGCGCTTCAAGTCGATGGCCGATCTCGAGAGGAGACTGGCCGATAGCTGCAAGCAGGCGGCGTCCGAACTGCCAGGTGCCTGGCTCAAATGCGCGGTCAAGGGGCAAACGGTTACGTTGAGCGGCGCTGCCCTGACCGAACCGGCGCGCAGGAACGGCGTCGATAAAGTGTCCGCTGCGGTCGAAAGTCTGAAAGCCCGGGAAACGATCGGCGACACGACGACAGCCCACTACCGGTCGCTCGACGGCATGCGGGCGGCGTTTGCCGGCGCGTGCAGCGCCGCCATCGCCGGATTTGCGCTCAACTGGATGCGGTGTACGGTGCTGGGCCGCAATGTCTCGCTGTCCGGCCGGGCGCCCCTTGAGGCGGAACGCGAAGCCAGGGTCGCCAAGGCCCGGGCCTTGCTACAGGCGATCAAGGGCGTTGAGGCAGTCTCGGATGAAACGACGTCGATGCCTGCCCTGGCGACACCGGCCGCGTGCCGGAAAGCGATCGAAGCGCGGAAAGGGGATCTGCCGATCCGCTTTGCCGCCGGCACCGCGGTCATCGATCCGAAGAGCCACGCGCTGCTTGACGCGCTGACGATTGCGGCAAAGCGCTGTACCGGCGTTACCATCGAGATTCAGGGCCACACCGACCCGTCCGGCAAGCCGGATGCCGACCGGAAGCTGAGCGAGGCCCAGGCCTCAGCAGTCGCCGCGTATATGACGGACCGCGGCGTCCCTGCGGGGCGATTGTCCGCGAGAGGTTACGGCGCCGACAAGCCGCTCACCGCCGACGATACGGATGAAGCCAGGGCGAAGAACCGGCGGATCGAATTCGCCATGTCGAAATAGCCGGAGAGTATCTGGTGCGCCGGCGGACCATTGAGGCCGCCGCCAACCGGGGAGAGCATCATGGGTTACTTGATCGGCGAAATCTGGCTATGGCTGGTCATCGCCTACATCATCGGCCTGGTTGCAGGCTGGCTGATCTGGGGTCTTCGCCGGACCGGCGCGCGCCGCCGCATCGAAGACCTGGAAGGGCAGATTGCCGGCGCCAGAACGCAGGCCCTGGAAAGCGAGGCCGAGAAAGCGGATCTGGCGGAGACGGCGGCCGCCGCGGAGGCCGAGATCGCCCGTCTCAACGCCCGGATCGCCGAACTGGAGAAAGGCGGCGGCGCGGCCGAAGGGTAGGGCGCCGGCGCGATCCGGTTCAGCAGGGCGGTCCGGTCCCGCCCTTCTTTATGCCGTGCCCAGGCCGTGGGCGTGGTTGAGCGGGCCGTGGCCGGCGCCGTAGCCGGGCGCCGCCTGTATGGCGCCGCGCACATAATTCCGTGCCCGTGAGACCGCCGGCTCCAGCGCCAGACCCTGCGCCAGGCCGGCCGCCACGGCAGAGGCCAGCGTGCATCCGGTGCCGTGGGTGTGCCGCGTGTCGATCTTCGCGGCCGTCCAGCGCACCGGCGGTGCGCCACCGGCCGCCAGAAAGTCGACGATTTCGCTGCCCGGAAGATGGCCGCCCTTGAGCAGGACAGCCGCCGGGCCGAGGCCGCGCAGAGCGTTCGCGGCCTCTTCCATCCTGTCGCGACCGGACACGTCGCGGCCCAGCAGGACGCCCGCTTCGGGCAGGTTCGGGGTGACGACCGTCGCCAGCGGCAGCAACGCATCGCGCAGAGTGGCGACGGCCTCTTCCTCAAGCAGAGGGGCGCCGCCCTTGGCGACCATCACCGGGTCGACCACCAGCGGCGTTTCGGGCGCGAGATCCCGGATCGCGCTGGCCACTGCCTCGATGACCGGCGTGCTGTGCAGCATGCCGGTCTTGATTGCGTCGACACCGAGATCGCCGATCACAACCTCGATCTGCTGTCGGATAAAGCCGGGTTCGATGCCGATCACGCCGTGCACGCCCAGCGTGTTCTGGGCGGTAAGCGCGGTCACGGCCGTCATGGCGAAGCCGCCGAGCGCCGTCACCGTCTTGATGTCGGCCTGGATTCCTGCGCCGCCTCCCGAATCGGACCCGGCGACGATAAGGACCCGGCCTTTCACCGGGCCGCCGCTTCGATCGAGGCACAGATGGAATCGACGACCGCGGCGACGAGACTCTCGTCATCGCCTTCCGCCATCACCCGGATCACCGGTTCGGTGCCGGACTTGCGAATGACGACGCGGCCGCTGTCGCCGAGCCGGCTTTCACCATCGGCGATTGCGTGCCGGACGGCGCCGGCCTCCAGCGGGGCAGGCCCGGCACCGGCGCGGTAGCGCACATTCTTGAGCAGCTGGGGCGCCGGCTTGAACAGATGCATGACGTCGCTCGCCGGCCGGCCGGTGCGGACCAGTTCCGCCAGCACCTGCAGCGCCGCAACCAGCCCGTCGCCGGTCGCGATGTAGTCGCTGAGAACGATATGGCCGGATTGTTCGCCGCCAATGTTAATGCCGCGCCTGCGCATATCCTCGACCACATATCGGTCGCCGACCCTGGCGCGGACCAGTTCCAGGCCTATGCCCTGGAGGTAGCGCTCCAGGCCGAGATTCGACATCACAGTGGAAACGATGCCGCCGCCCCTCAGCCTGCCGGCGCTGCGCCAGGCCCGGGCGATCAGGGCCATGATCTGGTCGCCGTCGACGATCCGCCCGCTCTCGTCGACCATGCGGACCCGGTCGGCGTCGCCGTCCAGCGCGATCCCGACATCGGCGTTGTGGGCGACAACGGCCGTGGCAAGGGTCTCCGGCGCTGTGGCGCCGCAATCCCGGTTGATGTTGAAGCCGTCGGGCGAAACGGCGACCGGCACGACATCGGCGCCCAGCTCGAACAGCACGGTCGGGGCGGCCCTGTAAGCGGCGCCGTTGGCGCAATCGACCGCGATCTTGAGTCCGTCCAGGCGCAAATCTGCAGGAAAGGTCGCCTTGGCGAATTCCATGTAGCGGCCGGGCGCGTCGTCGAGCCGCTGGGCGCGGCCGAGATCGCGCGGGCCGGCCAGCGCCTGTTCCGCCGTTCCGGCCTGCATCCGCCGTTCGATCTCCAGTTCGATGTCGTCGGACAGCTTGTTGCCGTCCGGACCGAACAACTTGATGCCGTTGTCCTGAAAGGCGTTGTGCGAGGCCGAAATCATGACCCCGAGGTCGGCGCGCAGGGACGGGGTCAGCATGGCGATAGCCGGCGTCGGCAGGGGGCCGACCAGGATCACGTCCATCCCCATGGAGATGAAACCGGCGGTCAGCGCCGGCTCCAGAAGGTATCCGGAGAGCCGCGTATCCTTGCCGATCACCACCCTATGGCGGTGTGCGCCGCGGCGGAAATGGCCGCCGGCCGCCGCCGCCAGCGCCAGCGCGGTCGTCGCGGTCATCGGCTCGCGGTTGGCGACGCCGCGGATACCGTCAGTTCCGAAGAGTTTGCGGCTCATGCTCCGGTACTGCCTCCCGGTTCCGGCCGTTCGGGCGAATTTCTATACGATCGCCGGGCCTTCGGCCATCCCGGGGTTCAGTCTCCCCGGGGCCGCGGCATGGCGAATCCGGCGATGCGCAGCGCCACCCGGGTCTCGGCGATGTCGTGGATGCGCAAGATCGCCGCGCCCTTCTGCGCCGCCAGCACCGCCGCCGCCGTGGAGGCCGCAAGACGCACGCCCGCTGCCGCCGTAGGCGCCGCCAGCTTGCGCGATGCGCCGGCGCAGACCGGAAAACCGAGGCCGGCCAGCCTGTCGAGATTGTGCAGCAGCGCGAGATTGTGCCGGTGGGTCTTGCCGAATCCGAAGCCCGGATCGACGGCGATCTGCGATTTCAACAGGCCGGCCGCCAGAAAGCGTTCCGCCTGTTCCGCCAGCGAGTCGAAGACCTCCGAGACGACATCGTCGTAGCGCGGGTCGTCGTTCATCGTCCCGGGTTCGCCTTTCATATGCATCAGGATGACCGGCGCCCCGCTGCGCCGAACCGCTTCGAAACTCTCCGGATCGTGGGTCAAGGCACTGACATCGTTGACGATCGCCGCGCCGGATTCGAGCGCAGCGCGCATGACGGAGGCGTTGCGCGTGTCGATCGATACGCACCGGCCATCCGCAGCGAGGCGGCGCAGGGCCGGGATGATCCGTTCGAGCTCGGCCTCCGGCGCGACCGGCGTGGCGCCCGGCCGGGTCGATTCGCCGCCGATGTCGATAATGTCCGCGCCTTCCGCAGTCAATCGCGCGGCGTGGGCCAGCGCCGCATCGGGCGCGTCGAAGCGGCCGCCGTCGGAAAAACTGTCGGGCGTGAGATTGAGAACGCCCATCAGGGCCGGTCGGCCGGCGGGCAGCAGGTCGGGCCATCGGGGGACCGGGGCGGGGGAGGGCAAAACAGCGGCTCTTCAAACGAATGAACGGGCGGGCAAGATGTTGGCTTATGGGGCCGGGAAAGCAACAGGCCAGGACGGCTGTCGCCGCCGGTCAGCTTGCAAACGCGCTCAGAATCGGTCGGACCTGTAGGGCGTCAGATCGACCCTGGGATTGCGGCCGCAGGCCAGGTCGGCGATCAGCAGGCCGGTGATCGCGCCCATGGTCAGGCCGAGCTGGCCGTGGCCGAAGGCGAAGAAGGTGTTGGGATGGCGGCGCGACTGCTCGATCACCGGCAGGCTGTCCGGAATCATCGGCCGGTGTCCCATCCACGGCCGGGTCTTCGCGCCTTTCAGATCCGGCAGCATGTCCTGCGCCAGCGGCAGCAGCATTTCGGCGCGCTCGTAGTTCGGCGCGGCCTTGAGGTTCGCCAGTTCGACCATCCCGGCCAGGCGCAGGCCGCCGGACATGGGCGTCACGGCGAAATGGTTTTTGCCGTCCAACACTGGGCCGTTGATCCGCACGGTTTCGTCCAGCAGCATCAGATGATAGCCGCGCGCCGTTTCGAGCGGCACCGAAACCCCCAGTTCCTTTGCGAATTTTTTCGAGAAAACGCCGGCCGCGAGAACCAGACGCTCGACCGGGATCGTCTCCGACGCCGTGCGCAAACCGGTCGGCCCGGCGGCGCCCATCTCGATTCCCGTGACCTCCGCCGTCCGGAACACGCCGCCCAACCTGCCGAACGCTTCGGCGAGCCGCTCGGTCAGGTGCTTCGGATCGACGGTATAGAAGCAGTCCGGCAGGTGAAACCCGTGGGAGTAGTCGCGGTTCAGCGCCGGTTCCATCTGGCGCAATTCGTCGGCGGTCACGGCATCGACGCGGGCGCCGTGGCGGCGGAACAGGTCCATTTCCCAGCCAGCGGCCTCGGCGTCCTTCGCGTTGCGGTAGACGAACAGCAGGCCTTTGTACCGAAACATGTCTTCGGCGCCGGCAGCCTTGACCAGTTCGCGATACGCCTCGCCGACATGGTCCAGCAGGCGCATCTGCGCGCGGGCGTTGGCCTCGGTCTGCCGGGCCGAGGACTGCCGGAAGAAGCGCCAGAGCCACGGAATCAGCCGCGGCAGGTGGCGCCAGCGGATGACCAGCCCGCCCTTCGGATCGAGCAGCATGGCCGGGACCTGGCGCAGCAGGCCCGGCGTCGCCATCGGCATCGGCGTGCCGGTCTGGATCAGCCCGGCGTTGCCGCTCGACGTGCCGGCGCCCGGCGTGTCCCGGTCGATCAGGGTGACGCTGAAGCCCTCGCGCTGCAGCGCCAGGGCGCAACAGGTGCCGACGATGCCGGCCCCGAGAACCGTGACCGCGCCCCGGCCGGCTTGGTTCGCTTCGCTAGTCGGCAAGGGCGATGCACTCGATCTCGATATCGAAATCCAGGGGCCAGGAGGCGACGGTGACGAAGCTGCGCGCCGGCGGATCCTTCGGGAAATAGGTCTTGTAGACTTCGTTGAAACGCTTGAAATGGGCGGCGTTGACCGAAAAGACCGTCACCTTTACCACCTGCTCCATCGAGGAGCCGGCGCATTCCAGACAGTATTTCACCGCCTCCAGGCAGGCGCGCGTCTGGGTCTCCAGATCGCCCTTGACCAGGTCTCCGGTCTTTATGTCGAACGGCGGCTGGCCGGAGACGAAGACGAATCCGTTCGCCTTCACGACCGGCGACAGGGGCACATTGTTCTTGCGCAGGCCCTCGGACAGGCCGGGAACCTCGGGAATTTCTTTCGTCATGGTGCGCTCCAATTTCGGATGTTGCCGGCGCAACCCTACACAAGCCGCCGCCCGAAGGGGAGCGCCAAACCCGTCGGGCGCCGGCCGCCGCCGCTACGCCGTGCCGTGCACCTCGAACAGGCCGGCGGCGCCCATGCCGCCGCCGATGCACATGGTGCAGACGACGTATTTCGCGCCCCGGCGCCGGCCTTCGATCAGCGCGTGGCCGACCATGCGCGCGCCCGACATGCCATAGGGATGGCCGATCGAAATCGCGCCGCCGTTGACGTTGTAGATTGCCGGATCGATGCCCAGCCGCTCGCGGCAGTAGAGCGCCTGGACGGCGAAAGCCTCGTTGAGTTCCCACAAGTCGATGTCGTCGACGGTCAGGCCGTTGCGCTCGAGCAGCTTGGGCACGGCGAAGACCGGGCCGATGCCCATCTCGTCGGGATCGCAGCCGGCCACAGCCATGCCGCGATAGACGCCGAGCGGCTCCAGGCCGCGCTTCGAGGCTTCGGACGCTTCCATCAGCACGGCGGCCGACGCTCCGTCGGAGAGCTGCGAGGCGTTGCCCGCGGTGATGTATTTGCCTTCCGCGATCACCTGGCCGTTCTTGAACACCGGCTGCAGCCCGGCGATCGTCTCATAGGTCGTGCCGGGCCTGTTGCCCTCGTCCTTGTCGAGCACGACGTCGCGTTCGGAGATCGCGCCGGTTTCCCTGTCCTTGAACTTCATGGTCGAGGGCAGGGGCACGATCTCGTCGTCCAGCCGGCCTGCCTGCTGCGCAGCGGCCGTGCGCGCCTGGCTCTCGACCGCGAATTCGTCCTGCCGCTGGCGCGACACGCCGTAACGCTCGGCGACGACCTCGGCGGTCTCCAGCATGGTCATGTAGAGGGCCGGCAGGCGCTCCACGATCCACGGATCGTTTGCCCGGTGCATGTTCATGCTCTCGTTCTGGACCAGCGAGATGCTTTCCAGCCCGCCGCCGACCGTAACCGTCATGCCGTCGTGGACGATTTCCTTGGCCGCCGTCGCAATCGCCATCATGCCCGAGGAGCACTGGCGGTCGACCGACATGGCGGCGACGGAATTGGGCAGGCCGGCGCGAACCGCGCTCTGGCGCGCCGTGTTGCCGCCGGTCGAGCCCTGCTGCAGGGCGGCGCCCACGATCACGTCGTCGACTTCCGCCGGATCGACGCCGGCGCGCTCGACCGCGTGGCGGATGGCGTGGCCGCCGAGTTCCTGGGCCTGGGTGTCGTTGAAGGCGCCGCGATAGGCCTTGCCGATCGGGGTGCGGGCGGTGGAAACGATAACGGCTTCGCGCATGGCGGGGCTCCCTGGACCTGGTGGGTACGCCGGTCGGGGACCGGCGGGCTTCAGCTTATCCCTACAGGATTCCAGCCGGCCGGGGCCATGTGATCGGATGGCGCGGCACGCCGCCCGCAAATCTCCTTCCTCGATTTACACCGCCGCATTCCCGGCTATGCTGCGCCGTCTTGGGGAGGGCGCATGGCTCAGGCGGAGTCGTCCGGGACGATGATCTCGGTTCGGGGAGTGACGAAACGGTTCGGCGGGCTCACGGCGGTCGACGACTGTTCGCTGGAGGTCGCCACCGGCTCGATCACCGGCCTGATCGGCCCGAACGGCGCCGGCAAATCGACCCTGTTCAACATCATCGCCGGCGTTTTCCCGCCGACGGCCGGCGAGGTCATTCTCGATGGCGAGACCGTCACCGGGCAGAAGCCGCACCACCTGTTCGCGCGCGGCTTGGTGCGGACCTTCCAGATCGCCCACGAATACGCCCGCCTGCCGGTAATCGAGAACCTGATGGTCGTGCCGCCGGACCAGGCCGGCGAGAGGCTGGCGACCGCGCTGTTCCGGCCCGGCCGGATCCGCGCGCAGGACGCGGAAGTGCGCCGGCGCGCGGAGGACGTGCTGGATTTCCTGCGCCTGACGCCGCTCAAATACGAACTGGCGGGCAACTTGTCCGGCGGCCAGAAAAAGTTGCTGGAGCTGGGCCGGACGATGATGACCGACGCCCGGGTGGTGTTGCTCGACGAGGTCGCCGCCGGCATCAACCGCGCGCTGCTGGCGTCGCTGGCGGGCGACATCGAGCGCCTGAACCGGGAGCGCGGCTACACCTTCTTCGTCATCGAGCACGACATGGACCTGATCGGCCGCCTGTGCGACCCGGTGATCGTCATGGCCCAGGGCACCGTGCTGACCCAGGGCAGCATGTCGGAAATCCGGGCCGACCGGCGGGTCATCGAAGCCTATCTCGGTATGACCGACGACGAAGCCGCCTGATATGCTTGAAGCAAAGGGCATGATCGGCGGCTATGGCGGCGCGGATATCCTCAAGGGCGTCGATGTCGCGGTCAATGCCGGCGAGATCGTCGCCATCATCGGGCCGAACGGCGCCGGCAAATCCACCGCCATGAAAGCGGTGTTCGGCCTGGTCCGGCTGCGCCAGGGCCAGGTGCTTTTCCGCGGAGAAGACATCGGCAGGTGCGAGCCCGACGAGCTGGTCCGCAAGGGCATGGCCTACGTGCCGCAGGAGCGCAGCATCTTCCCCTCGCTCACCGTGCACGAGAACCTGGAAATGGGCGCCTTTATCCGGCGCGACGATTTCAGCCACGTCATCGAGCAGGTCTACACCCTGTTTCCGCCGCTCAGGGACAAGCGCCGCCAGCAGGCCGGCGAACTCTCCGGCGGCCAGCGCCAGATGGTGGCGTTCGGCCGGGCGCTGATGACCGAGCCCGCGCTGCTGCTGCTCGACGAGCCGACCGCCGGCCTGTCGCCGGTTTACATGCGCGAGATTTTCGAGCGGGTGATCGCGGTCAACGAAACCGGCGTCGGCATCCTGATGGTCGAGCAGAATGCCCGCCAGGCCCTCAGGGTCGCCCATCGCGGCTATGTACTGGCGACCGGCGAAAACATCTTTACCGATACCGGCGAAGCGCTGCTGGCGAATCCCGAGGTGGCGGAGAGCTTTCTCGGCGGACACGGCGGCCAGGCCGGTCGCAGCGGGGCCGGCGCTTGATCGACTTCGTCAACCAGTATCTGATTCCGGCGCTGGTCCTCGGCAGCATCTATGCCCTGGGCGCGATCGGCGTTTCGATGATCTACGCCATCCTCCGCTTCGCCCATTTCGCCCACGGCGACCTGATGGCGACCGGCGCCTATATCGGCCTGCTCGTCGTCTGGGTGCTCGATGCGACGCCGCTGGCGGAACTTTCGGTCAACGTCAGGCTGCTGATCGGCCTGCCGCTGGCGTTCGCCGGCACCGCGGCCGTCGCAATCCTGATCGACCGCCTGTTCTACAAGCCGTTCCGGCGGGCCAAATCGATGATCGTCGTGGTCATCGCCTCGTTCGGCGTGGCGCTCATGCTGCGCTCGCTGGTGCAGCTCTTCTTCGGCGTCGACGTGATCAACTACGCCGACGGCATCCAGTTCCCGCTCAAGATGTTCCAGCCTCTGCGCATCCTGGAGCGCCACATCTACATCGTCGTCGTCGCGATCGCTCTGATGCTGGTCCTGCACTATTTCCTGACCCGCACCCGGACCGGCAAGGCCATGCGCGCAATGAGCGACGACGCAGACCTCGCCCGGGTCTCCGGCATCAATACCGAAAGGGTCGTCATCTGGACCTGGATTCTCGGCGGCGGGCTGGTTGCCGTCGCCGGGGTGTTCCTCGGCATGGATACGCGCCTGGTGCCGACCATGGGCTGGGATATGCTTCTGGCAGTCTTCGCGGCGGCGATCCTGGGCGGCCTCGGCCAGCCCTACGGCGCGATCGCCGGCGGGCTGATCATCGGCGCGATGGAGGAACTCTCGACCTATCCCTGGATCGGCGACGGGCCATTGGTGCCGCCGGACTACAAGACGGCGGTCGCTTTCGCCGTCATGGTGCTGATGCTGATTTTCCGGCCGCAGGGCCTGTTCAGGGGAAGGGTGCTGTAGATGGAGATTTACGGCCTTTTCCTGTTTGCCGTCGGCTTCCTGACCATGGCGATGATCTATGCGGTCGCCAGCCTGGGCGTGAACATCAACTGGGGCTTCACCGGCCTGTTCAACGTCGGCGTGGCGGGATTCTTTGCGGTCGGGGCCTACAGTTCTGCGGTGCTGACCGCGCCGGAGAGCGTTCACCATATCGGCGGATTCGGCCTGCCGGTGCCGGTCGGCATCCTCGCCGCCATGGTGCTGGCGGCCCTTGTCGCCTGGCCGGTCGGCAAGATCTGCCTGCGCCTGCGGTCCGACTACCTGGCGATCGCCACCATCGGCATCGCCGAAATCCTGCGCCTGACCTTCCGCAACTACCAGCCGCTGGGCGGCGGCCCGTTCGGCGTCAACAACATCCCGCGGCCGTTCGAGAGCCTGCCTACGCCGTGGGACCAGATCGCCTTCCTGCTCCTGGTGGTGGCCATCGTCGGCGTCATCCTGTTCCTGGTGCAGCGGGCCTGGACGGCGCCCTGGGGCCGGGTGCTGCGGGCGATCCGCGAGAATGAGGACGCGGCCGAGGCGGCCGGCAAGGATGTCGAGAAATTCCGTCTCCAGGCCTTCATCCTCGGCTCGGCGCTGATGGGCCTGTTCGGCGCCCTGATGGCCCACTACGTCAAGATCATCAGCCCGGAGGGCACGGAGCCGCTGCTCGTCACCTTCCTGCCCTGGGTGATGCTGATCGTCGGCGGCGCGGGCAACAACAGGGGCGCGGTGGTCGGCGCGATCTTGGTCTGGGGCCTGTGGACAATGACCGAGCTGCTGACCGGCCGCCTGCCCGACGACTGGGCGCTGCGCGTCGGCTATCTGCGCATCTTCCTGATCGGCCTGCTGCTCCAGGTCGTGCTGCAGAAATTCCCCGGCGGCCTGCTCCCCGAACGCCCGCCCACCGTGCCGCGGGATTGAGGCCGGAAGGCGGCGCGGGCAGGAGCCGGCAACGGGACCGTTGCGCCCCGCCGCCCAGAGTGGCGCCGGGGGAGCGGCGCCCGAGGGAGCGGGGATGTCATGAAATGTCATGATTTGTCCCGATCCGTGGCGATGTCCTCCTCCTTTGCGCCTTCACGGCCCGGCCTCACGACTTAGACAGACCGGTCTGTACACCGTGTTTTTTTGCAATAGAGCCGCCGTCTCCGGCGCGAAATCCGCAGAAATCCGCCATTTCCGCTCCGGCGGCCGAACACAAACGGCGGCAAGCTGTGTATAATTTCCCAGACTGGCCGCGCCGGACGGCCGCGCGGATGCCAAGGCGCGGCCGCGGCGCCGGAGGAGCGGCTTTCGGCATGTGCCGGGAAATGTCATGACTTGTCATGTTCGGCTTCCGAGCCGTCCCGTTTGCCCGCATCCATCGTTCCGACCGGACGCCGAAGCCGCAAATCCCGCCCGTCATTCCGACCGGAGCCGCCCAAAGGGCCTGCCCTGAGCGAAGTCGAAGGGGCGGCGTGGTGGAGGAATCCCGTCGCCGGACTCCGAGGTCTGTCGTTGGGTTCGAGCCGAGACCCCTCCGCTCGCTTGCGCTCGGTCGGGATGACGGTCGAGGGAGGCCGGGAGGTGTCATGAAATGTCATGTTCCTCCGTTTCCGGCCGAATTCCGGGCTTCGATGCGTTCCCCCTCCCCTTGGGGGAGGGGGTTAGGGGGAGGGGTCCGCCGACGTTGCCGCAGACCTTGAACCCCGCATCGACGCGCTGGCAGACGACCCCTCCCCTTGCCCCTCCCCCAAGGGAAGGGGATTCGAGCGGCGCCCTTGGGGGACGTGCGGCGGTGTCAGGAATTGTCAGGATTTGTCATGCCGCCCGCCAGGCGCCCAGCCGGACCGGCCGGCCGCGCCCTGCGGCGTTATCGGTGTTGTTCATATAATGTTCCGGATTTCCGGAACAAGGCCCCCGGCGATTTTTTCGCCTGCGCCGCCGGTAGGGTCTACTCCGCAGCCGCCTTGGAGACGTCGGCGACGGGATTGATCGCCGGCGCGACATAGGGGCTGGCGGCGGTTTCGCCGCCTTTTTCGCCGGCCGGCGGGGTCGCGGTGTAGTGGGCCGGGGCAGGTTCGCCGCGCTGCTTGCGTTCCCAGGCCTCGGCCGGCGTTTCCAGAAGTTCGGCAGCGGCCAGCGCCGCCTTGCGGTCGACCGGGTAGGGCGTGCCGCCGGCATCCGGCGGCGGCATCATGTTGGCGTGGTAGTAGGCCATCTTCTGCTTGGCCGGATCGACGACGCGGGACGGATCGATGTCGCGCCGGTTGGTGCCGACCCGCGGCTCGACGGCGATGTCGTCGATGATTTCGTGGTCGAACCACCATTTCTTGGCCGGATTGCGCTTGCCGTTGCCCAGCTTGTCGTCGGCCCAGGCGGCGATCGGCACCATGAGCGGCTTCAGGAACATCGCATTGACGCCCAGCCAGCTGGCGACCCGGGTGGCGATCGGGCCGTCGGCGTCCACCACCTTGTTGATCGGGCAGGTCTTCATGCAGCGCCCGCAGGCTGCGCCCTTCATGTTGGTGAGGCGATAGCGGGTGCAGCGCTCGGCGTCCGGCTTCCACATCTCATAGCCGTTGAACATCACCTTGTCGCCGAAGGGGATGGCGTCGCACGGGCATTCGCGGGCGCATTTCAGGCAGTTGTTGCAGAAATACTGGAGGCCGAAATCGATCGGCTTGTCGGGCTTGAGCGGCATGTCCGTGGTCAGGACGACCGATTTGAAACGCGGGCCGACGAAAGGATTGAGGACCAGTTCGCCGATCCTGCTGAGCTCGCCCAGGCCGGCCCACAGGATCACGGGGATTTGCAGCACGTCGCTGTCGGCGTTGGTCTGTGAGCGGGCGGGGAAGCCCCGGCCGCGCATGAATTCGGCCATCACGCCGGCAATCTCGGCGCCGCGCAGATAACCGCGCATGGATTGGGTGCCGGAGATCCAGTCGTCGCCGCTGGCGCCTTCCATCGTGTCGTAGCCCTGGTCGATCAGCATCGCGACGGCGTATTTGTGATAGGGCTCGATCGGCCGTCCGTCTTCCTTGTGGGAGAACCAGGCGTAGCGCGGGATTTCGCAGATGCCGGTCAGGTCGGAGCCCAGATGGTAGGACAGCGCCTTGATCGCCCTGCTGTTGGCTTCGGCGTCGGCGAGCGCGCCGGTGTCGACGTCGGCGGCATCGCCGCCCTGGTGCGGCACCAGGGAGCGGATGACGTTCAGCAGGCTCTTGGACGACGGGTGCTTGAAGGAAAACCGCGAGCGTTCCTTCTGCGATTTCGCGCCCAGGTCGCCCTGGAGGCCGCGTTCGAAGAAGGCGGCGCGTTTCGGCACCCTCGGCACCTCGTCGTCGAGGATCAGGGTGGTCGGCCGGTCGACCTCCTTCACCTGCTCCATCGGGTAGTTGCTGTAGTGGGACGGCCGGCGCGCGCGCCGGTTGCGCTCCCGGCCCGAGGTCGCGCCGTTCAGTCCCCACCAGTAGCGCAGGCCGCGCCCGTCCGCCGCCGAGGCGGCGAGCGGCCGGTCGGTCGCCAGAGCGTATTCCGTCGTCACGACCGCCAGCGAGAAGGAGCTGCCGAGATAGGGATTGACCAGCCCGTCGTTCTGCCGGACGGCCAGACCCGCCATGACGGCCAGCCGTTCGGCATCGGTCCGCCGGTGGCCGGCAACGTCGGCCGCGGCGGCAAAGCCCATCGCCCGGATATGCCGCGCGACGACGACGGCGATCTCGGCCGCCCGCATATCGGAGGTCTCGCGCACCGCCGGCGCGACCCAGCCCTGGGCGATAGTCTCCGGCTCCGGCACCTTGCCGTCCTCGATCAGCAGGACGACGGCATGGCTGTGGGGCAGGGGCTCCACGCCCTCCAGCCAGGCGTTCGGCGCCATCTCGCAGATGCCGACCATCGCGGAGTCCATGAAACAGGCCATGCCCTTGACGTCCCCGGCTCGGGCCTCGGGATCGTCGGGCACCGGCGCGCGCGCCGCGGCGGCTTCCTGATCGGCGGAGGCCGCGAAAATATCCCGGTACTTCAGCGCCGCCGCCGCCAGCGGCGCATCGCCGGCCGCATCCTGCGGCGCCGGACTGCGCGGCCGGTCCCGCTCCGCGGCGAGGATCGCGTCGTCCCGGGGCAGGGTCTCGAGCGGATAGGTGCCCAGCGAGAAAGCGCGATCCCTGGAGCGGGCGTGAAAGAACATGGCGATACTCCCTTCTCGCCGGGCGTTACGGCCGCCCTGCGCAACCCTGTTTTCGGATGCCGGAAACCCTACGCCGCAACAGTGCGTTTCTCTTCGGTCCAGGCGTCGAGCTCGGTGCGTGCGCTGGCCCGGGCATGGGCGATATAGTCGGCTTCCTCGTCCGCCAGCTCGTGGGTCAGCTCCAGCCGGTAGCCGTTCGGATCGAAAAAGTAGATCGACTGGACGAATTTATGGTCCGTCAGACCGATGACGTGGACGCCGTGGGCCTCGAGCCGGCTCTTGGCCTGCAGCACCTCGTCGACCGAATTCATGTGCAGCGCTATGTGGTTGCACCAGGAAGGCGTGTTCGGCGACAGGTCGGCGGCCTGGTTGTCGCCCAGGTCGAAAAAGGCGACGGCCGAGCCGTCCGGCATGCCGAAGAAGAGATGGACATACGGGTCACACTGGCCGGTCGAGGGCACGCTGTCCGCCCGGATGACGTGGATCAATGGCAGGCCGAGGATATCCTCGTAGAAATGGCGGGTTTCCTCGCCGTCGCGGCATTTGTAGGCCCAGTGGTGCAGCCGCTCGATCGGCGGCATCTCCGGCACGTTGGTGGTCATGGCAAGGGGCTCCTGCGTTTCCGCCCGCAGTATGCCGCAACCGTACGCAAAACGCCAACGGCGCCCGCCCGGGCCGGTCGGCGTCCCCGGAAACTGCGGCCTGCGAGAGTGCGCCTCCTGACGCACGGCAGTATCGCGACGGGCCGGGTTTGCTTACTTTGCGATGTCGATGCTGATGAAAAGCAATTGCAACCCGGCGGCCTTTGCCAATTCGGTCGTGAGAGCCGTGCTGTCCCGGAACCCATGACGATCGCGTGCGACAGGTGGCAATGGACCGGAATACAGGCCGATCCGGAATGACTCCGCGGCGGGCCGTATGGTTTGCCGTCGGCTTCGCGGCGCTCGCGCTTGCCGCGTTGGGCGCCGTGCTGCCGCTGCTGCCGACGACTCCGTTTCTCCTGGTCGCGGCGTACGCCTTCGCCCGATCCTCCAGGCGCTGGCATGCATGGCTTGTTTCCCATCGGGTATTCGGGCCGATCATCAGGGACTGGCGCGAACACCGCGCCATCGACCGGCGGGCCAAGATCGTCGGCGTGGCGTCGATGGCCGCGGTTCTGGCGGTATCGGTGGCGACAGGCGTCGGTCCGGTCATCCTTGCAGTGCAGGCGGTCGTCCTGAGCGCGTCGGCGGCCTTCGTGCTGTCGCGGCCGTCGCCGCCGGACCGCTGACGCGGCCGCCCGGCCGGGAGATGCACGAAACGCAGACCGGCAAACATTCCCGGTTTCAGGCAGGTCCAGGCGCGGCGCGAATTGCCGGCGACGGCGATTCGGATCGCGGCCGGGCAATTGAGCAATATTCCGCGAAATTCGTGGAATTGCTTCAATGTGCACCGGCTTGGCGACAGCCGACCGATGCCGTATGTGTCCGCGCGGCACCATGAGCGAGGGGCGACGGCCGATGCGGGAATACCGGAACGAGATCAGGGTGGAGTGGGCGCATTGCGATGCGGCCGGCATCGTCTTCTATCCGTATTTCTACACCTGGTTCGACCAGGCGACGGAGCGGCTGTTTTCCGCCAACGGGCTGTCCTACCCCGAGATGGCGCGCGATTTCGACGTAAGCGGCATGCCGCTGCTGGAGACCGGCGCGACGTTCCGCAACGCCTGCCGGCTCGGCAACGTCCTGACCATGGCCAGCCATGTCAGCGAATGGGCCGGCAAGACCTTCACGGTCAGCCATGCGCTCACCCATGCCGACGGCCGCCCGGCCCTGGAAGGCTTCGAAAAGCGGGTCTGGGTGACGTCGGCGCCCGACCGCCCGGCCGGCATCAAGGCGGTCCCGGTCCCCGAAGAGGTCAGGGCGCGCTTCGTGGATTGATTCTGCTCGAAGGGCGCTCTCAGCCTTCCAGCTCTCGCACCATTTCCAGCAGCGCTTCCAGTTCGGCATCCGGTTCGCCCGATGCGGCGAGGTGGGTCACGACATTCGCCAGATAGTCTGCGCAGGGGCCGAACTTGCCCGCCGCGCCGGCGATGATTCGCGCTTTCTGAGCGTCGCTGAGCGGCGGGCAATATTGCGGATGATCGGGATCGGCGATGAAGGTGAGGGCGGTAAACGGCGCGTTCTCCGCCGGGCCGTGCGCCGTTGGCGTGAGGGTCACCCAGACCGGGCGATAGACGCCGGAATACATCTCCCGCCCCCACAGCATTTCCAGGTCCTGCGCTTCCGTTTCCGGGTCGATCCTCATGGCAATGCCGCGGCAGTTGGCGCCCGCCTTGGCTTCCAGCCCGAGACCGAGGCCGGGGCGCTCCGGCGTGCCGCGGGCGGACATGGTCCAGAAGCAGAAGGCGCGATGGTAGCCCGCCAGCAGGGCGTGGCGGCTTTCCGCCGGCGCGAAACCGGGATTCCAGATCAGCGAACCGTAGCCGAACACCCAGACCGGTCCCGCCGGGCGTCGCTTCATCGTGGCATGGCGGCTGGCGATCCGCGCCGCATCGTCCAGCACCGGCGGCCTCCCGGCCGGCCAGGGGATATCGTCGCCGGAAGACGTGCCGGGCATCGGCCTACAGCAGGCCCATCATGCCCAGGCAGCTGCGCAGGATCGCGCTGCGGCTGTCGGCGAAGCCGTCAGCCATCTCGAAATGGTTGGCGCCGGCAATCTCCATGGCTTCGGCCCGATGGCCGCGGGTCCACAGGGCTTCGGCGAAGGCGCGCGACTGGCGGCGGAATTCGTCCAGCTCGCCGCTGCCCCAGAACAGCGCCAGCTTCGGCAGCCGGTCCGGGATGTTGTGGATCGGGCTCAGCCGCCGCGCCGCGACCTCGTCGAGGTGGACATAGCTGTTGCGCGCCGACAGGCGCACCGGCTCCAGATCGTACATGCCGCTGACCAGCACCGCACCCTTGATGACGTCTTCCGGCAGGCCGGCCCGCGCGCGCCAGCCAGCCTGCACCAGCGTTCCGCCGACATGGGCGCCGGAGGAGTGGCCGCAGACATAGAGCCGGTCGGGATCGCCGCCGAAGCTGCGCGCATTGCGCCACAGCCAGGTCAGCGCCGCCCGGTTCTGGCGCACCTGTTCGTCGAGGCTGACGTCCGGCAGCAGGGAGAAATCGGTGACGACCCAGGCTGCGCCCGCCGCGGCGAACGGCCCGGCCGGATAGCTGAAACTGTCTTTGGAGAGCGCCTTCCAGGCCCCGCCGTGGACAAACAGCATGACGGGCACGCCATCCGCGCCGTTCTCTGCCGGGAAGATATCGAGGGTTTCCGCCGGCCCGCCGCCATAGGGTACGGAAAGCCGGCAGGCCGGCGCCGCGCGCGCCCGTGCGCTCTCCGCGTTCCAGGCGTCGAGATAGCCGCCGATATCCGGCACCAGCGTCGCCTGATCGTACTGGGCGTCCAGTTCCGCCTGGCTGTAATCGCGATAAACCGGGATTGCGGGGGCGGCCGGGGCAGGGGGATCGGCCGGGCTGCCGGGGGGTATGGTGGGCGGCATCGGCGTCAGGAGGCCAGATCGCGGTGCTTCGCCAGAAACGGCAGCAGGGCGGCTTCGAACTCGGCCGGTTTTTCCAGATTGATCAGATGGCCGGCGCGCGGCACGACGACGAATTCCGAGCCTTCGATTTTCTCGTGCAGGCCGCGGCCGATTTCCGGCGTGGTCAGGGAATCGCCGTCGCCGTAGACCAGCAGGGTCGGCGCCCGGATCGATTCGAGCTCGGCGGTGCGCTCGAACATCGAGGTCGCGCGCACCGTCTTCATGTAGCTTTCCTTGTGCAGCGCCGCCATGCTGGCGACCAGCCGTTGATATTGCTCTTCGGTCGCGTCCGGCCCGCGCAGGGTCGTCGCGACGACCGGGGCGATATCCTTTGGCTCCTTGCCCTCCTCGGCGAGCGGTTTCAGGCGCAGCGCGACGAAGCGTTCGCGCTCCGCCGGCGAGAAATTGCTCTGTCCGGCGAAGGTCGCCACCAGGGCCAGCGTTGCGATGCGGTCGGGATAGAGGGCGTGGAAGTCCTGGGCGATCCGTCCGCCCATCGACAGGCCGCACAGATGGGCTTTCTCGACGCCGTAATGGTCGAGCAGGCGCGCAAGATCGTGCGAGAAATCGCTGAAATCGAGCGGTCCGTCGTAATCGTCGCTGTCGCCGTAGCCGCGGGCGTCCCACGAGACCGCCCGGAAGCCGTGCCCGGCGAAGGACTCGACCTGCTCCGTCCAGTTGGTCCGGTTGCCGCCGATGCCGTGCATGAAGACGAGCAGCGGCCCCTCGCCGGCCTCGTCGACGGCGATGTCCGGCGGGCCGGGGATTTTCCTGAACTGGATGGCGGTCATCGGTCGAACCTCAATTCTCGGCCGCAGGCTTCGCGCCCGCGGGTCAGTTGTAGCGCACCTTGCGGGCCAGCGGATCGATTACCAGCTTTTCGCCGGCGATGAACAGGATCACGACGGCGAAGCAGGCGGCGAAGACGGTGGCGGCGTCGGACAGGGTCTGCGCCCGCAGCATCAGGAAGCCGAGGCCGCTCTCGGTGCCGAACAACTCGGCGACCAATGCGATCTTCCAGCCGACGCCGTAGGCGATGCGCAAGGCCGCCACGATGTAGGGCATGAGCAGCGGGATGGTGACCAGAAAGAGCGTCTTGCGCCGGGACCGGGTGAAGCTGCGCGCCATTTCCACGGCCTCGGCGTCGAGCTCGCGCAGGCCCTGGGCGACGTTGACCAGGCAGAAGGGCGTGAGGATGGCGACCTCGACGAAGATAATCGTCTCGTGGGAGGGGCCGAACCAGATGCTGGCGACGATCGCCCAGCCGACCGAGGGAAAGGCGTTCAGGAAGGGCTGGATGCGGCCGTAGACGATGATGTCGAGCGCCGGCCAGCGCCGCGGCAGGAAGGCGAGCAGGGTGCCCAGCAGGACCGCGGCGATCACCGAAACGACGACGCGCAGCGTGCTGGTGAGCGTGTGCGCGAGTTGGTCCGGTTCGGTGAACAGTTCGGCGGTTGCGACCGCGACCGTCCACGGGTCGGGCATCACCGCCTCGGAGAGATCGCGCGCGACCGCCCACCAGCCGACGACGGCGGCGACGATCAGCCCTTCGGCAAGCGCGACCGGCAGCGGCCGGATGCCGGCGGACGCCGCTGCGGCGCGGGACGGGGCGACGTCAGCCGGCATGGTGGCGCGCCAGGCGCTTCTGGACCGGATCGAAGACGAACTGCTCCACGCTGTAGACGAAGGCGATGATGATCAGGATGATGCCGAAGATCAGCGGTGTATCGAAATCGTTGCGCGCCAGGTTGAGCAGATAGCCCAGCCCGCTGTTGCCGCCGAACAGTTCGGCGGTCAGCGCCACCTTCCAGGACACGCCGAAGCTGATGCGCAGCGTCGCGAACATGAAGGGGAACAGCGACGGCAGCACGAGAAGCAGCAGGGCGCGCAGCCGCCGGCGCGAAAAGCTGCGCGCCATTTCCAGCAACTCCGGGTCCAGCGCCTCCAGCCCCTCGCGCATGTTGATGATGGCGAAGGGGATCAGCACCATGCTGATGACGAAGACGACGGTGAAGTCGTTCACGCCGAACCAGATGATCGCCAGCATGGTCCAGCCGATGCCGGGATAGGAATTCAGGAACGGCGTCAGGCGGCCGTGCATCATCCGCCGGGTCACGCGCAGATACCAGGGCAGCAGCGCCAGCGCGGAGCCGATGAAGAAGGAGATGACGACCGCGGCGATGATGTGCCCGAACGACCAGAACATGTGGCCGATCTCGTGCAGGTCGGTGAAGAACAGGCCGAGCCGCTCGGCGACCGCCCAGGGCCCCGGCATCTGGTAGCTCTCCACCGACGCGCCCCAGGCAGCCCAGGCGGCGAGTACGGCGAGCGTGAAGAAATGCGCCGCAAGGCGCGCATGGCGCCCTGCGGTGACGGCTACGGATTGCGACGCGGGTGCGTCCAAGAAATTCGCCCGCGCGGGACCTCGACTATTCGCGGACTGCGTGTTCCCAGACCACGTCGGCGGCCTTCGGCACCTTCTTGAGGATGCCCATCTCCTTGGCGCCGGACCAGATCGTCTCCATCGCCTTCATGTCGGCGTCGGACACCGCGCCCGGGAAGTAGGAATAATCCGACAGCCACGCCTTGAAATAGGCCGCGCTGATCTTGCCGCCCTTGGCGATCGCCGCGCCGACCTTGTCGGGGTTCTTCACGGCATATTGCACAGATTCGTACAGCATCCGGTTGAATTCCCGGAACGCCTCCGGCCGCTTGGCGAGCTTTTCGGGATAGGTCACGTTGACCGCGGCCACGGTGTCGACGCCGTAGAGTTCCCGGATGTCCTTGTTGGTCCAGGCCAGCACCCGGTAGTTGCCGGAGCCGCGCGCCTTGTAGGCCTGGGAGTGGATCAGCGTGGCGGCGTCGACCCGGCCGGTCTCCAGCGCGGTCAGCAGCGCCGGGGCGGGAATCTGCACCCAGTTCATGTCGCCGCCCTTGTAGGACACGTTCAGCTTGTACTTCTTCAACAGCGCCAGGCGGATCCAGGTCGTGCCGGTCGCGCGCAAGGCGTAGTTGCCGATGGTCTTGCCCTTGAGGTCGGCCATGGTCTTGTAGGGGCTGTCCTTCTTGACCCAGATGCCGGCGCCGAGCCCGCCCTTGCCGGCGCGCAGGGCGCTGGACAGGACGACCAGCTTGAGTCCGCGCTTGGCCGCCAGCGGAATTGCCATGACGGCGTTCATGAGCACGTCGAAACGCTTGGTCGGCGTCGACTGGATCAGCGCCGGAATAGCGAGGGCCTTACCGTCGATCTCGATCTTGTCGGATTTCACGATGCCCTGCTTGATGGCGTAGAGCACGCCTTCGAGCGCCGGGTCGATCAAATAGCCATAAGTAACCTTTTCCTTGGCGGCGGCCGGCGCGGCCCCGAGCCCCAGCGCCAGGGCGCCGGCGCACAGGCCGGCGGCCAAACGGGCGGGCGCCCGGCGGCGCGCCGGCGAAAATTGACGTTCGATCATACTGTTTCTCCCTCCAGATTGCCTTCGCCCGGTTCCAGACGGCGGAACAGGCGCACCAATTCATCCCGTTGCTCGCGCAGGCTGGGCGTGCTGCCGATATCGCGCGGGCGCGCTTCGTCGATCTCCAGTATGTCGAGGACCGACGTCGGCTTGTTAGACAATAGCAGGATGCGGTCGGCAAGCACCAAGGCTTCGTCGATATCGTGGGTGACGAACACGATGGTCTTGCCGGTCTCGCGCCAGATGCGGATGATCTCCTGGCGCATGCGCCGCCGCGTGTTGAGGTCGAGGGCGGAAAACGGCTCGTCCATCAGGATGATGTCGGGCTCGACCGAAAGGGCCCGGGCGATCGCCACGCGCTGGCGCTCGCCGCCGGACAGCATCGCCGGAAACTTGCGGGCGTCGGCGGCGAGGCCGACCAGATCGAGCAGTTGCCCGGCCGCGGCCGCCTTTTCCGCCGCGGTCATGCCGTCGAAGCGCAGGTCCATGCCGAGTGCGACGTTGCCGAGCGCGGTCCGCCAGGGCACCAGGCGCGGCGACTGGAAGACATAGGCCAGCCGGTCCCAGGCTTCGGCCGGCGTCCGGCCCTCGATCTCGACCCGGCCGCCCTGGATCGCCAGCAGGTCGCCCATCAGCCGCAGCGAGGTGGACTTGCCGCAGCCGCTCGGCCCCAGGATGCACAGGAACTCGCCGGCCTCGACATCGAAAGACAGCCGGTCGTAGATCGTTTCGTCGCCGAAGCGGACGGTGACCTCGTCAAAGCGGACGACGGGTCCGGCGGCCCCGGCGCCGGCCCCGGCGCCGGCATCGGCCCCGGTCATCGGCTATTCTGCCGGCCGCGCGGCCGGCACCGCACGGGTCGAATCGATCCTGCCGTTGGCCGAAAGCATGACGGCAAGCGGCCGGGTCGAATCGAACTTGGCCAGCACGATATTGAGGATGACCATGATCGGCACGCACAGGAACATGCCGATGATGCCCCAGATGCTGCCCCACAGGATCAGCGACATGATGATGACCAGCGAGCTCAGGTTCAGCGACCGGCCCATCATGCGCGGCTCGACGAAATTGTTGATCACGGTCGGGATCGCGATCAGCACGACGATCACCGAAACGATCAGCGGAACGCTGGTGAACTGCACGATCATCAGCACGGCCGGGAAGAACAAGGCAAGGATCGCGCCGATGGTCGGGATGTAGTTCAACAGGAAGAACAGGACGGCCCAGAACTCTGCGAAATCGACCCCTGCCGCCTTCATCGCGGCATAGCACAGCACCGCCACCGCCGCCGACAGCCAGGTCTTGATCCGCATGTAGGTGTTGATGTCCTCGCCGATCTCCCGGATCGCTAGGCGCAGGTTCTCCCGGTGGGTGTCGGTCCGGGCGAGCGCGTTCAGCTTGCGCCCGAAGGTCCAGGTTTCGAGCAGCAGGAACAGGACATAGACGATGATGAGGCCCATATCCTGGACCAGGCCGCCGATCGCGCCGGCCGCGCGCGAGACATATTCCTGCGGCCGCAGGTTGGCGATGAACTCGCGCAGCGGGTTCTCGCCCTCGTAGCCGACCAGCTTCAGACTGTTGCCGATAATGTCGTTGATCCGGTCCTGGTATTTCGGGATCGAGGCGATGACCCCGCTGATGCTGGAATTGATCAGCACCACGATCAGCGTGATCGCCAGGACGGTCGCCGCGATGGCCAGGACCATCGCGATCGCGTCCGGCACCGGGACACGGGTGTATTTTGCGCTCTGTTTGAAGGATTCCTTGAGCGCGATCATCAGGTACCAGATCGCGACGGCGACGACGAAGGGCACCAGGAAATCCCGCCCGACGACCAGGACGAAGAACAGCAGCGCGACCAGGCCGAGCGCGGCGCAGATGGCGAGAAACCGCAGCATCGCCGTGGATTTGGCAATGGCGAACAGCGGCGCCCGCCGCTCGTCCTCCGTCGGCGCGGCCGCGGGGGCCGGGCCGGTTTCGGCCGCAGGGGTTGCGCCGTCCGGCCGGGGGGCGTCGGTCATGCAGCGGCCCTGTAATACGGGTTCAACATTCTGCCATTCTCATGCGCCCTGCCGGCAAAGCCAACCGGGCCGGCGATCAATCCTGCGTCATGCCGGGCAGCGGTCCCCGGCCCCGGGGCCGGGTCGGCGTTCGCAGCCGGATGCAGGGCTGTGTGCGGTCCGGCCCATCGGGAGGAACAATGCCGGTCGACGGCCTGCGGATCAAGCGCTGCCGGCCCTGCGGCGGCGCCGGAATCCGCGGCCGTCGTATAGCCCTGCGGTTGACGCGCGCGGGCCCAGCGGCGATCATAAAAGCTGAAGTTCCGAGGAACGATCGAGGCACAAGGGAGAGGAAGCCCCATGAAGAAAGTTTTCGTTGCTGGCATTCTGGCGGCGGGCGCCGCCGCAATGGGCCTTGCGGCCGCGCCGGCCCAGGCCAAGACCAAATTGTTGTTCTGCAGCTTCGTGACGCCGAAGCATGTGATCAACCATGGCGTGCTTGTGCCGTGGCTGAAAGATATCGAGAAAGCGACAGAAGGCCGGGTTTCCGTCCGAATCGTCCAGGCCTGCCGGATGGCGCCGCCGCCGCTTCAGATGGTGATGGTGCAGAAGGGCACCGCCGACGGCGCGTTCGTGTTCAACGCCTTCCTGCGCAAGCTGATCCCGTCGACCCAGATCAGCATCCATCCGCAGATGGCCGTCACCGGCGTCGGCCGCTCGGTCGCCCTGTGGCGCATGTACCAGAAATTCTTCAAGGACAAGGCGAACTATAAGGACATCGAAATGGTCGGCTATTTCGGCGCGCCGGACGGCCTGTGGTATTCCATGTCCGACAAGCCGCTGCTGTCGAAAGCGTCGCTCAAGACGATCAAGACCTGGACGCTGCCGTCGATCCCGGCCCAGGCGCTGAAGCTGACCGGCGCCAACATCGTTCCCGGCCCGGCCGTGCGCATCTACCCGATCGTCTCGAAGGGCGTGGTCGACGCCTTCGTCGGCCTGACCCCGGGCGACCTGCTCGCGTTCAAGATCGACAAATACGCCAAATCCGGCACCGAGATTCCGGCCGGCTGGTTCGGCGCCTCCTTCTCGACCTTCTGGAACAAGAAGAAGTGGGACACGATTCCCGAAAAGGACCAGAAGATCATCTGGAGCATGGCCGGCGCGAAACTGGGCTGGCGCAGCCTGGCGTGGGACGAGTTGAAAGCGAAAACGACCAAGCGTTTCCTGAAAACGCGCAAGATCCATACCATGCCGGAAGCGGAAATGGCGAAGTTCCGCAAAGACTGGGCGCCGCTGTTTGCCGACTGGATAAAATCGATCAACGCCATGGGCGTCGATGGCAAGGCGGCGATGGCCTACTACAAGTCGCAGACGACGGCCGTCGATGCCGAGGTGCTGAAGCGGCTGGCCGGCAAATAGCCGCCGGCTGAACCGGCCCTGCGCCGGGATGGCCGGAACCGGTCGGAGTTGGAAAGCCGGACCGGAGGCGCCGCAGCCCGGCGCCTTCCGGTCCGGCTCCGCGGCTGCTGCCCTGATTCCCGGGATGCGGGACTTGCGGAAACCGCGGAGTCCGGTTGTTTCTGCGCCAGAAAATGGTAAAATGCGCGTCGGCTCAAAGGCACGGAAAGTGAGCGAATTTATGAGAATTTAGGCCTCGGTCCCCGGCGGACCGGGGCAGGACGTTTGCATGGGAGAGGATGAGACGATGAATGTTCAAGTCATTTCTGGTCCGGCCAAAGATTCTGCTGGGTCCCGGACGAACCGTTCGCCCGCCCAGAATGGCATCGAACGGCCGAATGGAAAGTTCCAGGCGCTGACGGCAAGGAACCTGGATTCGATCACCGAGTTCGGCAACGTGACCGGCGACGACCTGTTCGCCATGCGCGTCGTCAGCTCCGTCCTGCCGTTCCGCACCAACCGCTACGTCATCGAGCACCTGATCGACTGGGAACGGGTTCCCGACGATCCGATCTACCAGCTTGTCTTTCCGCAGAAGGGCATGCTCGCCGACCGGGATTTCCGGCGGGTCGCCGACCTCATGGTCCGCGAGGCGCCCCGGCCCGAGATCGATCGCGCGATCTTCGATATCCGCGCCGGGCTCAATCCGCATCCGGCCGGGCAGCGGGAGTTCAACATCCCCAGCGAGGACGACGAAGTCTTCGAGGGCCTGCAGCACAAGTACCGCGAGACCGTCCTGTTCTTCCCGAGCCAGGGCCAGACCTGCCACGCCTATTGCACCTTCTGTTTCCGCTGGGCCCAGTTCGTCGGCGACAAGGAGCTGAAAATCTCCTCGAAGGACGCCGAGGGCCTGCACCGCTATATCGCTGCCCATCCGCAGGTCTCGGATCTGCTGATGACCGGCGGCGACCCGATGATCATGAAGACGCGGGTGATGGAAGGCTATCTCCGGCCCTTCGTCGACGATCCGGCGCTCGGGCATGTCCAGAACATCCGGATCGGCACCAAGGCGCTGACCTTCTGGCCGCACCGCTTCGTCCATGACGAGGACGCCGACGACATGCTGCGGCTGCTCGAAGCGATCGTGCGCTCGGGCCGCCATGTCGCGATCATGGCGCATTTCAACCACTGGCAGGAGTTGCGGACCAACGTGGTGCGCGAAGCGGTCCGCCGCATTCGCGATACCGGCGCGGTGATTCGCGGCCAGGCGCCGCTGCTCGCCCATATCAACAACGATCCCGACATCTGGGCCCGGTTGTGGCGCGAGCAGGTCCGCCTCGGCATCATCCCCTATTACATGTTCGTGGAGCGGGATACCGGCGCGAAACAGTATTTCGAGGTGCCGCTGGAGCGCTGCTGGGAGGTTTTCCGCGGCGCGGTGGAGCAGGTCTCCGGCCTCGCCCGCACCGTGCGCGGCCCGAGCATGAGCGCGACGCCCGGCAAGGTCGAGGTGCTCGGCGTCCAGGAAGTCGGCGGCGAAAAGGTCTTCGTGCTGCGCTTCCTGCAGGGCCGCGATCCCGACTGGGTCGGCCGGCCCTTCTTCGCGAAATACGATCCGCAGGCGACCTGGCTCGACGGGCTGGAGCCCGCCTTCGGCGAAAACGCCTTCTTCTTCGAGGAAGGCCTGCGCGCGATGACCGGGTAAAACTGCCACCGGGTAGACCTGCCCCGGGGTAGACCGGCCCCTGCTGCGGTCCGTTCGCGGCGGCGGCCCTATTCGGCGGCTTCGGCCTGCCCGGAATCGTCGCCGAACCGGGCAAACGCGCCGGTGAACGCCTTGCGCTCGGGGAACCGGTAGGTCTTGCTCTTGCTCGTGGTCTTGCCCAGCTCGACCACGGCCTCGGCCAGCTTGACCGCGCAGACGACGCCGTCGAGCACCGGAAGGCCGAGCTCCTCCTCGAGCTCGTCGGCGAATTCCGCGAAGCCGGCGCAGCCGAGCAGGATGGCCTCGGCATCGTCCTCCGCCACCGCCCGGCGCGCCTCTTCGCGCAGCGTTTCCAGCGCGCCCGCCGGGTCTCTTTCGATGTCGAGGACGTAGAGCGGCGTGGTCCGCACGTTGACCACCTTGTGGCTGAAGCCGTAGTTCGCGACCATTTCCTCGAGCATGGTCTTGATGCGCGGGATGACGGTGACGATCGAGAACCGCGCCGCCAGGATCGACGCGGTGTAGAGCGAGGCTTCCGCGATGCCGATCACCGGCTTGCGCGTGACCTCGCGCGCGGCGTGCAGGCCGGGGTCGCCGTAGCAGGCGACGATATAGGCGTCGCAGCCCTCGCGGTCGCCCAGGCGGACCTCGTCGATCACCCCCGGCGCGCACAGGAACTCGTCGTAATAGGATTCGATCGAGGCCGGGCCGAAAGACGGGCTGACCGCCACGATCTCGGTCCCCTCCCGCGCGACCGACCGGCCGGCGGCGCCGATCGAATCGGTCATTTCCCAGGTCGTGTTGGGGTTGATGATCTTGATCTTCATCGTGGAATATCCTCCTGTACGGCCCGCCCGGCCCACTTGGCGGGACGGCATGGCCGAAGCCGCCGCGGCCGCAACCGCCGGCCATGACGATAGCCCAGCCGGCGCCGGGTGTCATGAAATGTCATGATCCGCCACCGGTGCCCCTGTTCCATACCATCGTGCCGCCCCGGACCCCGATCCGGGGAGCGGAGTCGCCCGATCGGGCCAGTCGCCCCTTCGGCTTCGCTCAGGGCAGGCTCCCGACGCACCCTTCGTTGCCGCCCCGGATGGAGCGACCTGCCCCGGACCACGATCCGGGGAGCGGAAGTCCGGGGACCAGAGGCGCCCGGCACGCCTGCCCTGAGCGAAGTCGAAGGGGCTTCGCCTTGTGGCTCTGGGCCCCGGATCGGGGTCCGGGGCGGCAATGTTGGTGTTATTCGGGCATCGACGAACGCGCGGCCTCTGCAGTTTCCACCGGCTTCCTCTCGCCGTTGGAGGGAAATCCGGCACTGCATGGTCACATACAATATCCCCATGTCTTTTCCGGCGCCGGGTGTCAGGAAATGTCATGATCTGTCATGTTCCGGGGGCCGGCGGCGGTGGCCGGGAAAGGGAAGCGACCGGGAATCCGGAGCCTGTCCGTTTCGAACAGGACCGTGGCGGCGTGGCGTCCCTCGATACGCCCCGGATTTTATCCGGGGCTACTCGGGATGAGGGCATTTTGTTGCTTTCTGCTCCCTCACCCTGAGTAGCCGCGAAGCGGCGTATCGAAGGGCCTGCCTCCGTTGCATCGCCGGTACGGACACACTCTAGTGGCAAATTATCCGAATGCAAGGAAAAAATGCTCGCACCCGGCCCGCCCGCCGGGGGCGTTCAGAACTGCCGGACGGCCCGCAGTTCGCCGCGGAACCGCTTGTAGCTGGAGAGCTGCGCGTTGGACCTGCGCTCCTCGTAGATCGCGATCAGCTGCGGGCTGAAGCCGCCCAGGGTGAAGGCGCGGTTCAGCAGCGAGAGCCGGAAGCTCTGCCCCCGGTCCACGCGCCGCGCATCGCCGCGGGTCAGCACCCGCCAGTAGGGGCCGGAGTCGTAGGTCGTCCGGTAGACGTTGGCCGACGCGCCGACCGTGAAGCCCCAGGGCAGCGCGTAATTCGCCGAGACCTGCACCCACGGGCGCGTGTTGCGCTGGTGCGCCGCGCGCGGCGCTTCGGCGGAATAACCGGCGTTCGCGCCGACGGAGAGCGTCGGCGTCGCCTGCCAGCTCAGGTTGAGCGACCCCTGCCAGCGCGGCCCGTTCAGGCCGCCGCTGTCCTCGTAGGTCCGCTGGTGCCAGCTTGCGGTTTCGCGCGCGAACAGGCGCGGGCCGAGGCGCTGAGCGGCCTCCAGGCGCAGGCCGAGCTCGCTGTATTCGGGCTCGCCGGCGCTCAGGGTCTGGCGTGCGCTGCCGAGCAGGCTGAACTCCCAGGTCCGCCCGGCGAGCCAGCGCGGCCCGGCATGGCCGGCGAACAGCGTGCGGTCGAAGCGCGAATGGGCGTATTCCTGGCGCCAGAGATCCCCGCCGACGCGCAGGCGCAGCTTCCGGCCCCACAGGTCGGGCAGCGGATGCTGGTATTCGCCGCCGCCCCAGACCAGCAGGCCGATGCCGGAGGACGGTTGCGAATCCTCGTTGACCCGGAAGGGCAGGACGGTGCCGAACGCCGGCAGCCAGACGGTATCGGCGTCGGAGGCCGCCCCGACGTTTGTATCCGGCGCCAGGGCGAAGCCGAAATAGGCGCTCCAGCGCTTGCGCGCCCGGATCGCGCCGAGATAGCGGTTGACGTTCGCCACGACTGCCGGCGGCGGCTTGCCGGCTAGGACCCGCTCGAAATGGCGGCGGGCGAGCGTGTCGTCCTGCTTGAGGAAGAAGGCGCGGGCCAGTTCGAGGCGTGCGCGCACCAGGCCGGGCCGGATCACCAGCATGCGCCGCAGGGCCGATATGGCGGCGTCGAGGAAGACCGTGCGGGCCTTGTCGTCGATGCCTTTCCTGCCGGCCGCGGCGATGCCGGCCCGGCCGACCAGGAACAGCAGGGTGAGATCGTTCGGCCGCGCCGTCACGGCGGGGTGCAGCGCCTCCAGCGCCGCAACCGGCCGTCCGGCCCGGAGCAGCGCCCGCGCCCGTGCCGCGGCCGTTTGCTTCGCTCCCGGTTTGGATTGCGCCTTCGGTTCGGCTTTCGTCTGGGCTCCGGTCTGAGCAAGGGCCGGCAGCGGGCCGGCCAAGGCCGCCAAGACCGTCACCAGCATCGCGGCGGCGAGACGCTGCAGTGCGGGAAGCAGCGCCATCATCCCGTTACCCTTCCCGTGCCGCCCCGGCCGACCGGAGGGAGAGCCGGGGACCAGAGTCGCCCGGCACGACCGCGCCACACGGCCCTGGTCCCCGGATCTCCGCTTCGCTCCGTCCGGGGCGGCACGGCAGGTATTCTGGCAATGAAAAAACCGGGCGTTTGGGCCGTAGTGGTGGTTTGAAACCCTCCCCTACAGAGCCGGCCACGACAGGCGCGGCCTGCGCCGGACCGCGGGGAGCGGGGGTCCGGGGGTGCCGGCCCCCGGTTGCGGGCCGGCGTCGGACCCCGGCCCTCCCTGCGAGGAACCGGTTCCCCTCCCCCGGGGGGAGAGGAATTCGGGCAGTGGCGCAACGATTGCGATGGATCTCCGGTAGGGGAGGGTTTCAAACCCTCCCCACCGGCAACGCCACGAATGTCGAGGCGCGGGGAGCGGGAGCCCGGAAACGCCGGCCCTGCCTCGCGGGCGATCGGAGCGAGGCTGTGGCGAAGGCAGGAAACGGCCTGCGGCCGCCCGGCGCGGACCGGCGCGGCCGGGACGGGCCCGGTTGCGGTTGATTGCATGGGGGGAGATCCCGGGAGCGGATCGGCCGGAAAAAAGAAGGGCGGCGGGAGGCCGCCGCCCTTCAGCACATACTGGGGTTACGCACCCCTTTGGGGTTGCTACTCGCCCACCCGGGTCGTGTAGGCGCCGGCCGCAGCCCCGCCGTCGTTGAAGTTGGCGTTGAACCGGCCGAAGAAGCCCGTGGGCCGATGGTTCACCTCGGGGTTGTCACCCTCGGCGGGCGTTACCGCCGGACCGTAGCCCTGCGCCGTCCACTGGCCGGCCGCGGCGCCGCCGTAGGCAATGCCGTTGCCGTTGAGAGCGCCGGCTTCAGTCAGTCCGGTCTCGTTAAGCATCACGCGCCAGTTCGGATCTGCCACGCCGCCGGTGAAGCCGGAAATGTGGCCGCTGAGATTTGAGTTCGCAATCCCGTCCCCGAACGTCGCCGTCAGGTTGACTTTCGCGGCGAACTCACCGGACGCCTTGTTACGCACTGCGATGCCTACCGCCGAGCCGGAATAGCGGGCCGTGACATCCGCGGTCGCGTCGGTGCCTCGGATGAGATTCAGGCCGGCCGTGTTGCCGGTCGTCCTCGCGAACGTTGTGACGCCGTTGGCGCTGACACTGCCATTGGCTTCGTAGCTAAGCCAGTAGCCGTACCGGACGTACATGGTCGCCACCGAGTACGAACCTCCTTCGCCTGCAACGTAGAGTTCCGCCGGCGAAGTCGGGGTGAAATACCAGCTGCCGACCAGCGTGCCGTCCGCGCCAACCATACAATCGCTGCCGAGGCAGTAGGCCGTGCCCGGAATGCCATTAAAGGAACTGGTCGCCGCCTGATGGCCGTCGGCATAGGTTGCGCCGCCGCCTTCCCCGCCGGTAGCGGTTAATGCGGAATTCACGTCCGCGGCTGTCATGCCGGCGATTGAACCGATCATCACAGTTGCTCTGTCGGTGCCGAGCGGCGCTGTTTTCAGATTGGCTTCGCCGACGACCTGAGCCCACGTCATGGCCCCGATAACGGCCGAGTCATTCATCTCGACGGCATCCGCACCATTCGCGGCGTTTGCTGACCCGTCGTTTATCGTTCCGCCTAATGCCGCTCTGACCTGATCAGCCACGGCCTCGCCGGCATTGGCAGCGGTCATCGCCGGATCCGGCGCCGGGTCGTCCCCTGCAGGGTTCTCGACTGCAGCGACGGCCTCGCCGAGCGTATTTACGCTGCCGTCGTCCGTTGCCGCCTCGTCGATATGCGCCTGAGCGGCCGTCTTGATGCCCTGGGCCTCTGCGATGGCGGCGTCGAGCAACCCAATCACGGCCGCTTTCTCGGTGGCGTCTTCGATGTCCTCGGCCTCCATCTTGGCCGCATTGGCCTCCTTGATGACCTCGTCGGCATCCATGATCGCCTGGTGGATCGCCGCGTTGGCATCCACCACGGCCTGGGCATTGGCCATAGCCATCGCGGAATCGCCCTTGACCGATTCGGCCGTGAGCTTGCCGGCGCTTTCGATCGCGCTCGCTCGCGCCGCGCCGACGTCGACATCGTCCAGCCGGCCGTCCAGTTCGACAGCCGTCTCAAGCGGGGTCGCCGGTGGCGCCGTCGTGCCGCCGCCGCCCGTCGGCGCCATCGTGCCGCCGCCGCCCGTCGACGCCGTCGTGCCGCCGCCTCCGCCGCACGCAGCAAGGCCGAAAGCCGCCAACAGGCAGACACCAGCCAGTGTAAGTCGTGATTTCATGGTTTCTTCTCCCGTAGGTGTACGCAACCCACCCCGGCTGGCGCCGGGCCTTGCGTACATCACGAGAGAATTTGTGAGTCCCGCCTGTTCGCCACGGTGCCGGGGGCGACCCAACACACATGAAGCGGCTATTGTATTCAGCGGGAGGCCCGGCATTCGGGGCCCCTCTCGTTATGTACGCACGGAGAGAATTGACCGAGAACGCCGCTATAGTCAACAAACAATTTTTCGGGCGTTTGACGTGTTCCAGGGCGATTGCAGGCGCCCCGCCTGTTCCATGCGGGCCGGGGAAGCGGGCGCGCAAGGCCGGGCTTTGCCGGCGGACGGGCCCATGGGCCTGCCGCCCCGCCGCGCCCGTCCGGCCTTTCGGCCCGTGCGGCGAAGTGTTCGCGCGGGCGGGCCGGAAGCGCAGCCGTCCGGGCGCCGGCCGGCCGCTGGGGGAACGCTCTCCCGCCCGGCTACCCGGCCCGGCTACCCGGCCTGTCCGCCCCGCCGGGCCTGCCGCGCGTCCGCGGTCGCCGCCGCGTCGACGGCCAGGCCCCCGGCGATGGCCCCGGCCATGGCCCCGGTTTTCGCCCCGGTATTTGCCCCGGTTATCGCGACCCCGTAGTCGCGCCGCGCGGTCTCGGCCGAGATCAGCCCGTCGCGCACGTCCTCCAGCACCAGCGCCGGATCGCGCGCCATCGGATCGCCATAGCCGCCGCCGCAGGGCCCGGTCATGACGATGCGGTCGCCCGCCCTGGCGGTCATGTTGGGCAGCTTCGACGGCAGGTCGAGGCTGGCGCCGTCCCTGCGCCGGAAGGTCAGGCCGGCCGTCCGGCCGTCGCTGCCGCCGGCGAAGCCCCACGGCGCGTATTTGTGGCCTTCGCCCTCAACCGATACCCCGCCGTCCTCGAGATATTCGACCTCGCGGATCGAGCCGATGCCGCCGCGCCAGCGGCCCGGCGGGCAGGCGTCGTCGCGCAGTTCGTAGCGGTGGACCCTGAGCGGCAGGTGCGATTCGACATCCTCGATCGGGTTGTTGCGGGTGTTGGCATAGAGGGTGTCGACCGCGTCCATGCCGTCCTTGCCGTAGCGCCCGCCATAGCAGCCCTCGTGGATCTCCATGTGGACCCAGTGGGTCTCGTCGCGGATGCCGCTGAACGCGACGACGTGCAGGTTGCCGACGCCGGCGCTGACCTGGCGCGGCACCGCCTGGGCGAGCGCCTTCATCAGCGTGTCCGCCGCCTGGTTGCCGGTGCAGAAACGGGCGATGGTCGGCGCCGGGAAGACCGGATTGACCAGCGTGCCGGCCGGGGCGACGATTTCGATCGGGCGGGTCAGGCCGCTGTTCTGCGGAATATGGCCGTGGACCGCGGAATCGAGCAGGATCGAGCGGATCGTCAGCCAGACGGCGCAGTCGGTCGTGCCCTTGAGCGGCATGTTGATGGGCCGGTCCGGGACCTGGGCCGCCGTGCCGGTGAAATCGACCGTGATGTCGCTGCCCTCGACCGTGACCGCGACCTCGATCGGCAGGTCGCCGCGGCTCGGATCGTCGTCGTCGAGAAAACCGTCGATGAAGGTCCGGGCCCGGTAGACGCCGTCGGGCAGGGCGTCGATCGCCATGCGCATGACCCGCTCGGAATGGTCCATCAGCGCGTCGCAGGCCGCTTCGACCGTATCCAGCCCGTGACTGCCGATCAGCTCGACGAAGCGCTCGGCGCCGATGCGCGCGGCGGCGATCTGGGCCTCCATGTCGCCGACCACCAGGTCGGAGGCGCGGATATTGTCGCGCAGCATCTGCCACAGCGGCCCGTTCAGCGCGCCGCGGTCGTAAACCTTGAGCGCCTTGAACTGCAGGCCTTCGGCGTAGGCGTCCATGGCGTCGACGATGCCGCAGCTGCCCGGGCTGAGCGCGCCGATATCCAGGTGATGGGCCGTGGTCACGGAAAACCCGACCAGCCCGCGTTCATGGAACACGGGGATGCAGAAGGCGACGTCGGGGCCGTGGGAGGCGCCGTGATAGGCCGAGTTGTGAATGATCACGTCGCCGGCTTCGAAGCTGTCGCCGCGCTCCGCGAAGATCTGCTGGATGCCCTGGACGTAGCCCGGGATCGGCCCCGATTGCAGGGGCGTGCTCTGCGGCGTCTCGCACAGCTGGCGGCCCTGGGGGTCGATCAGCGCGGCGCCGAAATCCTCGGATTCGCGGATGATGCTGGAATAGGACATGCGCATCAGCTTGTGTCCCATCTCGACCGCGATGTTTTCCAGCCCGCCCTGGATCACGCTGGCGGTGACCGGGTCGATCCGCCGGACGTTATGAAGGCTGGCGGGGAGGGGATCGGCCATCGCTTACGCTCCGTGGCTCAGGATCAGGTTGCGGTTGCTCTCGGCGGCCGCGGTCCAGCCCGGCGGCACCACCGTGGTCGTGTCGCGCTGCACCACCACCGCCGGCCCCGCGAACGGCCGGCCGGCCGGGATCGCATCGCGCCGATAATAGGGCGTGTCGAAAGCGGCGAGGCCGCCGCCGACCCGGAAACTGCATGAGCCGGTGCGCAGCCGGGCGGCGTCCAGTTCGCCGGCGCCGAGCGGCGGCGGCGGCCCGATCTTGGGCATGACCGCGGCGCCGGTGAGGCGGATGTTGACGATCTCGACCGGGCTGTCGGCGAAGACGTGGCCGTATTCGGTGCGGTGCTGGCGCTCGAACGCCTGCCACACGCCCGCCAGCGCGGCCTCGTCGATCGGCCCGTCGGGGAACGCGACCCGGAGCTCATAGCCCTGGCCGACATAGCGCAGGTCGCCGGCGCGGACCAGGCCGACCCGGCCGCGCTCGAAGCCGTCGGCGGCGAACTGGGCGGTCAGCGCGTTTTCGAGCCAGGCAAAGTCGGCGTTCAGCTTCGCGGCGTCGACCGAGTCGCTGGTCTGGAATGCCGTCTTCACGGCATCGTATTTGAGGTCGGTGGTGAGCAGCCCGGCGGCCGAGGTGATGCCGGGATGCGGCGGCACGACGACCCTGGGGATATCGAGCATGGCGGCGACCTCGGCGGCGTGGAGCGGGCCGGCGCCGCCCAGGGCGACCAGCGAAAAGCCGCGCGGATCGAGGCCCTTCTGCACGGTCTGCATCCGGATGGCGTTGGCCATATTGCTGTTGAGGATCGTGACCACGCCCTCGGCCGCTTCCGGTTCGTCGAGCCGGACCTGTTCGGCAAGCCGGCGGATGACGCGCCGGGCGGCATCGACGTCGAGGGTCATCTCGCCGCCCAGGAAATTGGCCGGATCGAGCCGGCCGAGCACCAGGTTGGCGTCGGTCACGGTCGGCCGGTCGCCGCCCAGCCCGTAGGCCGCCGGCCCGGGGCGCGAACCGGCGCTCTGGGGCCCCACCCGGTAGGCGCCGCCGCGGTCGACATGGGCGATGCTGCCGCCGCCGGCGCCGATGGTGGCGATGTCGAGCATCGGCACCAGCACCGGGTAGCCGCCGATCCAGGTGTCTCGCGCGGTCGCCTCGCTGACCCGGCCGTCGACGACGATGCCGATATCGGCGCTGGTGCCGCCGACGTCGAAGGTGATCAGCCGCCCGCCTGCGTCCGCCGCGGCGGCCCACTGGCCGCCCAGCACGCCCGCCGCCGGCCCCGACAGCAGCGTCAGGACCGGCCGTTCGGCGATCGTGGCGGCGGTGGCGATGCCGCCGTTGGAGCCCATGATGTGAAGGTCGGCGCGGCAGTCCGCCTGCTCGAGCCCGGCGGCAAAGTTCCGGACATAGTTCCGCACCCTGGGGCCGATAAAGGCGTTCATGGCCGCCGTGGTGAAGCGCTCGAACTCGCGGAACTGGGGCGCCACGGCCGCCGAGGCGGTGACGAACGCTTCGGGATACTCCTCGAGCACGATCTCGCGGGCGCGCTCTTCGTGGCGCGGATCGATGTAGGAAAACAGGAAGCACACGCAGATCGCCTCGATCCCCCGGGCCTTGAAGGCGCGCGCGGCCTCGCGCACCGCGTTCTCGTCCAGGGGCTCCAGCACCTCGCCATGCGGCGGCGCCAGGCGCTCGCGCACCGCGACGCGGTCGCGCCGGCGCACCAGCGGCCGGTCCTGCCAGGGAATGTCCTGCATGATCGAATAGTTTTCCGGGCGCTGGTGGCGGCCGATATGCAGGATGTCGCGATAGCCGCGGCTGGTGATCATGCCGGTCTCGGCGCCGTCATTTTCGAGCACGGCGTTGGTCGCGATGGTGGTGCCGTGGAAGACGTAGTCGATCGCTTCAGGGTCGAGGTCGTGGCGCGCACACAGGTCGCGCAGGCCCGCGATCGCGCCGACCGAGGGATCGGCCGGCGTGGTCGGCACCTTATGAATCAGGGTGACGTTCCGGTCGGTGTCGGTGAAGACCAGATCGGTAAAGGTGCCGCCAACATCGATACCTACACGATAGACGGGCTCCTTGTCAGTCATTTTTGCTTATATACCAGTGCATTACGATGTTTCACGTCTCACCTGTGCAGGAAACATTCAGCTCATCCGCAATC
>Ga0209544_1000171_pt1 | contig 99923 bp, 71 predicted proteins | sample MesohylPK_FD_187297 | JGI IMG/M metagenome (GOLD analysis project Ga0209544, IMG submission 187297) | Host-associated microbial community of the marine sponge Aplysina aerophoba from Gulf of Piran - sponge mesohyl, lysed by proteinase K... | ecosystem: Host-associated > Porifera > Sponge >... | reverse complement strand
GCTTCTCAGTGACGAGATGCGCGCCGAGGTCCTGTCGGTGCAGACCCCCGAGGACCCCGGGTCGGGCTACGGCCTCGGGTTCTCCGTCAGCGCGGTGGACGAACGGGTGTTCGCGGGTCACGGGGGGTCCGTCGCGGGGTATACGGCGTACCTGCTCTTCGAGCCCGCGACGGGGTACACCGTGGTGCTGCTTCGCAACTACAACCAGGGCCGAACCAACCTGGGGCGTGCGGCTGCGGAGCTTCTGGCGGGTTTGTCCGCCATTTAGTGCCGATTTTGGCGGACAAACGGTCGCCAGGTGAATGATCGGGCGCGTCGGTTCCCCCTCGGGGCCCATTTGACCATTGACGCGCTTGCGGACGATCCGTACCCCATCTTCCACGAATTGCGGGCCGCCGAGCCGGTGACATGGGCACCGCAGCTGGACATGTGGCTGCTCACGCGGAGGGACGACATCGTGCGGGTCCTCGCCGACTGGGAGCGCTTCACCACCGACTCTCCCGCCTCGACGATCCGGGACATCTTCGGATCCCATATGCTCACGAGCGACGGTGACGCGCAGATCCGGTACAAGCGGCGATTCATCGGGCCGTTCAGGCGGGGGAAGCTGGAAGAGAACCTCCTGGCGACGGTAGGGGGGGTGCTCGACGAGTTGATGGAGGATCTCGAAGCCGGGAGGCGAGGCCCGACCGGGATCGGGTCGGCCGATCTGCGTGGCCGAGTGGCGCGTCCACTGTCATGGCGGAGCATTTGCCGGATCCTGGGGCTGCCGGAGGAGGACGGGCCGCGGCTCGTCGGCTGGTACGACCGGTTCGCCGCCGCGCTCGAGAATTTCGCGGGTGATCCCGACGTGCGCGCCACCGGGAAGGAGGCCGCGCGGGAATTCGGGGATTACGTGTCGCCGTTTCTGCGCGGAGAGGTGGCCGTGCCGGAGGGGTCGATGATCGCGGTGCTGAGCGAGGAGGCGGATCCTCTTTCGGAGGCCGAGATGGTCGCGAACCTGCTGATCGTGCTCTTCGGCGGGATCGAGACGACCGAGTCGATGATCGGCAACGCGTTGTGGGCAGTGCTGTCCCATCCGGCCATCAGGCGCACTGTTGTGGCGGATCCGGCCAGGATCGAGGCCGTGATCGAGGAGTCGATGCGGTGGGACCCCGCGGTTCAGTCCTGCACCCGCTTTGCCACCGAGTCGGTGGAGATCCGGGGCGTGACGATTCCGGCGAACGAGACCGTCCAGTGCATGCTGGGGGCGGCCAACCGGGATCCGGCCCACTTTCCCGACCCGGATCGCTTCGACCCGGACCGCCCGAACGCCCGCGATCATCTCGCCTTCGGGGCCGGCCGCCACTTCTGTCTCGGCGCCTCGCTCGCCCGCATCGAGGCGGAGCAGGCGCTGGTCCGGGTATTCGCCGGGTTGCCCGGTGTGCGCCTGGATCCGACCCGGCCGACCCGGCCGCACGGTCACGAATTCCGGACGCCGCCGGCGATTTGGGTGCAGTGGGACCGGCCGGGTGCGTCTGCCGCGGGTGGCCGGGATCGCGCGGGTACCTGACGGCGCCCGCGGACCTCGGGCTCCTCGGTTGGTCCTTTGCGTACGCGCTTGTAGTATTCGGGTTCGCAGATGGGATGGAGGGTTGAGATACCAGGGAGAAACGTACATGTCCGACAAACCGCTGGGCCGCTTGTGCTGGTACGAACTGATGACCACGGGTCCCGATGCGGCCCGCGACTTCTACGGCCGGATCACCGGCTGGGGCACGAGCACATGGGACGAAGGCGAGGAGCCCTACGTCATGTGGATGAACGGCGAGGTGCCGGTCGGCGGCGTAATGGACCTGCCCTCGCGGGATGTTCCGCCGTGTTGGCTTGCGTATGTGTCCACGCCGGATCTTGACGAGACGCTGGACAGGGTCAGGAACCTCGGCGGCACCGTTCTCACCGAACTCCAGGTCGACCAGGTCGGGCGTTTTGCGGTCATCGAAGACCCGCAGGGAGGGGTGATTGCGGTTCTCGAGCCCGAGGGAGACGCACCGGGCCACGACGGCCCGCCCGCGGTCGGCGAGTTTTCGTGGTGCGACCTGGCGACGTCCGACATGGAGGCGGCCTGGTCGTTCTACTCCGGGGTGTTCGGTTGGGAAAAGGCGAACCGCATGGACATGGGCGATATGGGGTTCTACCAGATGTTCAGCCGGGGGGCGCATCCCCTGGGCGGCATGCTGAACGGACCGGATGGGATGCCCATCGGATGGCTCTACTACATCCGTGTACCGGATGCGAGGGCCGCGGCCGAAACGATCAAGGAGCTGGGCGGGCAGATCACGAACGGTCCCATGGTCGTCCCGGGCGGCGATGTGATTGCCCACGGCATGGACGCGCACGGGGTGCCGTTCGCGGTTCACTCCGTGACGGAGGAATGAGCGCCGGCTCGCGGTGACGCCCTGAGTGCGCCCGCGGCCGTGCCACGACAATAGACCAGGAGAGGACATGACACGGCGTGCGGTGGTGCTTGTGGCCGGGCTTCTCGTTGCCGCCTGTGGGGGCGACGGGGGGACAGCCGATCTGATCATCGTGGGAGGGTCGATCGTCGACGGATCGGGGGACGTCCCGCGGACTGCAACGGTGGCGATCATCGGAAATGAGATCGTGTCGGTTGGGGAGGGGGATGGCACGCAGGCGGCGGACACGATCGACGCCACGGGGCTCGTGGTGGCGCCCGGCTTCATCGACGTCCACAGCCACACGCCGCCCGCCATCGCGGATCCCGCGAACCGGCTGAACGAGGGCGTCATCCGGCAGGGGGTGACGCTGGTGATCGGAGGGCCTGACGGCGGCTTCGGCCCGTCGGATGTTCGGGGGCTGGCGGGGGTCTACGCGGAGCAGGGGATCGGCACCAACGTGGCCTTCTACGTCGGCCACAACGCGATCCGCCGGGAGGTGATGGGGGACGATCAGCAGCGCGCCCCGACGGCCGAGGAGCTGGAGGCGATGCGGGCGCTCGTCCGCGAGGGGATGGAGCTCGGCGCCTTCGGCCTGTCGACCGGGCTCATGTACGAACCCGGAATGTTTTCGGAGACGGACGAGGTGATCGCGCTCGCGGAGGAAGCAGCCGCGTACGGTGGCATCTACGATTCCCATGTGCGCAACCCGGTGCACGACTTCGTCGGGTCCGACCGCGAGGTCGTGGAGATCGCGGAAGGCGCGGGACTTCCAGGCAAGATCGGCCACCTGAAGGCGGTGGGTCTGCACAACGAGGGCGTGATCGCCGACATCATCGCGCTGGTCGAGGGTGCCCGCGAACGCGGGATCGAGATCGTGTCGGACCAGTACCCCTACGACGGAGCCGCGACGGCCAGCCTGACCGGCATCATCGTGGCCCCCGACGTCGAGGGGTTGGATGTCTTCCGCCGGATGGGGCGGCAGGGGCGGACGGGAGAAGGGATGGCGCAGTTGAAGGCGGCGCTGGGGGATCCGGACACCAGAGCCCTGCTCAGGGAGGCCAGCGAAAACGGGATCGACGGAGGCTTTGCCTGGCTGAAGGCGACCGGGTACACGAGCATGCGCATCACCAGTTCGGCGGACTACCCCGAGCTCGTGGGCGTCTATCTTTCGGAGATCGCCGAGATGCGGAGCCAGGATCCCTTCGACGCCGTGGCCGATCTGATCATCGGCGCGTCCCGGCCCGTCAACCTCACCCTGGGCGCGATCAGGGAGCACGACGTGCGGCGCCTCCTGGTCCAGCCATGGAACATGACCGCGAGCGACGGCGGCTTTGCCGACGGGTCCGAGTCACCCGGCGGCCACCCGCGGAGCGCGGGCACCTTCCCGCGGCTGCTGGGTCACTATGTGCGGGACGAAGGCGTCCTGTCGCTGGAAGAGGCGGTGCGCAAGATCACCTCGCTGCCCGCGGACTTTCACGGCATGAGCGACCGGGGCCGCCTGGCTGCCGGCATGCGCGCCGACGTGGCGATTTTCGACCCGGCGACGATCATCGACCGGTCGGACTGGGACCATCCGCAGCGCTTTTCGGAAGGCGTGATCCACGTGCTCGTAAACGGCGTGCCTGTGCTTCGCGACGGCGAGATGACGGGCGCGGCGCCCGGCGAGGTCGTGACGCGCGAATCGGGGACGGGCGGGTAGTCCCGGTGGATAGGCGACGCGGGCCAACCGTGTCGTCGCGTTCAGCCATGGCCACGCCCTCTGGAATGAAAACCACCTTCCGCCCCCTGGTCCCCGAGGATTGGCCCGCGGTGGCCGAGATCTACCGCCAGGGAATCGAATCCGGCGATGCCACCTTCGAGACCGTCGTCCCTGATTGGGAGAGCTGGAACGCCGCGCGCAGCCCGGATTGCCGGATCATCGCCGAGGCCGGGGGCGAAATTGTCGGCTTCGCCGGTCTGAGCCACGTCTCCAAACGGCCGGTTTACGCCGGTGTACGCGAGGCAATGATCTACATCGCGGCGTCGGCCCGCGGCCGGGGGGTCGGCGGGATGCTTCTGGACAGGCTCGTCCAGGAGACGGAGGCGGTGGGCATCTGGACGCTGCAAGCGGGGATCTTCCCCGAGAACAAGGCCTCCATCCGCATCTTCGAGAAGGCCGGATTCAGCATTCTGGGGATCCACGAGCGCGTGGGCCGATTTCACGATGGCCGCTGGCGCGACGTGGTGTTCATGGAGCGGCGGAGCGCCGTGACGGGACGGGACTGAGCCTCCCGGGCGGCTCCCTCACCAGGGACTGCTACGCCACCTCGATCCCGTCGTCCAGGAACACGTCCTGGATGAGGTTGAGCAGCTTGACCCCTTCCGACATCGGGCGCTGGAATGCCTTGCGCCCGGAAATTAGGCCCATCCCTCCGGCTCGCTTGTTGATCACCGCGGTCCGCGCCGCCTGCGCGAAGTCGTTGTCGCCGCTGGAGCCGCCGGAGTTGATAAGCCCGGCCCGGCCCATGTAGCAGTTGGCCACCTGGTAGCGCGTCATCTCGATGGGATGCGCGCCCGGGACCAGCTCCGAGTAGACCTTGTCGTGCGTGCGCCCGAAACCGACCGCGCGGTAGCCGCCGTCCAGCTCGGCCTGCTTCTGCTTGATGATGTCGGCCTCGATCGTGACGCCGAGGTGGTTGGCCTGGCCCGTCAGGTCCGCCGCAGCGTGATAGTTCTTCCCACCGGTGTTGAAGGCGCTCTGACGGAGGTAGCACCACAGGACGGTCACCATGCCCAGCTCGTGCGCCATCTGGAAGGCCTCGGACGCCTCCTGCAGCTGGCGCATCCCATCGTCCGAGCCGAAGTAGATCGTCGCGCCGACGGCCACCGCCCCCAGCTCCCACGCCTGCTGGACGCTGGCGAACATGACCTGGTCATAGCGGTTGGGGTACGTGAGCAGTTCATTGTGGTTCAGCTTTACCAGGAAAGGGATCCGGTGCGCGTACTTCCGGGAGATGGAGCCCAGGACGCCCAGCGTCGACGCGACCGCGTTGCACCCTCCCTCGAGGGCCAGCTCAACGATGTTCCCCGGATCGAAGTAGGCCGGGTTCGGCGCGAACGACGCACCCGCCGAGTGCTCGATGCCCTGGTCGACGGGCAGGATCGAAACGTAGCCGGTCCCGGACAGCCGCCCATGGCCCAGGATCTGCTGCATGCTGCGGAGGACCTGGGGATTGCGGTCCGTGCCGGCGACGACCCGGTCGATGAAATCGGGCCCCGGGAGGTGAAGCTGCTCTTTGGGGAAGCCGGTGGCCCGGTAGGTCAGGAGGTCTTCGGCTTCGGATCCCAGAAGGTCTTGTATTCTGCTCACGTGGGGGTGCTCGTTTTCGGGTTCGCGCCTCGCTGCAGTGATGCAGCCATTCCGGGTGCGAGACTACACAAAGGCGGGATGGGGCGCAATCGGGAGGAGGTCGGTGCCACCGATTGCTGGCGGTAGCCGTTCCTACTCCCGCTTGCGCCGAACCAGTGCGGACGCTATAGCGCCGGACGAATGGATACGGGACAGTATCCAGCGCAGGGCCACGGGCTGTCTCAGGACACCGGGCGCGCCCGCGGGCGTACGCTGATCGCTTGCACCCCGTTCTCGGCAAGGAAGTCGTTGAAGACCTGCACGGCTCCGAGCAACTCCGCCAGGGTGGCCTCGTGTCCTGCCCACTCGCCCCGCAGGTCGGTCCAACGCTCACTCGCGCCTGCTGTGAGCGGCGGTTCCGTGCCGTCCACGGAGCCGATCAGGGCCAGAATCTGCGCGTCCAGCTTGTTCTTGAAGTTGATCACGTCCTGGAAGGTCTGCTGTTGGCGCTGAATGAGCTCCTCTTCCCACTCTCCGATGGCGCCGGTCAGAGCTTCGCCGGATGCCTGGATCGAGTCGGCCAGCGGGTGGTCTTCTGTTCGCTCGATGACCGCATCGACCTGTTCGGAAACGCTCGCCAACTCGTCCACCGCTTCGTAGAGGTCGCGGACGACCTGCTGCGCTTCGGCGACGAAGCGCTCCTGGGTCTCGTATTGGCCCTGGGTCGCGCTCCAGCGGGGGTCGGCGGCGACCGGGAGGGGTACGGTCCGGCTCTCTTCACCGTGCGTCAGCCGGACCTGGTAGTCGCCCGGCACGACGACGCGGCCCTGGAGGCTTCCGAAGCTCTGGTACCCGTCAACACCGGGAATCGCGTCGTGGCGGTAGTCCCAGGCCAGCCGGTTCAGCCCGGCCTTGGGCGCGGTCAGCGTTGAGAACTCTTCGTCCCCGGCCGCCTCCGGATCGGTCGCGTAGGTGCGGATCGCGCTCCCGTCCGCGCCCAGAATCTGCACCGTGACGAGACTGTCCGGGGCCTCCGCGAAGGAGTAGAAGATCTGCGCTCCGCTCGGCGGATTGGCTCCGGCCGCGGCATCGTCCCCACCGCCGCCCCCGAACCCGCCGCCGAACGAGGCCATGACGGCCTCGCGGGGCGTGAAGAGGTGCATGTCGGCGCTCGTCGCGGCTTCGTCCAACTGCTGCACCGGGGACAGGTCGTCCAGGATCCAGAATCCACGCCCCTGGGTTGAAGCGACAAGATCGTTGGCGCGGATCGTAAGGTCGGTGACGGACACGACCGGCAGGTTCAGCTGCCATTTCTCCCAGCTCTCGCCCCCGTCGCGCGACAGGAACAGCCCCATCTCGGTGCCGGCGTAGAGGAGGCCCGCGGTGACCGGGTCCTCGCGCACGACGCGGACCCAATGGTCGGCGTCGATGCCGTCGGCGATGCTCTCCCAGCCCTCTCCATAGTCGTGAGTGCGGAAGATCATCGGCGTGAAGTCGTTGAACTTGTATGAGGTGGCGACGACGTAGGCCGCGGCCGGGTCGTGCGGGGAGACCTCGATGGAGTTGATCATTGCGCGATCGACGCCGGGCGGGGTGACCTCCGTCCAGTTGGCGCCACCGTCGCGGGTCAGGTGAACCAGGCCGTCGTCGGAGCCGACCCAGAGCACGCCGGCGTCGTGGGGAGACTCGGTCAGGGCCATGATCGTGTTGTAGTTCTCGCCACCGGCCCCCTCGTTCGTGATCGGGGTGCCGCCCGCCCCCTGCTTGTCCTCTTCGTCCCGGGTGAGGTCGGGGGAGATGGCCTCCCAGCTCTGGCCGCGGTCGCGGGTCGCGAAGACCACGTTGCCCGCATGATAGATGGTCCCCGCGTCATGGTGGGAAGCGATGATCGGGGCGTTCCAGTTGAAACGGTACCGCTGCTCGCCGGGGTAGGTGCCCAGGCCGAGGAACGGGTAGGCCATGATCGGCTTGGCGATGCCGGTGCTGCGGTTCCAGCGGTCGATCAGCCCCTGGTAGCAGCCGCCGTACACGTCCTCGGGGTCGTCCTCGTCGAAAGCGAGGTAGGCGCTCTCGCACCCCGCCACCGAGTAGAAGTCGCCCCAGCCGATGCCCCCGAGCGCCGCGGACGGCATGCCGATCGCGGAGTTGTCCTGCTGGCCGCCGTAGACGTGGTACGGGAACTGGTTGTCGGTGATCACGCGGTAGAACTGCGCGGTTGGCTGATTCCGCTGGGTGGACCAGCTGTCGCCCCCGTTGAAGGTGACGTTCGCGCCCCCGTCGTTGGCGTTGATCATGTTCTTGCCGTTTGCTGGGTTGATCCACAGGTCGTGCTGGTCTCCGTGGGGCACCGCGACCTGGGTGAAGGTGCGCCCTCCGTCGATGGACTTGAGGAACGGGGCGTTCATGACGTAGACCGTCTCCTCGTCCTGCGGGTCGGCGTAGATCTCCATGTAGTACCAGGAGCGGGTCTGGGTGATGCGATCCGCCGACGTCTGTTGCCAGGTGGCGCCCGCGTTGTCGGAGCGGTAGACGCCTCCTTCGTCCGGCTCGGCCTCCACGACCGCGAAGAGGCGGTCCGGGTTCGCTCGCGAGACATCGATGCTCATCTTGCCGACGAGGTCGGGGAGTCCCTCGTTGATCTCTTCCCAGCTGTCGCCGCCGTCCACCGACTTCCAGAGACCGCTGCCATCGCCGCCGGACTCGACCACCCACGGGCGCCGGAGATGATCCCAGAATGCAGCATATAGAATGCGTGGGTTGGTCATGTCCATGGCTAGATCGGCCGCTCCCGCACGGGTGCCGGCGTAGAGGACCTTCTCCCAGCTCCGACCGCCGTCGGTCGTGCGGTAGATGCCCCGGTCTTCGGTCTCGCCGTAGGGTGCGCCCTGCGCGGCGACGTACACGACGTCCGGGTCGCGCGGGTGGATGCGGATGCGCGAGATCGCACGGGTGCGGTCCAGCCCCATGTGCGTCCAGCTCCGCCCCGCGTCGGTCGAGAGATAGACACCGTCACCGTGGGAGGTGGTGACGCCCCGCACGGCGTGCTCGCCCATGCCGGCCCACACGACGTTCGGGTCCGACTCGGCCACCGCGACCGCGCCCACCGAACCCGTCGCGAAATGGCCGTCGCTGACATTGGTCCAGGTGATGCCCGCGTCGGTGGTCTTCCACACGCCGCCGCCTGTTGCGCCGAAGTAGTACGTCTGATCGTCCCCGACCACCCCTGTGGCGGCGACGGAGCGGCCGCCGCGGGTCGGGCCGATGTTGCGCCACGCCATCGCCTGGGTGTTGCGGGCCAGGGCGGTGGTGTCGGGGGCCTGGGCCGTGGCCGGCGGCGGGGCCGTGAGCGCGATGGCCGTCGTCAGTGCGAGGGCCACCGCCAGGACGAGGGTGGTCGCCGGGGCGTTGGAGAAGTGTCCAGGGGAACGCATTTTCATCTGTCCTCCAGGGAGGTGAATCTTGGAAAGTCGGCCCGAACCTTAGCCGGAGAGTGTGGGGTGGAGCAATCGGATGCGGCGCTTGTCGCGAACCGCCGGCCGGGCTTCCGTTGCCCCGCGACCGGAACCGCGGCAACTTCGCTACGCGGCACCGACGCTTGCCCGGCTGATCGCCCGACCGAGCCGGAGTTCGGGGAACGCGACCCTGACGTAACGTTAGGGTTGGGCCGGACGGACACCCAGGGAGGATGCAGGATGACCAGAAACGCGAACCAATTCGGATCTCTGCTGCTCGGCTACGGCCTCCTCGCGGCGGGCGCGCTCGCCGTTGCGGCCCCGCTTCAGGGCCAGACCGACGACCCGGTCGTGCGCCTCGTTGCGGATCCACCCGAGTTGGCCATGCGGGTCGGCGACGAAGCCGGGATTTCGGTGACCGGGGTCACGCGCTCCGGTGCCCGTGTGGACGACCCGGCGGTACGGCTGGTCGGCCCCCGCTCGGCGCTTCGGGTTCGGCAGGGCACGGTGACCGCTCTCACGGCTGGCGAGTTCGCACTCATCGCGACCCTCATCCCGGCGGAGGGCGAGCCCGGTGGCGCCCCCGTCACGCTGCGCGTTCCGGTCTCGATCGACTGGCCCGCCGTGGCGCGGGTCGTCGTCGTCCCCACCTCGGACACGCGTCTCCTGGTCGGCACAACGGTGCGCCTGGTCGCCCGGGCCGAGCACGGTGACGGCAGCGCGCGTCCCTCCCCGGCCGTGGAGTGGCAGAGCGGCTCCCCCGCCGTCGCGACCGTCGACCGCTTCGGGCGCGTCACGGCCGTCGCTCCCGGCACGGCCACGATCACTGCCACGGTCGACGGGGTGGAAGGCACGGCCACCCTGTCCGCGGACTCCTTTGCGGGCGAGTCCCTGGAGATCGTCGGCGGCGTCACCCGCGCCCGGACCGGCGACGTCGTCGAATTCGGCGCCGAGGTGCGGGACGGAGACGGCCAGCTCCTCGCCCGCGTCCCCATCGAGTGGTCACACTTCTACGAGGAGCCGGACGGGATCATGGCCCCGCCCGCCCCGGCACAGATGCGTGGCGGCCGTTTCGTCGCGGACGTGCCCGGGGTGTTCACGGTCATCGCCGACGCGGGACCCCTGTCCGCGCGCACCTCGTTCCGCGTTGTCGCCCGGGACGTGATCCAGAAGCTGGAGATCCAGGGCCAGGGCAGGGAACAGCGCGTCCGAACAACCGACTTCTGGGTCTTCGAGGGCCGTGACGGGCGGGACTACGCGCTCACCGGCGCCAAGCGGTCCGATGGCTACGGCTTCGTCTGGGACGTGACCGAGCCCGGCAACATCGTCAAGACCGACTCGATCCAGGTCGATGCGCGCTCCGTCAACGACATGAAGGTGTCGCCCGACGCGCGCTACGCGACCATGACGCGCGAAGGAGCGTCCAACCGGCGCAACGGCGTCGTGATCCTGGACCTCGCGGATCCCGCGCACCCGAAGATCGCTGCGGAAGTTACCGATCACGGGCTGACGGGTGGCGTCCACAACGCCTTCCCCACCAACACGCACGTCTTCGCGCTGGCGGGCGGCGACAAGTATGTGATCCTGGACATCGCGGACATCTACAACCCCCGCTACGTCGGGGAGTACAACCATCCCGACAGCCGTCTCCACGATGTGTGGGTGATGGACGGGCTCGCCTATTCGGCCGAATGGGAATCCGGCCTGGTCGTCGCGGACGTCGGGGACGGCCGCTGGGGCGGCTCGCCCGAGAATCCCGCGTTCGTGAGCAGCTATCCTCTGCCCACGGGCGGCACCCACGCGGTTTTCCCGTATGTCTCGGAGTCCACGGGCAAGCACTACGTCTTCGTGGGCGACGAGATCATGAGCCGGCGCGGCCTCGCGTGGGAGGGGCCGGGGCAGGGACGCGGGTCGTACCAGCTCCCGTACGACCCCGAGACCGGGATGAACGGCATCCCTCTGGCCACACAGGGATACGTCCAGATCATCGACTTTTCCGACCCGGAGAACCCCGAAATGGTGGCACGGTACGAGGTGCCCGAGTACGGGACGCACAACGTCTGGGTCGAGGATGACGTGCTGTACCAGGCGTACTACGAAGGAGGCGTGCGCATGGTGGACGTGTCGGGCGACCTGATGGGGAACCTGTACACGCAGGGGCGCGAGATCGCGGTCTTCAAGGCCTACGATCCGATCGGATACGTGCCCAACTCGCCGATGGCGTGGAGCGTCATGCCGTTCAAGGGGCGGATTTTCTTTTCCGACACCAACTCGGGGTTGTGGTCTGCGCGGCTGATTCCGCGGAGCAGGCCCGTCAGCTGACGTCAAGCGGGTGGCCGGCGGACGCCGGATGCCTGAAACGACCAGCGTGCCAAGGCGTAATACACCAGTCATGAACCCCGCCCACCCAATCCCCGTTGGACTGCTGGGTGCCACCGGAATGGTGGGCCAGCAGTTCGTGCGCCAGCTCGAGGGACATCCCTGGTTCCGGCTTGCCTGGCTCGGCGCAAGCAGCCGCAGCGCCGGTCGGAGCTACGCCGACGCCGCGCACTGGGTACAGGATTGTCCGATGCCCGAGGACATCGGCGGGCTTCTCGTTCAGGGCGCCGCTCCCGGTGCGGAATGTCCCGAGTTGGTGTTTTCGGCAATGGATGCGTCGGTCGCCGGAGGGATTGAACGGGCCTTCGCACGTGCCGGCCACACCGTGCTATCCAACTCCCGCAACCATCGCCTCGACGCGGATGTGCCACTTGTCATTCCCGAGGTCAACCCGGAACATCTGGCGCTGATTCCGCACCAGAGGAGGGAGCGCGGCTGGTCCGGAGCGATCGTCACCAACCCCAACTGCTCGACCGTCACCCTGGCCCTGCCGCTTGCTCCGCTCCGTCCTCTCGGTATCCGGCGTGTTCTTGTGTCCACGCTGCAGGCGGTCAGCGGCGCGGGCTATCCGGGCTTGCCGGCGGTCGACGTGCTGGGCAACGCCATCCCCTTCATTCCTGGCGAAGAGGACAAGCTCGGTGCCGAAACGGCAAAGATCCTCGGTGAGTTGCGCGGCGAAGACCCGGTGGGCGACCCGGGGGACCACATCGACCCGTACCCCGCGGTCGTGAGTGCCCACTGCAACCGGGTAGCCACCATCGATGGCCACCTCGTTTGCGTCTCCGTCGAGCTTGAAGCGCGGCCCTCGCCTGCGGAGGTGAGGAGCCTGATGGGCGGCTTCCGCGGACGACCCCAGGAACTTCGGCTGCCGACGGCACCCGAGCGTCCCGTGCGGGTTACGGAAGACCCTGACCGTCCGCAGCCCCGGCGCGATTCGATGGCCGGACGGGGGATGACCGTAACGGCGGGGCGGATTCGCGAATGCCCCATCCTCGGGATCAAGTTCGCCGCACTCGGGCACAACACGATTCGAGGAGCGGCCGGGGCGTCCGTGCTCAATGCCGAGTTGCTGGTTGCGGAGGGGCTGTTACGCTGACATCCGTCCGTCCCTGGACTTGCCGTTTGGCCTTGTTTCCCGTATTCGGGGGCGGTAGAATGGCGGATCAAGATCCACACCAAGACGAAGGTTTGCCTTATCTACGCCATCAACATTGCACACTTGATCCAGGGTCCGGACACCCCTGCCGGAGGCGGCAGTCTGATTGGGGTGGCGGTCTCCATCGGCATTCTGGTGGTCGTGCTCTACATACTGGTCGGGCTGTTTTTCGGTTGGGGAAATTGGTGGTCCACGCGCAGAAACATCGACATGTCGCTGGACGCGGGAGTCCGTCTGCTGCTCAACGAGTTTCTCCGCAAGTTCGCGGAGCGTCTCAAGTGGAATGAGGCGTCCACGGAACGCCTGTGTTCGGCGGGCGAGGAGGTTCTCATGAGCCTTGCCGAGCGGGCCGAGGACGAGCCGCCGTCGGGCGTGCGGCGACTTCGGGTTGCCCTGCGCCAGGAAAAGGGTGCGGCGGTGATGGAGTTTCTGGCCAGACCGCAGGGGACCAACCTGGAGGAACAGATCGCGCTGGTAAAGCAACAGGACGCCCCCTCCACCGGTCGGGATCTGTCGCTCCGCCTGCTGGGACACTACGCCTCGTCCGTGCGGCACCGCCAATACCACGCGACGGACCTCGTTACGGTCAAGGTGGAAGGGTCGCGCTAGCGTCGCCGGCGCCCCCCGGGGCTGCTGCTCAACGCTTCGCGGAGAAACGCGGAGGCGCGGGGAATGGCCTCGAACATGGACGCGAAGTCGTGCGTGGCCCCCTCGTATATGAACGCCTCGAACCGGGGTGGTCCGCGCCCAATGTCCGCCATGGCCTGAATCATCGCCTCGGCCTGGCTGACCTCGACGGTTTCGTCGTCGGTGCCATGGTGGAGTTGCACGGGTGGCAGGTCGGCCGCAAAGAGGACCGACGAGCGGCGCACCAGCTCGAGGCGGGCTTCGGAAGTCGGTAGGTGTCCCGTGATATAGGGCCGGATGAGTGTGGAGTCGAAGTGCTCGAGGCCGGTGATCTCGCGTGGCTTTCCGTTCGCTGCGTCGCGGACGAGGCCACGGACCCAGTCGTCGAAGAAGTTCGTCGGACCAAAGAAGGCGACGATGCGCTCGATGCGTTCGTCGCGGGCGCCGGCCAGTAGCGCGACTCCGGCCCCGCGACTGGCCCCGACGATACTGAGCCCCGTCGACCTGGCCTCGGGCGTCGATTCCAGCGCGACATCAATGAGCGCGAGCGCGTCGTCCACATCGTAGTCCCACGGGTTGGAGGGCCCCTCCGACACCCAGCGGCGGCCCTGGTGCCTGAGCGGTTCGCTACGAAAGGACGGGAGCACGTAGACGAAGCGGCTGCTTGACTCACCCAGGGCGTATGCAACGATCTGCAGGTCGTCCACGTGCACGCCGTTGTCGCCCCCGTGCAGGTAGGCCAGTACGGGCAGGCTCCGTTCGTCTGCTCCGGCGGGCACCACGATCGCTCCGACGTGCCGGACCCCCGCGACGACGTGGGACACGATCCTAAGGGTGGCCGGGGTGCCCGCCAGCGAATATTCCTCGGTGAGTTCAACCGATATTCCGGCCGCGGAGAAGTCGCGGACGGCCCAGTCCGCGCGTACCGCATCCACTTCCGCTTCCGTCGCCGGCGCGAAGAGGACATCCAGTTCGGCGTCCAGGTCGAGCGCTTCGGCAGTGGTGGTGGTCGAGACCGTGGCTGCGGTAGCCAAGAGGGACTGGGCGCCCGTCGCGTCGCCCAGGATCCAGCGGGTGGACGCCTCGCCGTTCGCGTCGGTGGCGGCGAGAACCGGAGTCACCCAGCCGTGCCCGCCCAGGGGCGTGAACGCGACGGTTGCACCGGAAAGGGGACGACCCGTGTTGTCCAGGACGCGAACGGAGACGAGGTCGAAGAGGGGGCGACCCGGAAGGCTGCGCTGCTCCGCCCCCGAGGCGACCTCGATGGAGGCCGGTCCGGCGAGGGGCGGCGGCCCCGGGCCGACCGCGTCGGAGCATCCCGCGAGAGCCAGCAAGGCCAGCAGCCCGTGGACAGACCCGCGCGAGCACAAAGAGCGGCAAGGCACCGAGACCACCGGTAGCGCACCAGTGCGCGAAGGCAGTCTCCGTTGGATCTGGCTGCTCATCAGGGCAAGTCCCCTATCCTTCCGACGATGGCCTTCGTCATGGCGGTGCAACCCATCGCCGGCGCACCGGGTGGTGCCAGGTCCGCAGTCCGGCATCCGTCGTCGAGCGCGGCGCCGATTGCCGATTCGATCGCGTCCGCCTCCCTGGACGCACCGAGCGCGTGACGCAACAGCATCGCCGCCGACGCTATCGCGCCGACCGGGTTCGCCGCGTCGCGGCCGGCAATATCGGGCGCCGAGCCGTGCACGGGTTCGAACAGCCCACCGCGTCCGCCGATGCTCGCAGACGGCAGCAGACCGAGCGAGCCGACGACCGCGCCCGCTTCGTCGGACAGGATGTCGCCGAAGAGATTGCCGGTGAGCAGCACATCGAAGCTGCCCGGGTCGGACACGAGCCGCATCGCGCACGAATCGACCAGCTGATGTTCGAGCCGCACGTCAGGGTAGCGGTCGGCGACCTCGGTGACCACCTCCCGCCAGAGCCGCGAGCACTCGAGGACGTTCGCCTTGTCAACCGAGGTGACCAGCTTGCGCCGCTTGCGGGCGCTTTCGAACGCGACGGTGGCGATGCGCTCGACCTCGTGCGCCGCGTAGCGCATCGTGTCGAAGGCTTCACTCCGGTCGTGGTTCCGCCCGCGCGGCTCACCGAAGTAGATGCCGCCGGTCAGTTCCCGCACGATGAGCAGGTCCAGGCCGCGTACGCGCTCCGGTCTGAGCGGCACGGCGTGCTCAAGTCCGGGCCAGACGCGTGCCGGGCGCAGGTTGGCGTACACGCCGAGTTCGCGCCGCAACTGCAGGAGCCCGGCCTCCGGGCGGCGCTCGCCGGGCCCTTCGCTGAAGGCCGGGTCACCGACCGCGCCGAGCAGCACCGCGTCCGCGGCGAGACAGGTTTGCAGGGTGGCTTGCGGGAGCGGCGGATCGCCGGCGCGAAGCGCGGCGGCACCGAACGGCGATCTGGTGAGCGTGAAGCGGTGGCCGTACCGCGCGGAGACCGCGTCCAGGGCGGCTGCGGCGGCATCGGTCACTTCCGGGCCGATCCCGTCGCCGGGCAGGAGTGCGATCGAGGCGCGCATGTCCCGGCAGTCCGGTCAGGCCGGGCCTTCGCCCGCGCCACCTGCCGTCGCGGCCGACTTCAGGCCGTCGACGATCGCGGCGATCCGGGCGTTGCTGACGGGCTTGCGCCGCCTGGCCAGTTCGACCACCGCGCGGTACACGACATCCAGTTCGTCCCGGGTCAGGTCATGCCCGAGCCCCTCGCACCGCCGCTTGACCGCGTGGCGGCCGGAGTGCTTGCCCAGCACCAGGGTCGACTCGGCGCCCACGTCCTCCGGCCGCATGATCTCGTAGGTGCGGCGGTCGCTGATCACGCCGTGCTGGTGAATGCCCGCCTCGTGCGCGAAGGCATTTCGGCCGACAATCGCCTTGTTGGCCTGCACCGGCTCACCGGTCAGCTCCGAAAGCAACCTGCTCGCGCGCACCAGCTGCGTCGCGTCGATCGAGGTGGTGTAGAACAGCTGATCGGGGCGGACGCGCGCCGCCATGACGATCTCTTCGAGCGCCGCGTTCCCCGCGCGTTCTCCGATGCCGTTGATGGTGCACTCCACCTGACGGACCCCGGCCTTGATCGCGGCCAGCGTGTTGGCGACCGCCAGCCCGAGGTCGTCGTGGCAGTGAGCGCTGAAGACCACGCCGTCCGTGCCGCCCGTTCTGCGGATCACTTCGGTGAAGAACGCCTCGATCTCCCTGGGGACGAGAAACCCGACGGTGTCGGGGAGGTTGATGGTTGTCGCTCCGGCATCGATTGCGGTCTCTACGACCCGGCACAGGAAGTCCATATCGCTGCGCGTCGCATCCTCGGCCGAGAACTCGATGTCGTCCGCGTATTCCCCCGCCTGGGTGATGCCCGCGCTGATCGCCCTCAGGCACTCCTCCCGGCTCATCCGCAGCTTGCGCTCCAGGTGCAGATCCGACGTGGCCAGGAAGGTGTGCAGGCGGGGCCGGGCCGCTGGCCGCAGTGACTGGCCCGCGCGCTCGATGTCGTCCGGGTCGCAGCGCGCCAGACCGGCGATCACGGGACGCCGGATCTCTTCGGCGATCAGCTTGACGGCTCGCGCGTCGTCGTCCGAAGCGATCGGGAAGCCCGCTTCGATGATGTCCGCGCCCAGCGCATCGATCTGGCGGGCAAGCAGGAGCTTCTCGTCCGTGTTCATCGAGAAACCCGGCGCCTGTTCGCCATCGCGAAGGGTGGTGTCGAAAATGATCAGTCGATCCGTGGCCATTGAATGCTCCGGATTTGGGGTCCCGAGGCGCGGCGTGGCGGCTCAGAACCCCTTGACGTACGGAAGTCGAGACGCGACCCGACGCACGTCCTCGAACTCGCTGAGCAAAAGGCCCGTGGCGTCCCATTGCCCCGTGAGGAGCGAGTCGCGCACTACGGCGGGAAGGGAAAGTGGTATGGTGCGGCCGGCCGCTGTGATGGAGCGCGCGCGGACGCTGAGCACCATCGGTGTCCCGGGTTCGTCCTCGACGGCCGCCATGAGGGCCTCGATGTCGCTGGCCGGAGCCGTGGCGCAAGGCAGTCCGATGGTGGTCGCGTTGCCCAGAAAAATCTCCGAGAACGACTGGCCGACGCACGCCTGGATGCCCCACCGCCTGAGGGCCTGCGGGGCGTGCTCACGCGACGAGCCCGAGCCGAAGTTCTCGTTGACGAGCAGGATGGACGCGCCCGCGTAGGCGGCGTTCGCGAACGGATGTCCCGGCATCGAGGTGCGGTCGTCCTGAAACACATGCGCGCCGAGACCGTCGAAGGTCAGCGCCTTCAGGAACCGCGCGGGGATGATCCGATCCGTATCGACATTGTTGCCGCGAAGCGGGACGGCAGTTCCCTCGACGCGATCGACGGGCCTGAGTTCGATCACAGCATCGTCCTCACGTCGGTGACCTCTCCGCTGACCGCTGCAGCCGCGACCATGGCCGGGCTCATCAAGAGCGTGCGGCCCGTCGGGCTTCCCTGCCGTCCCTTGAAGTTGCGGTTCGACGACGACGCGCATACTTCGCGCCCGTTGAGGCGGTCGGGATTCATCGCGAGGCACATGGAACAGCCCGCTCCCCGCCACTCGAAGCCGGCTTCCTGGAACACCTCGTGCAGCCCCTCGGCTTCGGCGGCCTGGAGAACCTGCTTCGATCCGGGCACGACCAGCGCCCTGACGCGCGGGGCGACCTTGCGCCCCCGGGCCACTCGCGCGGCCTCCCGCAGGTCCGACAGCCGCGCATTGGTGCACGAACCGACGAACGCCACATCCACCGCGGTCCCCGAGACGGGCGCGCCGGGCGCGAACCCCATGAAGTCGAGCGCCTCGCCGATGGCACCGGCGTCCTCCCCCACCATGCCGGGATCGGGAATCCTCTCCGTCACGCCGACCGACTGGCCCGGGTTGATGCCCCACGTGACGCGCGGCTCGATCGCGCCCGCGTCGATCTCCACGATGTCGTCGTAGACCGCGTCCGCGTCCGAGGCCATGGTGCGCCACCAGGCCTTCGCGCCTTCGAACGCGCCGCCGGCAGGTGCGAACGGCTTGCCCTGCAGGTACGCGAACGTCGTCTCGTCGGGGTTGACGTAGCCGATCCGGGCCCCGCCCTCGATCGACATGTTGCACATCGTCATGCGCTCGTCCATCGTCATGCGCGCGACGGCGGGGCCGCCGTATTCGTAGGCGTAGCCGACCCCGCCCCGCACACCGAGCCGGGCGATGATTTCGAGGATCACGTCTTTCGCGTATACGCCGCGTCCCAGGTCGCCCGAGACGGTGATCCGGCGAACCTTGAGCGGATCGATCGCGAGGCACTGGGAGGCCAGCACGTCCCGAACCTGCGAGGTCCCGATCCCGAAGGCGATTGCCCCGAACGCGCCGTGGGTGGACGTGTGGCTGTCCCCGCAGGCTATTGTCATGCCCGGCTGCGTGAGACCCAGTTCGGGCCCGATGATGTGCACGATCCCCTGCCAGTCGCTGTTCAGCCCGGCGGTCCGGATCCCGAACTCGCGGCAGTTGCGCTCGAAGGCGGACATCATCTGCTCGGCGAGGTCGTCGGCGAAGGGCCGGGCCTGGTCCAGCGTCGGGATGATGTGGTCGACCGTCCCGTAGGTCCGCTCCGGGAATGCCACGCCGATGCCACGCCGGCGCAGCATGTCGAACGCCTGTGGCGTGGTGACCTCGTGGATCAGGTGGAGGCCGACAAAGAGCTGGGTCCGCCCGGTCGGAAGCCGTCGGACGGTGTGAAGATCCCAGACCTTTTGCAGCAGCGTCTGTCCCATGCGGATCGATCTCGGGATGGCGGGAGCAAGCGGACCCGGAGACCGGCCCGATTGAGGTGGGCAGATATATGTGCAACTGGAGCCGGGAATGTCAATGCATCGGAATCCCTCCACGGGCCGCTCGGCTCTATGTCAACGCCGCAACACCCGCACCATGCGCCCGCCGGTGTCGAACGCCAGTACGGGGCCGGTCAGCACATCGCCGCTCAGATCCAGGACCCGACCGGCGTGCCTTTCGTCCGCTGCCGCACCGCCGCCCGTACCTGGGAGGCTGAACGCGTCGGCCCGACCGGCATCGACCGCATAGCCCAGATCCGCCAGGGACTGAATCGTGATCGCGCTCAAGGGGTTGGCCTCGCCGACCCGGAGGACCGGTGTCATCAACTCCGAGGCGAGCACCGATTCGCGCCAATGCATGTCGGACGCGCCAGGACCCATGAGGTTTTCGACGGGCACCTTGCCATTCCCGTATTCCTCGCCGCCGGCGGCATCGAAGGCCGTGACTGCCGACGAGCCGTCGAAGTGGGTGTCGGCACCCGGCGAATGCAGCGAGGGTGAACGGAGCAGGCGAAAATCACCCCACAACGCACCGATACCAAGGATGTGGCCGATCTCGTGGACGAGCAGGTCTGTCACCTCGCTCTCGCCAAGGTCATCAACGTCGGCCTGGTCCAGGATCAGCAATCCCACGTAGGGCAGATAGCTGTCCAGGCGCACCCAGCACGGTCCTCCGAGCGCCAGAGTCCCGCCAGGGCCATCGATGCGTGTGGTCGACACCAGGATCGCGAGGTCGTCCACGACGCCCGAGAGGTTGTCGACCCGGGCCCCGAGGCAAGGAGGTTTCGGACCGCTCGGAATGAACACGTCGGGCAGTTCCGTGTCTCCCAGGATGGCCGCCCAGCGTCTTGCCGCTATCCGGATTGCCGATCGTAGGGCCTGCCCCCCGGTAGCGAGCATGACCACGTCGATATCAAACCTGCCGGAAGCCAATGTCAGTGTCTCGCCAGAGAGCTGCGCCAGCGAAAAAGTCGTTGCCGGGTTGTCGTCGGAAGGAGTCTGCCGCTTCCGGCCCTCGGGAGGGGTGGTCCACTCCAGCCCGGTGGTCGCCACTTGGGCGGTTTGGGGAGGTGCAACGACATCGTTATCGCAAGCGGCGAGCCAGATCACGGCCAGCAGGCCACGGCCAGCGAGGGTCAGGGAGATCCTCCGGGGTTGGGTGGGCGCGTTCATGTCCTGTTCCTCCGCCTGCCTTCATTGTCCAATCGGGCTACAAGGCCTGATGTAGACCGGTACACGGAGGGCGGGGGAGCGTTTCCGGGTTCCCGTATGTTCCCGGGGGTTCCATGGGTCCACCCAAACCCAGGTGAGACATGAGGAGTCAGGTCGTCCGACTGCGCCAGCAGTTCCTCTTGACGGCCGCCATTCGACGGAGGACTCTTCGGAGGTGAGTGAAACGGACGGAAATGATGGATGGCCGCGCGCGCTATTCAAGCGAGGGCTGAGCCAGACTCGGATCGCCTGGCCACGGCATCCGATAGCAACTCTGCGTCGCGTCGAGGGTAAGACAGCAATTGGCCCGGAGTTGCGCCCCGATCCCGGAAACAACGGAGCAGCCGTGAGACCCACCGCACCCCTGACCACGCGTCGCGTCGCCACGTCGCTGTCCGCCGCCGCCCTCCTCGCAGCCTGCGACCCCGCATCTGTCGATAGCGACCCCGGCGCCCCAATCGAACTGAGCGCGTCCGCCATCGAAGTGCTGGGAACCTCCGACTCGCTCTCCGTGGTGCGAGACCTGGAGGTCCTGAGCGACGGCTCTGTCTGGATTCTGAATTCGCGCGAGCCGTACTTCGTCGGATTCGGCCCCGACGGCGAATCGCTCGGTGCTCACGGACGGTCTGGAAGAGGGCCCGACGAATTCCCCATGCCCTCGGCTTTCGTCAGCGGAGGATGGGACGGCGAAGTTTGGGTCCTCGACCTCATGCGCCACGCACTGATCCGGATCTCGCGACCTGGCGAAGAACGGGCGGAGATTCTCCTGCGGTCGCCGTCCCTCCCCCCGGGCAGTGTACGGACTGGCATGAGCATGCTCAGCAGCGCGGTCCGGACCGCCAGACTCGGCGGCGAGATCATCTTTCCCCGCAGCAGCGGGTCGATGCAGGATGGTGTGTTGCAGTTGCGTCTCTCTCTCCTGAGGCCCGATCTGGTCGCGGTGGATCCGGAGTCGGGCGGGGTACGAACTGTCGCTTCTCTCGGTGAGGCGCTGGACGATCCGTCCGGAGACTTCATACCGAGCGAGGGTGGCGGGTTTCCGCTGTGGTATCGGCTGTGGGCTTCCTGCGACGAGAATCTTGTCCGCGTCCATGATCGGGTGACGAATCGGATGCGTGGCTTCGATGGATCCGGGACCGAGGTGGATCCCATCGACCTGCCGCCCGTTCCCTTCACGGAGGTCAGTCCCCGGCAATTCGCGGAAGCGGTGTTCGGACTGAGGCAGGCCGAGTTGACGGGAGACACCAGAGTCAGGCTCAGTGGGGAAGACAGCGTTCGGGCCATGGATCAGATGGTCCAGATGGTTCAGGGCGAGCCGCACGAGCTCGCGAGTTACCTGCCGCGGTACGTGGACTTCCGCTGCAGCGACGACGGGACGATGTGGATGCACCCCTTCGGGCTCGACGAGGGTGGACTGAGGGGTGGCAGACTGTGGCTGCGGATTGCGCCGGACGGAGCCGTGCGTGAAGTTCGACTGCCTGACCGCTTCGATGCGTTTCGGTTCTCGGGCAACCGGATCTGGGGTGTCCTCAGAGACGAACTCGATGTTCCTTCAGTGGCGTCGATCGCGCTTCCGACTCCTTGACGCCTGGAGGCCTGGGGGAGGCCAAATGGACATGGAACGCCGCACCTTCCTTGGTGCAGCTGCGGGCATCGGACTTTCGACAATGGGCGTCGCATGCGATGGATCCGAACCGGTCGCGGAGCCGCCTCGATCCGACCTGTTCGTCATCAACATGCTGGGCGGTATCCGGAACCCGAACCGCCCACCCCCGGAAGGCTCTTCCGAGGGAAGCGGACTGGGAGACCGACCCGGTCCGGACGCGAGAGCGATTTCCGACGCCCTCGCGTCGGGGACGGCCGCCGTCAACACGACCCTCGGATACGTCGCGGGCCCTCGGGACCCCTTCGAGAGTTCGGTGGCCGACATATCCCGCTGGAACAGGATCATCCGTGAGCACCCCGATTCGCTCTTGAAAGTGCGGTCGGCGAGCGACATCGAGCGCGCCGCGCGCGAAGGCAGGGTCGGAATCATCCAGGGCTTCCAGAACGCCGCGATGATGGGTGACGACGCCCGGCGGGTCGGTGTCTTTGCCGGCCTCGGCGTGAAGATCATCCAGCTCACCTACAACGTCGCCAACCAGCTCGGCCACGGGTCGATGGTGCCCGAGAACGGCGGGCTCACGGACTTCGGGCGGGATGTCGTTGCCGAACTCAACGCGACCAACACGCTGGTGGACCTGAGCCACAGCGGCGAGCAGACCTGCCTGGACGGCATCGACGCATCGACTGCGCCCGTCGCGATCACGCACACGGGTTGCAGGGCGGTCACGGATCTGCCCCGTAACAAGACGGACCGGGAACTGCGCCTGGTCGCCGAGACCGGCGGGATTGTCGGGATCTACTTCATGCCGTTCCTTGCGGCCGACGGAATGGCCGTGGCGGAGGATGTCGTTCGGCATGTCGAGCACGCGGTGCAGGTGTGCGGGGAAGAGCACGTCGGCATCGGCACCGACGGCGGCACAACGGCCGTGGACGACATGGAAGCGGCTTACGAAGCGGCTCGAAGGGACGTCGAGGCACGCCGCGCGGCGGGCATCGGTGCGGCGGGCGAACGCCCCGGCGTGGTGCCGTTCATCCCGGATCTGCAGGGCCCGGATCAGTTCCGGAGACTTGCCGACATGCTCGCGGCGCGTGGGCATGGCTCCGAGCGCGTGGAGCGGATTCTGGGACTCAACGCCCTGCGTGTCATGCGGGAAGTGTGGGGCCAATAGGACTGCTCAAGCGGCGATCGGACGCGGACTCAATTGCGATTGGCCGCAATGTTGATAGCGATCGGACGCTCTTCCAATTGCGATTGGACGCTGATACGATTGACAATCGGCCGCCGTCGAACAGGTCCGGGCCGGACCCCGTGTCAGATCCCCCAACGCCGAGGTACCCATCGCGACTTTTCCGCGCTACTCAGCTCGCCTGGTCGAAGAAGCTCTGGCCGACACGCCGGTGGTCTTCATCATGGGTGCCCGACAGGTCGGGAAGACGACCCTCGTCAACGATCTGATCGACGAGAGCTGGGAATACATCACCTTCGACGACATGGCCCAGGCCGAGGTGGCCCGGTCGGACCCGGTGGGCTTTATCCGCAATCTGCCGCCGAAGAGGATTGCCCTCGACGAGGTGCAGCGCGTCCCGGACACCCTCGTGGCGATCAAGCAGGCGGTTGACGAGAACCGAACCCCCGGCCGTTTTCTGCTGACCGGTTCCGCGAACGCCCTCCTGCTGCCCCGGGTCTCCGATGCGCTGGTGGGACGGATGGAGGCTGTCCGTCTGGCAACATTGTCCGAATGTGAAATCGCGGGGACGAGCCCCACCTTTCTCGATACGCTCCTCAGCGGCGAAGCGCCCCTGGCCGAGGATGTGCGGGTCAGGGATCATCTGGCGCGGCGAATTGTGACGGGCTGCTTCCCCGAACCACTCCAGAGGGGGAGCGAGAAGCGTGTGCGCGCCTGGTACCGGCAGTATTTGAACACCCTGATTCAGCGAGATCTCCACGACCTTCCGCGCATCGAACACGTCGATGCGATGTCCAGGCTCCTCCGCCTGACGGCGGTCCTCTCGGGCCAGCTCGTCAACCTTACGGAGCTTGGCGGCAAGATCGGACTCAATCGAATGACCGCCGGCAAGTACCTCGCCCTGCTGCAACAGCTCTTCCTCGTCGAGCGGATTCCCGCATGGCACGCCAGCGAGTTCAGGCGAATGGTCAAGACTCCGAAGATGCACGTGGTCGACACCGGAATGGTGTGCGCGCTCCGAGGAATCAGCCGACGGAGGCTGCTCCGGAACCCCGCCGAATTCGGGTCTCTCATGGAGTCATTCGTGTACAACGAGTTGCGGAAACAAGCGTTGTGGATGGACGAAGCCCTGACCTTCCATCACTATCGCGACAAGGACAGGGTCGAAGTGGACATCGTGATGGAGAGTGCATCGGGTGACTGTTATGGCGTCGAAGTCAAGGCGGCTGCTTCCCTGCGCTCCCAGGACTTGACCGGGCTGAAGCGGTTCCGGCGCCGGGCGGGGGAGCGCTTTCGAATGGGTTTGCTGCTATACGATGGCGACCGCACCACGTCCTTCGGCGACGGACTCTTTGCCGTGCCGATCGGCGCCCTGTGGAAGTGACCCGGCCTCAAGCCGCCGGCCGTCCCCCCTTCCGCGACACGATCACCCGGCCCGGCACGGTCATGAGAATCTCCCCGTCCTCCACCACGAACTCCCCACCCACCAGCACGTGGTCGATCCCGGTCGAGTGCTGGTGCGGCTCCACGAAGGTCGCCTCGTCCGAGATCGTCTCCAGGTCGAAGACCACCAGATCCGCCCGGTAGCCCTCCCGAATCTCGCCCCGGTCGGCAAGGCCCATGATCCGGGCCGGCAGCGAGGTCTGCGCGCGCACCGCCGACTCGACGGAGAGGGCACCCGCCGTCAGCGCATAATGCCGAATCTTGCGCGGGAAGGTTCCGTAGAAGCGCGGGTGCACGGGACCGTCGCCAGGCCACGCGATGCCGCCGTCCGAGGCGGTCGCGACCCAGGGCTGCGCCGCGTAGTTCTCCAGGTCGATCTCGGACATGGAGAATCCCCGCAGGCGCCCGCCACCCGGCCTCGTCCGATCGCCTTCGAGTTGCAGTCCGATCGCTGTCTCCACGGGATTTTCGCCCCGCTCGGCCGCCACGTCCTGCAGGTTCCTGCCAACGTAGCCTTCGTTCGGGTGCTCGAAGATCACAACCCGGTCGGCTCCGCCCCGGCGCCCGATCTCGTGCGTGATGTCCCTGCGGATCCGGACCGCCGCCTCGGGGTCTCGCAGCCTGACCTCGAGCATGTCGGCGGGCGGACGGGCATCCCTGGGCCCGGCTGCCTCCTCATCCTGGAGCGCCCAGCGCGGTACCAGGACCGTGTTGCCGTCGGTTCCGCTGGTGGGGTACGGATACTGGTCCGCCCACACGCGCACGCCCTCGTCCCGGGCGCGCTGAATGAGCTGGATCGCGGAACCGCTCGATCCCCAGTACGCCACACCCTTCGCCTTGATGTGCGACGCGACCACGCGCACACCCGTGCGGCGCCCGATCTCGATCGTCTCGAGCACGGCGTCCTGCAGTGTGGGCGGGCGCCCCTCGTGCTGGCTGGGCAGGTACCACATCGGGTCCGCGCCCTCCGCGCGCTCGTGCGAAATGTACACCCCGTCGTACGGCGCGAGCTCGGCGGCCAGCACGACCAGTTCATCGGTGGTGCTCCAGCGGCCCGGGGCGTACTCGAGTCCCGCCGACATCCCCACCGCCCCCTCCTCCAGCGCCTGCCGCACCAGCGCCGCCATGCGCCCGGCTTCCTCGGGCGTGGACGGCCGCCGAACGTCGTCCCCCATGACCATCCGACGCACCGTCCCGTGACCGACCATGAGCATCACATTCGGGCCCACGCCCTGCCGCTCCAGGGTGGCTCGCTGCTGCGCGACCGGCCACGGCGAACGCCCGTCCTGGTTGACGACCACCGTGGTCACGCCCTGCGACACCACGTTTGGCGCCGCCTTGCGGTGGATCGAGTCGTTGCGGATGGTCCTGCCGCCCCGGCCGCTGCCGTCGTCCGCGTGCGAATGGATGTCGATGAAGCCAGGTGACACATAGCGCCCGGTCGCATCGATCACTTGGTCGGCATTGGCCCCGGCCAGGTCACCCAGAGCGACGATCCGCCCCTCACGCACACCGATATCGGCGCGGAACCATGGGTTGCCGGTCCCGTCGAGTACCCTTCCGCCGCGGACGAGCAGGTCGAAGTGTTCGGGTTGCTGGGCAGCGAGCCTTGAGGCCACCCCGTGGTGGAAGGGAGTCCCGAGGATGAAGAGAGCGACCGTGGCCAGGCGGGCGAGCGGGGTTGTGTTGCGCATGGCGGAGCCTGGGGGGATGAGGGGGACAGGTCATTGCAACCGTCATTGTACTCCGGGTTGTCGATAGGGACAAAGGAGAAATCGACGGCGAACACCACAAGGAGGCCGGTCGGATGTTGAACCGGATGCGCGCTGCACGCCTGACCCAGGTGGGCGCTTCCCTCCGGCCCTTGCCCGTGGCGTTCGTCGTCATTGCCACCGTTGCCTGTGGCGAAAGGACATCGCCGCAACGGGGCACCGCCGTCTCGATCGACAGCGCCGGCGTCCAGATCGTCACCAACGATCCGCCGGACAGGAACGCCCGGTGCGCCCTGAGCGATGAGCCCATCCTGTCCATCGGCGCGGTCGAGGGTGACGAGCCGCACCTCTTATACCAGGTCCGACATGCGGCTCGCCTTTCGGACGGATCGATCGCGGTTGTGGACGGTTCCAGCCGGGAAGTCCGGATCTTCACCGCCAAGGGCGAGCATCTGCGCTCGATGGGCGGTGTCGGCGACGGCCCCGGGGAGTTCCGGGGTCCCTGGCTCCTCTGGGTGCTTCCGGGAGACACACTGTGGGTGGGTGACTACATGCCCTGGCGCTTCAATGTCTTCTCTCCGGCCGGTGAGTTCAGTCGTGCGGTGCAGCCGGACCCCTATCAGCTGCACGCCTTCGTTCGCGGCGGAGTGCTGGCGAATGGCACTTCGGTGAATGTGACACAGGCCATGACCCCACCGGGCGGCAACTCCGCGGCTCCGGTAACCTTCCTCGTCGAGGCCCACGGCCCGGATGGCGCTCTCATCGACACCATCGCCGCGCTTCCGGGCCGGAGCTTCGAGCCGGTGAGCGACCAACCCGGGTTCTTCCTCCCAACGCTCTTCGGGGCATCGCCGCTGGTGGCGGCTCGCGGCACCGACATCGCTATGACCACCGCCCGGGATCCCGAAGTGCGGATCCTGGACGAGGGGTTTCGGCTGCGCCGGATCGTTCGCTGGGGGGAGCCGGCCAGGGAGGTGACGGACGTCCATCTCCAGGCGTTTCGCGACGACTATATTGCGGAGCGCGGAGGTCGCGGAAGCCCCGGTTGGAACAATGGTGACGAAGCTGCCATCGCCAATGCTCGGACGGTGGCCGACCTGTTTCCCACCGCCGCCGACCTGATGATCGGCCGTGAAGGCCGCGTGTGGGTGAAGCGCTTCGCCAGGCCCCGTGAAGAGGCCGCGTGGATGGCTTTCAGCCCGGACGGCATCTTCTCCTGTCACTTGGCGCCGGGGCCTGATCTGACACCCTACGAATTCGGTGCCGACTATCTGCTAGCGCTGGACGTGGATGATCTGGGTACGGAGCGCGTCGTGATGCACCGGCTGGATTCCCCCGGCGGTGGCAGCGAGTGATCTGCTCCCCGGCATCCCGGAAAAACCGCTGCCTTCATCGCGCGGGCACCCCGCTACCCCAGCAATTCCGGCAACACCACCCCCGCGGGTCCGCGCAGCGCCACCGCGGCCACACCCGTTAGCGCGGTGTCCTCGGTGTTCACCTCGATGATGCGCCCACCGGCGTGCAGCGTGGCCAGGGGGATGGCCGCGGCCGGGTAGACCACCGCGCTGGTGCCGATGACCAGGCAAAGGTCGGCCCGTTCAGCCATTGACTGGGCGCGGTCCAGCACAACCGGGTCGAGCATCTCGCCGAAGAGCACCACATCGGGGCGGCGAAGCCCCCCGCACGTCGCACAACGGGGAAGGGAATCGCCCAGCGGCTCGGCCTCCGCGCGGGTGCCGCAATCGTTGCAGCGGTCGCGCGCGATCGCGCCGTGCATCTCCACCGGGAGCGCCGCATGCGGCGCTCCCTCACCCGCCGCGTCCCGCGCGGCTCGCGTGTGCAGCCCGTCCACGTTCTGCGTGACAAGCCCCGCCGTGCCGCGCTGCAGGAAAAAACGGGCCAGGGCACGATGCCCGTCGTTGGGCTCGCACGTCGCGAGAAAGCTCCGGCGCCACGCGTACCACTCCCACACCGTTTCGGGATCGCGGCGGAACGCGCCGATGGTCGCAAGGTCCTCCGGGCGATAGTTCCGCCAGAGCCCTCCGTCGCCGCGAAAGGTTGGCACTCCGGACTCGGCGGAGATGCCGGCGCCCGTCATCGCGACGACGCGGGCGGAATCGGCCAGGAGCTGCCGGGCATCGCGCATGAGTTTTCAGGTCCGCTGCTGGCGCCCCGGGGCCCCGCCCTGGCGTGCCCGGGACTGGCGCTGTGGTGCCCGGGCCTCGGGCTGAGGTCCCCGATCCCCCGGCACCCCATCGCCGCTTCCCCCTGGCGAGTTTCCTGTCATGTTTCCTGCTTCCGTGAGGTTCGTGCCCGCTAGTGTAACCCTTGCGTGGCTCCGCCGTATCTGTCCCAACTCGTTCCCGTCCTCCCACCCGCCAATCCCCCAGAGGAACCCACACCCATGCGTGACGAAACCATCGCCATCCACCTCGGCTACGACTCCGAACCTACGACGCACGCCGTCGCCGTGCCCGTCTATCAGACCGTGGCCTATGAATTCGACGACGCCCAGCACGGCGCCGACCTCTTCAACCTCGCCGTACCCGGCAACATCTACACCCGCATCATGAACCCCACCCAGGCGGTCCTCGAGGAGCGCGTCGCGCGACTGGAACGGGGCATTGCGGCCCTGGCGCTGTCGTCCGGCAGCGCGGCCGTGAACTACTCGATCCTCAACCTCGCGGCCGTGGGGGACAACATCGTCTCGGTCCCGCAGCTCTATGGCGGCACCTACACCCTCTTCGCGCACATGCTGCCGCAACAGGGGATCGAGGTGCGCTTCGCGGAGGGCGACGGCCCTGACGACCTGGTCAAGCTCATCGATGGTCGCACCAAGGCGATCTTCTGCGAGAGCATCGGCAACCCCGCGGGCAACATCGTCGATCTCGCGGCGGTGGCCGACATGGCCCGCGCGCACGGCATCGCGACCATCGTGGACAACACGGTCGCCACGCCCGCGCTCCTCAAGCCGGTCGAGCACGGCTTCGACATCATCGTCCACTCGCTGACCAAGTACATGGGCGGGCATGGCAGCTCGCTGGGCGGCGCCATCGTCGATTCGGGCAACTTCCCGTGGGCGGAGCAGAACGGGCGCTACCCGATGTTCACCACGCCGGAGCCGAGCTACCACGGGGTCGTCTACACCGAGGCGCTGGGGCCGGCGGCCTACATCGGACGGGCCCGCACCGTGCCGCTGCGCAACACCGGTTCGGCCATCTCGCCGTTCAACGCGTTCCAGATCATGCAGGGCATCGAGACCCTGAACCTGCGCATGGAGCGTCACTGCGAGAACGCGCTCACGGTGGCCGAGCACCTCCAGGGCCATCCGAGGGTCGAATGGGTGAACTACGCGGGGTTGTCCGGGGACCGCTATCACGAACTGGCGCGCAAGTACATGGGCGGACGGGCGTCGGGCATTCTCACCTTCGGCGTGAAGGGCGGCTTCGAGGCCGGCGTGAAGTTCTACGACGGGCTACGGCTCTTCAAGCGCCTCGTGAACATCGGCGACGCCAAGTCGCTGGCCTGCCACCCGGCCTCGACCACGCACCGGCAGCTCACGGAAGAGGAGCTGCTGAGCGTCGGTGTGCGCCCGGAGACGATCCGTCTGTCGGTCGGCATCGAGCACATCGGCGACATCATCGAGGACCTGGACCAGGCGCTGGGGTAGCGGGCCCCGCGCGGGCCCCGCGCCGTGCCACCTGGTGCGACGCGGGGCCTTGCCGCTCCGGCTAGTCGCTCACCCTCCGGACCGGCGGCAGCACGGCCCGCCCGATCGTATTGGTGTCCGCGCCGAACCAGATCGTGTTGGTCTTCGGATCGAAGTACATGTGCCGGATGGTCCCGCCGCCGCTTTCCACGTCCACGGTGCTGATGAACTCCTCGCCGCTGGTATCAAAGCCCACGAAGACGTTGGGCCGGACCCCGGTCTCGACGTACCAGACGCGGTCGTCGTCATCGATCGCCACGCCGTAGGGACGGGATTCCTGGCCACTCGGGCTGGCCCACTCCGTGACTTCGCCGGTGGACGGGTCGAGGCGGCCGAGATAGCCGCGGGAGTAGTCCACATACCAGACGATGTCCCTGGAGTCGATGACCAGGCGTCTCGGGCGGGCGCCTTCGTCCGGAAGGTCGAAGTAGGTCGGTTCGAAGGACTCCGGGTCGACCATGACAATCTGATTGGTGCCGAACAGGGTCGCCCAGGGCCGGTCCTGCGAGTCCATCTTCAGGCCGTACGGCCTTGTCGAGCCCCCGCGCGCTTCAGGATTGTCGGGCATTTCGACCAGACGAACCTCGCCGGTCTCCCGCCAGAACTTCCCGACGAAGTTGCCGCCCTGGACGGTGAACCAGAGGTCGCCCGCCGCGTCGAAGGCAAAGGTGTGCGGGTCGCGCGCCCTCTCGTCGGGCATGGGGAAGATCTCGATTTCGCCCGTCTCGGGGTCGATACGGCCGAGGTTGCCGACTCGGTTGCCCGTGTACCAGACCATACCGTCGTCGCCGACCACCACGGTGTGCGGACCGGCGCCGTCGGGAAGGTCGTACTTCTTCATCTCGCCGGTCGCCGGGTCGAGGACGGCGGCGTAGTGGGAACGCTGGCCGACGAACCAGACCCGTCCGTCGGGCGCCACATAGGGGTCGCGGGGCCGGCTCTGCTCCCAGGGTACCTGCCATTCCTCCAGGACAGGATCGGATTCCTGAGCGAACCCGGCCTCGGGCGTTCCCAGTGCGGTCAGGGACACCGCCGCCATCACACTGCATACGGTTTTCATTGTTCGTTCCTCACGTACTTCGTCAGGCCACCTCCCGCGGCGGCCAGCGAGATGGGCCCTTCCGCGGCGTACACGTTGCCGTCACCGTCCGCCGCCACGCCTTCGCCGGCGAAGCCATGCGGCCGCTCCTCGGAGACGGCGTGCGGGGGGATGAACGCGGTCACCCGATCCTCGGAAGCGTGGCCGATCCGAATCCCCGTCATCCAGCCTTCGTGGTTGCCCGGATTCGACTCCGAGTCGATCGCGTACAGGTTGTCGTCACCGTCGATGAACAGACCGCTGATGCGGCTGAACTGGTAGTAGGAATCCAGGTGGTTGCCGTCCTGGTCGAAGATCTGTATACGGTGATTGCCCCGGTCCGCGACAAAGAGGCGGCCCTGCGAATCGAAGGCCATCCCGTGCGGGGTGCGGAACTCGCCCGGCCCGTCGCCGATCTGTCCCCACTCCATGATGTACTCGCCCTCGGGGGAGAACTTGATGATCCGGCCGGTCGAGCCTTCCGGGGGATTGGCGTTCTGACCGCTGTGCCCGTCGGAGACGAAGATGTCTCCGTTCGGCGCGGTGATGACATCGCAGGGCTCGTTGAACTGTCCGGGTTCGCTGCCTCTCGTCCCCGCCTGTCCCAGCGTCAGCAGCACCTCGCCCTCGGGGCTGAACTTGATCACCTGGTGACCCTTGGTGCCGTCCTGGGTCCCCTGCGAGTCCGTTACCCACACATTGCTCTCCGCGTCCACATGGATGCCGTGGGGGAGCACGAAAAGCCCGGCGCCGAAGCTGGCCAGAATCTCTCCGGTCTCGCGGTGGAACTTGAAGATCGGGTCGACCAGGTTCTCGGCGCAGCCGCCCGCGAGCCCCACGCCGCCACATCGGTCGTAGGCCCAGATGTGGCCGTCGTTCGGGTCGATGTCGACACCCGCGGTGGAGCCCCACTCGCGGCCGTCGGGCAGATCGGCCCAGTCGGCCATGACTTCGGTCGCCGGGTTGGGCAGGTCGCCCGCCATCGCGGGGTCTGCTATTGCTGTCGGGTCGGCGGGGGCTGCGTCGGGCTCCTCGCCACCTTCGTACGCGCAGGCCCCGGCCCACAAAAGACCGGAGAGCACCAGGCACCAGGAAACCATGGGCTTTCTCATTCTCGTTCTCCCTGTTATGGGCTGACCCGTGCGCAACCGGCTTCGGTGGCGCGTCAACTGCCATGCTGGCCCGCGCGGCTCCCGGAGTCAAGCAAGCGGGCGCCCGGATGTTGCCGGGAAGCCTTGTCCGCGTGCGTGCGGTTGGCCCAGTCTATCAGCGCGTGGCGAGAACGGTCTCCGTCGCGCAAATCCACCGGCAAGAGGCACCCGATGTTCCGGTCTCATCTTCGGCGGCACCCTCTCCGCGGAGCCGCAATTGCGCTTGTCCTCGCACTGGGCACCGCATGCGGAAGCGGTACGGCAGAGCCCGAGAATCCAACGGTTACCGGCAATTGGGTCGGCACCGGCGTAGCGTATGGCGCAGTGGAGGATTGGCTGCTCAGAATGAAGGAGTCTCCCGATGGGACCGTCACGGGAACGTTCAGTCTACGGGTCGAAAGGCTGGTGTTCTCGGGTACCGTCAGCGGTATCCACACCTTTCCGTCGATATCCCTCGATCTCGACATGAATGTCTTTGGGAACATCGTAAACGCCACGTACCAGGGGCAGGTGATATCGGCGGACAGCATTGCGGGCACGTATCAGCGCTTTGATGACCCCGCCCAGACGCTGGACCTGGACCGGCAGGGAACGTGACCGCGTCCCCGTCGTCGCTGCAGCACGGCTTCGCACTGGGCGAGGCCGCCTTCTACGGCAACCCGTACCGCTCCAGGTAAGCCAGGTCGAACTCGTCGAAGGCGACCATGTATACCGACCCGGGACCGAAGCCGGCCACACGTCGGTCCCCCTCCAGCGTTACCGCCCTGACCAACCGCCCCTGACGGTCGAAGAGGTCGTAGGCGGTTCCGGTATTCGCCGGAAGGTGCCGCTTTACCCATGCGCGCCCTGAAGGATCGACGCGAACGGTCGCAGGATGTAAAGCAGGCTTTACATTTGGCCAACTATAGTTGTCATAGTCGGGCTCTTCCGACCCGCTGGAGCCGCCGCGCCAGAAGGTTGCGGTCGTCAACCCGTCGGAACTCCTCGAAATCCCCATGCCGATTCCGGCGTGGCGCCGGCGGTCGCGGAAGTACTCGGCTTTCTCGGCAGTGGCAATGGGGACGGGCTCGTGAAGGATCGTGTCTCCACGCGTCACCGAACCGTCCGGGGCGTACCAGTCCACTCCGTAGCCCACGGAGCGCGCCACGACAACCGAGCCGTCATCTGCGACCCCCCAGGCATCCTGGGGCGACAGCGGGATCGGTGAGATGCTCACACCGTTCTCGCTCTCTTCGACCACGACGTCCATGCGCTTGAAGCTGCCGGCAGTATCGACCGATCCCTCGGCGAGGCCGATACGGAGAATCGCGCCGCGCCCATCGGGGTCGGGCGGGAAACCGCCCATGGCGGCGGTGTACACGTTTCCGGCAAGGTCGATCCCGGCGGGGATCGCCATCACGACCCCTCCGTCCTCCTGAAACGTCGCGATGGTGTGTGCAATCCCGAACTCCAGCTCCGGCCCGACCCTGACCAGCTGGCCCCTGCCCAGATCCACCAACAGAATCGAGTCCCCCGGCAGTGGCCAGACGGCGTCGGGCTGCTGGTATTCTTCGGGCCCCTCGCCCAATGTGCCGACCACGGCTCGAACCCCTGTCTCCATGTCCACCCGGTAGAGAGCCTTGCCCAACGGATCGGCGGTCAGAACGTCCCCGCCGGGGAGTTCCCGCACAGTGTGCACGTACCCGAAGTCCTTGGGGAAGACGGCTTCCGGAGCACCGAGCGAGAGGGGTCGCCGGGGGTCGGGTGCATCGTCGGTGCCACCGTCGGCACAAGCCTGCACATGGAGAAGCAGCAGAGGGACGAACATCGGCCAGCCAACCGGGCGACACCGGCCCGGACGGGGCATCCCTCCTCCACGGCGCGTTCCCTTCACGAGCACCTCTCAACCTCCGACGAAGCGTCCCCTTCCTGTTAGAATATGACACCATCGAGTCCCCATCGGTTGTCCCGCACGGGTACGTCCAACCCCAATGGCCAGAGCAGGCGACAACTTCGCGGCCCGATCCGCCCCGCCCGACCCGATCCGCCATCCCGAACGGCTGGATCCGGCCATCTTCGCGTTCCCCGTCGAGAAGATGCGGAGCGGCTACTACTCCGATAAGTACTTCGTGCGTGCGCGCGACCTGCTCCTCGAGTCGGGGCGTGGTCCGACTGTCACCATGCAGGTCTTTCACCGGCAGGACGCGGTCGTCGCGGGAACCGACGAGGCGATCGCCATACTGAAGCTCTGCCTCACGGAGGGCTACGGCTTCGGCGATATCGAAGTCCACTCCCTTCGTGACGGGGACCGTTCCCGCCCGTGGGAGACGGTCATGTTCATAACCGGGCCGTACCCGGCTTTCGCGCACCTCGAGACACTCTACGCCGGGGTCCTGGCTCGCCGCACTCGCATCGCCACCAACACCCGCGCCGTGGTCGAGGCCGCGTGGCCCAAGCCCGTCATGTTCTTCCCCGCGCGGCACGACCACTGGATGGTGCAGACCGGAGACGGCTGGGCGGCGCACGTGGCAGGGGCGATCGGGGTGTCCACCGACGCGCAGGCTTCCTGGTGGGGCTCGTCGGGGATCGGCACGGTCCCGCACGCCCTGATCGCGGCCTTCGGCGGGGACACGGTGGCCGCGACGGTGTCGCTGGCGGATGCGATGCCGGATGACGTTCGCATTGTGTCGCTGGTCGACTTCGACAATGACAGCGTGACCACCTCCCTGGCCGTCGCGCGCGCGCTGGGCGAACGCCTGTGGGGAGTGCGCCTCGACACCTCCGGGACAATGGTGGACCGATCCGTGGCGGCGGAAATGGGAGACTTCGATCCCCGCGGCGTCAACTGGCGCCTGGTCGACAAGGTGCGAAGCGCGCTCGACCGCGCGGGCTTCCAGCATGTGCGCATCGTCGTATCCGGCGGGTTCACTGCGTCGAAGATCCACGCCTTCGAAGATCAGGGCGTGCCGGCGGACTTGTACGGGGTGGGGTCGGGGCTCATGCGCGGCTCCTTCGACTACACGGCCGATGTGGTGCTGGTCGAGGGAGAGCCGGTGGCCAAGGCCGGCCGCTGGTACCGGCCGAACGACAGACTCGAGCTGGTGCCGTGAACGATCCGGCGATTGGCTCGCGCGTGCGCCCGGGAGCAGCGGCGGCCCCCGCCGCCAGCCCCGACGCGCCGAACCCGCCCGCACGGATCGGCTGGATCGTCGATGTCCAGGTGGACTTCATGGACCCGGCGGGGCGGCTGTACGTCCGCGACCTCTTCGACGACTCCGATCCGGGCGCGGTCAAGGTCGTGCCCGCGCTGGCGGAGGCCACGGCCTGGATGCGGGCGCACTGCGCCGTGATCGTCTACACCGGTGACTGGCACGGCCTGGGCGATGCCGAGATCGATCCCGTGAACCCGGATCCGGCGAGCGACACCTACCCCCCGCACTGCATGGGGCGCTCGCCGGACCCGCAGGAGCGCGCAGGTGCCGAGATCATCGCCGAGATCCGCCCGCGTGAACCGCTGGTGCTGGCCCACGACGCGCGCGGCGACGAGGCCGAAATCGTGGCGCGCCGTGCCGTGAGGGAGCGGCGCCCGGTTTTCGTGCGGAAGACGCGGTTCAACGTCTTCGAGGGAAATCCGGCGTGTGAGGCGTTCGTCCGGTCGCTGGGCGACGCACTGGGGCGTCCGCTGGAGTTCGTGGTGATCGGGGTGGCGCGCGACGTGTGCATGACCCAGGCCGTCGATGGCCTGGCGGAGCGCGGCTACGAGGTGACCGCCGTGCGGGACGCGACCTGGGGGCTGGGGCTTGAACCCGAAGAGGTGACGCTCGCGCGCTGGGCGGAGCGGGGCAGGGTGGTGGCGGTGAGCGAGTTGGGGGGGTGAGGACCTGCCCGGGGCGATCTACCGATACCGCACCCCCTCCTTGAAGACCAGGTCGACCTCGCGCAGCGCCCGGATATTCTCCAGCGGATTGCCGTACACCACGATCACGTCGGCCAGCTTTCCGGCTTCGATGGTCCCCAGCTCATCCTCCATTCCAAGCAACTCCGCGCCGCGAAGAGTGGCCGAGACGATCGCCTCCATCGGCGTCATTCCCAGCTCGGTGTAGATCTCGAGCTCGCGGACGTGGTTCCCGCTCTCGTGGAAGTTGAGGCGAGTGCCCTTGTCGGTTCCCATCGCGATCGGCGCTCCGGCGGCGATGAGCTTGGCGAGGTTGAGGCGTCCGAGTTCGTAGCCCGCGCGATGGTCTTCCAGTGCTTCGGGCCCTTCGGCGATGTCGCGTGCCACCCATTCCCGGGCCTCCTGTACCATGTCGGCGGGGGCGTGCCGGATGAACCAGGGGTCATCCAGGCGGCCCGGATCCTCGTAATAGGTCACATAGACCTCTCTCACGACCATGAGAGGCACCGAATAGACGTTCTGGTCAACGAAGCGCTGCACCAGCTCGTCCGGGAACTCTCCCTCTGCCCCCACCTCCTCCTGCCCCACGAGCGTGGGGTGCTCCATGGCGTCCACGCCCGCGTCCAGCACCGCCACGATGCTCTCGATCGACGAGGTGTGGGTCGTAACCCGCAGCCCCCGCGCGTGCGCCTCCTCCACGATTTCGGTGAGGGCCTCGGTGGACAGCTCCGGCGGCTCGTTGAGCGGCCCGCTGTAGCTTGAGACCTTGATGAAGTCGGCGCCCCGCTCGGCGTAGTCGGCGACGATCTCACGCCCGTGGGTTCCGTCGCGCACCGGCAGCACCATCGCCGCTTTCGCGTATTCGACGCCCTCGGGAGGAATGCCCTCGAAGACCGAATCGGTCGGATCGTCGAACATCCGGTAGACGCCCGGATAGTTCAGGATCGTTCCCGAGGTGAAGAGGCGCGACCCGGCGATGACGCCGCTCTCGACATCCTCGCGCAGCCGGATCATCTCCTCCAGCGGGTCCATGGTGTCGCGCGAAGTCGTGATCCCCTGCATGAGGCTCGCGTAGAGGTTGCGCGCGCCGATCTCGTAGTAGTCGCGATAGCGCCCCGCGAAGTACGCAGGGTGATTGGACTGCCCGTCGAAGATGATGTGGCTGTTCCCCTCGATCATCCCGGGCATGATCGTCTTGCCCGCGACGTCGATGGTCCTGTCCGCGCTCGCCGGAATCTCCACCGTGCCCGCGGCTCCGGCCGCCAGAATCCGGCCGCCCCCCATAACCACTACGGCGTCCTCGATCGCGGGAGCACCGGTTCCGTCGATGAGCCGTCCCCCGCTGAGGACGGTCACGTCGTCGTCCATGCCCGGGGGTACGCAGCCGAAGAGCAGGTGGGCGCCTGCCAGCAGGCCAATGGCCGATCTGGACATCGTTCTCAACTCCTGACGGGTTCGAGATACCGGTCCAGGTACTCCGCGATCCGCCGATAGTAGTCGGCTCGTGCACGTGGCCCGCGAATTCCGTGGGCCTCGTCCGGGTAGAAAATCCATTCGAACGTCGTCCTGCCGTGGGCGAGGAGTTCGTTGACCAGCGCGGCTGCGTCGAGGTGCATCGTGTCCTGGATGCCGCTCAGGATGAGCATGGGGCGGACGAGGTTCGCGGCATAGGTGATCGGAGAACCGCGGCGGGTGCCTTCGGGGTTTTCCCAGGGGAAGCCGAAGTGCTCCTCGTTGTATCCCGGCGCGAGGTAGAAGAAGCGCTCCCAGTCGGTCACCGGGGCGCTCGACACGCCCGCCGCGAAGGTCTCGGGGGACCGAAGCATTGAACTCGCGACCATGAATCCCCCGTAGCTGTGCCCCCAGGTCCCGATCCGGTCCATGTCGACATAACCCAGGCTGCGCAGGTACTCGACGCCGCCCAACACGTCGGCGACATCGACCTCTCCGAGGCGGTCGAAGACGTCCATTCGGAACTTGCGGCCGTATCCCGCGCTGCCCCGGAAGTCAACGTCCAGGACCACGTAGCCTTCTTGCGCGAGGTAGCGGTTGAACGCCGTCTGGTCGAGGCGCAGCCAGCCCCGGAAGACGCTCTGCGCGTAGCCCGCCCCGTGCACGAAGACCACGGCCGGGTGCTCTCGCGTGCGGTCGAACTCGTCGGGCAGGAAGAGTCGTCCCGTCACCGCGGCTCCGTCGTCGGGGCTCGGGAAGCGGACGACTTCGGCATCCCGCATGGGATACCCGGCGAGCCATTCGGGCACGGCGAGCGAGGTGAGCCGCCGAGGCTCGCCCGAGTCGACCTCCTGTACGTACAACTCGGGCAGCGCGGTGTGGTTGCTGTGGAGGTAGGCGACGTGGGAGCCGTTCGGCGAGGGAGTGGAAGACAGGTTCACCCCCGGGAGCGTTGTCACGCGCCGTCGCTCGCCGCCCTCGACCGACACTTCGTACAGGTGCCGCTCGGGGGTACCGGCTTCGTTCGAAGGGAAGAGGATTGTGCTGCCGCCGCGCGACCAGGCAGGGGTGACCTCGAAGCGATCGTACACCTGGTTGCTGGTGACTGTGAAGTCACCCGACGTGAGCTGCGTGGGCTCCGGGGCAGCTCCTTCCGCGTCGATCACATAGAGGTGGTTCCAGTCGGTGCGCTCCGAGGTGAAGAGGAGGCGCTCCGAATCGGGCGACCACCCTATCCAGATGGCAAGCGGCGAGATCCACGCGTCCACCTCCTCGCGCCAGATGGTGCGCACGTCTCCGGTTTCGGGCGACGCGATGCGGATCTCCCGCGCCGTGTGATCAAGCGACAGCCAGTTGATGGCCACCGAGCGTCCATCCGGGGACCAGTGCGCCTGGCTCCCTCCCCGCAGCGAATACCGCTCCCCTTCGACCGGTCCGAGCCAGGTGGTCTCGCCCCCCTCGGCCGGAATGACACCCAGCCTCACCCGCCCGTACCCGATCAGCGTGAACCTCACGCCGATGATCAGCCCCGAGAAGTCGGTGTGCCGGAACCGCTTCTGCTCGTCGGTGGCCTGCGCCGTGTAGAGGATCTTCGTCCCGTCCGGGGACCAGCGCGGCTGGAGGTTGTGCCACCCCTCACCGTGCGAACTCGTCAGCTGGCTCACCCCGCCATTCTCGAGGTCCAGGACCCAGAGTTCGCTTTCGCGGATGTAGGCGAGTTTGCTCCCGTCCGGGGACAGCACCGGGTCGGGGCCGTTGAAGTACTGCTGGGGGGTATGGCCGGGTGAGGTCGCGCCGAAGTCAACCAGCGTGCGGGTCGTGCCCGTGCGAGCGTCGGCGGCGTGGATGTCGCCCCCGGCGAGGTAGAGCAGCGTGCGTCCATCCGGGGTCCAGGGCGCCGGGAGCAGGGTGCGTGACAGGGCCTCCCCGGGCCGATCCGGGGTCCCGGGTCGCGACAGCGACAGTCGGCGAACGTTGCCGTCCAGGTCGGCGACGAAAATCGCGCTGGAGTTGGTTTCCCCCTCACTCACCGTAAACGCGATGCTTTGCCCGTCGGGTGCCCACTGCGGTGCCGACAGTTGGCGGAAGGTCCACAGGTTGTCGGTTGTCAGCCGTGGCGCCTGCTGGGCGTGAGCGGGAGGAGCAAGGAACGCCGCGCTGCCGGCGCTGCCCACGAAGAGCCCCGCGCCGACGGCCGACGCTGCGAGGACCGTGCCGGCGATGGCTCTTGCAATGCGGCAACCTTGCCCGGTTGCACGCCGGCCCCTCACCGCCCCTCGAATTGCGACGGAGCAGCGGTGGAGGCGGGCCCTCATCTCTTCGACTGCTCCTTCGGCCCGCGCGTCAGGCGGTTGCGCAGCCTCGTGCCCTCGAATTCACGGGCATGGGCCCACGCGATCATCGTCTCGAAGGTACAGGTCTCCCTTCGCGATACGGGGACGTGCTGCGTGTAGCTGCCATCGGCTCCCATCTCCCAGGCGCAGCGCCGGTCGGTGAGCTGGATGTCCAACACCTGCCTGAGTTCGCTGCGCAGGGCGGGATCATCGACCGGCACCAGGGTTTCCACCCGCGCGCTGAGGTTGCGCCTCATGCAGTCGGCCGACCCGATGTAGTACTCCTCGTCGCCCCCGTTGCGGAAGTAGTAGATCCGCGAATGCTGCAGGAACCGGCCCACGACCGACACCACGCGGATGTTCTCCGACAGACCCGGTATGCCCGGTCGAATTCGGCAGCTGTCGCGCACGATCAGGTCCACGGCCACACCCTCGAGGGACGCCTCGTACAGCGCCCGGGACACCTCCGGGTCCTCCATGGCGTTCATCTGCAACTGGATCCTCCCCGGCGAGTCGTCGGAGTGCAACGCGATTTCGCGTTCGATGCGGTCGAGGATGCCGCGCCGCAGATGCTTCGGGGCAACGAGCACTTTCCAGTACTTGCGCTTTGGACGGTACCCGGTCGTCAGATAGTTGAAGAGCTCGGTCAGATCGGCTCCGATGGAGGAATCGCACGTCAGGAGACCCTGGTCGGAGTATTCGCGAGCGGTACCCACATGGTAGTTGCCGGTCCCGAGGTGCGCGTACCGGCGCAGCCCGTCCTGGTCCTGCCGGACCACCAGTATGACCTTGCAGTGGGTCTTCAGCCCGAGCACTCCGTAGGTCACATGGATTCCGTGGGCCGACAACTCGTTTGCCCACTGGATGTTGGCGGCCTCGCTGAAACGCGCCTGCAGCTCGATCACCACGGCCACCTGTTTGCCCTGGCGTGCCGCGCGCACCAGATCGTCGATGATGCTGCTTCGCGGCGCCATCCGGTAGAAGGTCATCTTGATGGCGCGCACCTTCGGGTCCCGGGACGCCTCGTGAAGGAAGCGCAGCACCGACGTGTCGAATGCCTGGTACGGGTGGTGCAGCAGGATCGGGCCTTTTTCCCGGATGACATCGAAGACCGGGCGGCTGTCAAGAAGGTCGGGGTGATCGGCGGGGTAGTGAGGTGGATCCTTAAGCCCCGGCCGGGTCAGTTCGTGGAGTGACATCAGGTCTCGCAAGCCCAGCAGCCCGCTGCCCTCGAAGATGTCGCTCTCCTTCAGGCCGAGCTCCTTGGCGAGCCTCGTCCTGCGGGCGGGATTGAACCCCTCCTCGACCTGCAGGCGCACGATCGGCGCCAGGCGGCGCTTCCGCACACCCGTCTCGATGAGCTCGAGCAGGTCGTCGGCCATGTCCTCGTCCACGTCATAGATGGCGTTCCGGGTGACCCTGCAGATCTCGCAGGCCCGGATCTCCATTCCCGGAAAGAGAAGATCCAGGTTGTTGGCCATAACGCTTTCGAGGGGGACCCACTTGCTGGAATCCGCCACCCGCACCAACCGCGGGATACCCGCCCCAACCGGGACCTTCACGCGCGCCAGCGAGCTGCGCTCCTCGCCCGGGTAGCCCAGCGTCACCAGCAGATTGAGCGACAGATTCGAGATGAAGGGGAAGGGGTGGGCCGGATCGGTCGCCTGGGGGGTCACAAGCGGGTAGATGTTCCGCACATAGTCGATGCGCAGCCATTTCCGATGCTTCTTGCTCAGGTCCTTCCAGTCCAGGACGTGAATCCCCTGCTCGGCGAGCAGCCCCAGAATCTCCCGTCCGGCCTTCCGCTGTCTCGACTCGAGCCGGCGCACCACTTCGTAGCATTGCTCGATCTGTTCACCGGGGGTTCGACCGTCGACAGTCCGCTCGGTGATGCCCGCCTCGACCTGCTGCTTCAAACCCCCGATTCGCTTCATGAAGAACTCGTCGAGATTCGATCCGACGATCGACAGGAACTTCAGGCGTTCCAGGAGGGGGGACCTCGGGTCTTCAGCCACGCGCAGCACGCGGAAGTTGAAGTTGAGCCACGTCAGCTCGCGGTTCAGGTAGTACTCGGGACGCCCCAGGTCGTGTTCCCCCTCCGACGAGGGAATGGGAGTCGGGTCGGCAGGGGTGCGGAAGGGCGCCTGATCCAGCCGTCCAGAGGCGTCCTTCTCGGCGGATTCGGACGACGCGGCATCGGTCTGCGCAACAGCCGGATCCGCAGTCGAGTCGCGGTGTATCTGAGATCTGGACATGGAGTAAACATATGTTATGGCGGTCGGCGGAACCAGCAGCGCGGCGGCCGCCGTCGGTTGACGCCTGCGGCGGCGGCGACCAACTTGCTTCAATGGGCCGAGCCGGTTTTGCGCGTCCCTGGAGGGCTGATCAGGGGGTCAAGGATGAGAAAGTTTTCTCCACTTTTCGCCGTACTTGCGGCTGCATGCTCGGCTGCACCCGTATCGTACTACGGAGTGGCGCCTCCCGGTCGGGAAGACGCCTATCAGTGCGCGGTCGCCCAGCTCAACATCATGGGGTACACGATCGAGGACGGTAACAGCGATGTCGGCTTCGTGAGGGCGCGCAAACAGACATCGGGGCTGGGTCTGCAGCTCTTTACGGGCAACACCTATCACGACGTGCTGACCGCCACCGCGTTTGACAACCCCGCCAACGGCGAGACCAACCTCCGAGTAGTGGCCACGCGGATTGCGGACCAGGACGTGGCCATGGGAGTGGGGGGAAGCGAGGACGCGGCGGAGCGGGGCGAGGACGTGCTCCCCCCTTCGGACAGTGGCAAGACCGACGCGCAGGCCCTGCTGGTCAACTGCGGAGTCTCCAACGTGACGGGTCCGCCTTCGGACCAGGACGAATATGTGCTGTCCGGGGCGCCCGCTCCGCAGGATATTCGACTGCGCGATGGCCGCGCGTCCGCAGGCGAGCGCTGACCCGAGTTTTGGCCTTGCCGCGACCCGCAACGGCCGTGGACGGGCCGTCCGTGTACCAGATCCGGGGCGACATTCCCGCTGTTTCGCCGATCGCGTTCCTGCGATTGGGCGAGGGCGGACCGAGGGGGTTCTGGGCATCGGGTGACCGATGGGTGGCTCACGCCGGAGTGCTCCGGGAGGTCGCCGTCCGGGAAGACACGGCGCGCCCGGAAGAGACCGCAGGTGACCTGGACCGCCCCGGCGAGGGTGTTGATCGCGCCCGCTTCCGGTCGGTGCAGCTCGAGGCGACGCGGGTCTTCGGGGGAATCGACCCGAACGGGGCTCGTGCTCGCATCTTCGGCGGGTTTGCGTTCGCGTCCCGGCCGAGCACGGATCGGGTCTGGTCCCCGTTTCCGCCCGCGCTGTTCCACCTTCCCGAGGCCGAGGTCGAGCACGACCCGTCGGCGGGGACCTGCTCGCTTGTGGTTCACGCCGCGAGCCGGCGGGCCGCCGAGCAGTCCTGGGAGCGCTGGTCGGATGCGCTGACGAGAAGCCTTGCCACGGTCCCGTCCGGACGTGCCGGCGGGGCGATGGCGGACGGGTCGGCGCCAGAGAGGGTCGCCGGCGTCGATCGGGCCGCGTGGAGTCGCATGATCTGGCGGACCCTGCGGCGGATCAGGGCCGGCGACGCCGACAAGGTGGTGCTGGCGCGCGCCCTCGACGTGACGCCCCCGCGGCCGGTGGCACCGCTCGATCTGGCCCGAGCCCTCTGGGAGGAGAGCCACGGGAGCCATGTCTTCCTGTTCGAGCCCGTCGGTGGGGCGGCGGTGGTCGGCGCCGCGCCCGAGACGATGGCCGCGATGGTCAACGGGATCGTGCGTGCGACGGCGGTCGCCGGCAGCGTCGGCGTCGGAGCCGATTCGGTGGAGACCGCGCAGTTGGCCCGCAAGCTGTTCGAGAGCGAGAAGGACAGAGCCGAGCACGATTTCGTCGTTCAGGACATGGTGGCGCGGTTGTCGGCGCTGGGGTGCGCGGTTGAACGGGACATCGAGCCCCATGTGCTCGCGCTCGCCCGTATCCAGCACCTCGAAACCAAGATCGCCGCGAAGGTTCCCCCCGGCGTCACCCTGCTCGAGATCCTCGCTTCCCTGCATCCGACCCCGGCGGTTTGTGGCATTCCCCGCAACGTGGCGCTCTCGTTCCTCACCGAGGGCGAGGAGTTCGACCGGGGATGGTACGCCGGGCCCGTCGGGTGGCTGGCGTCCGACGGGAAGGGGATTTTCGTGCCCGCGCTTCGCTCGGCGGTATGCGACGGGTCGCGCTGGCGGTTGTTCGCGGGTGCCGGAATCGTGCCGGGCTCGGATCCGGCGCTGGAGTGGGCCGAGACCGAACTCAAGTTCGATCCGGTTCTGCGGGCGGTCGCTCGCGCAGAGGTGGCCGGGAGCGCCGCGGCCGGCCTGGGGTGACGGTGGGGTGACCGGCGGCGAACTCAATCTTGCGTGGGCCCGGGCGATCTTTCGCACCCTCGCCGAACATGGCCTGGAAGAGGTGGAGATCGCTCCCGGCTCCCGGTCCGCGCCCCTCGTGCTGGCGGCCCGTTCCCTGTCCGAAATCGACACCCGGGTACACCTGGACGAGCGTTCCGCCGGGTTCTTTGCGGTTGGATACGGGCGCTGCCATCTGGGCCCGGCCGCGGTCCTGACAACCTCGGGGACCGCTGTCGCCAACCTCCTCCCAGCCGTCGTCGAGGCGGATCTGTCCGATGTCCCCCTCATCGTGATCACCGCGGACAGGCCACCCCGCCTGCGCGGCTCGGATGCCAACCAGACCATCGAGCAGCCGGGAATCTTCGGGGATCGTGTGCGCTTCGAGGCGGATCTGCCCCTGCCCTCGCCCGAAGCGCTGGAAGAGGTGGGTACGCGGTCGATGGTCGAGGTGGTCCATCGCGCGGCCCGACACGCGGTGGGTCCGCCCGCCGGTCCGGTGCACCTCAACGTGCCCTTCGACAAACCATTGCAGCCGGCGACGCCTGTGGGACTCGGCCTGCGCGGACCGGATAGCGGCCGGCTCACGGGTCTGGCCGCAGTCGAAGCGGCGGTTGCCAGCGGCGAAGTCTCCGCGTCGGACCCGCTGGGACGGCGATCCGGGGCGCCAATGCGCGGGCAGGATCAGGACACCCTGCTCGCGCATTGGCTCGTTGCGGCGCGTCGCCCCCTCCTCGTCGCGGGCCCTTCCAGCGACCCCGGCCACGATGGCCCCGCTGTCGTCCGTTTCGCGCTCGGCAGATCCATCCCCACCCTGGCCGACCCCCTTTCCGGTGCTCGCTTCGCCCATGGCGTGGACGACGTCCCGGCCACCCCCGTCCTCGGCGCCTACGACCATTTCCTGCGCGTCCCCGAGGCCGTACGGCGCCTCGCACCGGACCTCATCGTGCGGGTGGGACGCACGCCCACGTCGGGGGTCCTGGAAGAAGCGCTGGCGGAATGGACCGGGGCCACGCAGATCGTGATCGACAACGGCGCGCACCCCAAGGACCACCAGGGCCTCGCGGACCACTATCTCCGCGCATCCGCGGGTACGGTGCTGGACCGGCTTGCCCACCCCGAGGGCGGCCGCGACGGCGACGACCCCGCCCTCTCCCGCCGCCTCCCCTGGACCCGGGCCTGGACGGACCTCGAGGCGGCGGCGTGGGAGGCCATCGAACGGGCACCGCCCGACGCCGACAACGAGGGTGACTACGCCGCCGCCGTGATCCGCGCCCTCCCTCCCGGCGCGACCCTGTTCGTGTCGTCCTCGATGCCGGTTCGGGACGTCGACGGGTACGGCCGCCCCGCCGCGCGTGACCTCCAGGTGCTCGGCAACCGGGGTGCAAGCGGAATCGACGGGATCGTCTCGTCGGTGCTCGGGTGCGCGGGCGGCGGCGCGGGTCCCGTGGCCGGACTGATCGGCGACCTCGCCTTCTACCACGACATGAACGGCCTCCTGGCCGCACGCGACAGGCAGCTCAACGTCGTCTTCGTCTTGGTGGACAACGACGGCGGGGGCATCTTCCACATGCTTCCCATCCGCCACTTCGAGCCGGCCTTCACGCCCTGCTTCGCGACACCGCACGGGCTCGACTTCCGGCACGCGGCCCGGATGTACGGACTGCCGTTCACGGACGCGGCCACGCCGGCCGAGCTCGAGGAGGCGGTCGCAGCAGCCGTGGCGCGCCCGGGAACGGAAGTGATCCGGGTTCGGACCGACCGTGAGAGGAACCGGCTGAGCCACGAACGAACCCGCGTGCGGGTCGCCCGCCGCGTCAACGAAATCCTGAAACCGACAAGGCCATGAAATCATCGAACTGGGAGACGGTGAAGTCCTACGAGGACATCACCTACAGGAAGCGCGACGGCGTGGCGCGGATCGCGATCAACCGCCCGGAAGTGCGCAACGCGTTCCGGCCCGAGACGCTCTTCGAGCTCCTCGAGGCTTTCAGCGACGCCAACGAGGACCCGTCGATCGGCGTCGTTCTCCTCACCGGCGAGGGTCCTGCGAAGGACGGCAAGTACGCGTTCTGCTCCGGCGGCGACCAGCGTGTCCGCGGCGATGCGGGATACGTCGGTCGAGACGGGGTCCCGCGGCTCAACGTCCTGGTTCTGCAGCGCCTGATCCGCACGATGCCCAAGCCGGTGATCGCCATGGTGGCCGGCTACGCGATCGGGGGCGGCCACGTGCTGCATGTGGTCTGCGACCTCACCCTCGCGGCCGACAACGCCGTCTTCGGCCAGACCGGCCCCAAGGTCGGCAGCTTCGACGGCGGGTTCGGATCGTCGTTCCTGGCGCGCATGGTCGGGCAGAAGAAGGCACGCGAGATCTGGTACCTGTGCCGCCAGTACAACGCCGAAGAGGCCGAGGCGATGGGGCTCGTCAACAAGGTCGTTCCGGTGGACCGGCTGGAAGAGGAGGGCTTCGCCTGGGCTCAGCAGATCCTCGAGCACAGCCCGCTGGCGATCCGGCTGCTCAAGTCCGCGTTCAACGCCGACGTGGACGGGCAGGCCGGGCTGCAGGAACTCGCCGGGAACGCCACCCTGCTGTTCTACATGACCCAGGAGGGACAGGAGGGGCGCGACGCATACCTAGAGAAGCGCAAGCCCGACTTCCGGAAGTACCCGTGGCTGCCGTGGTGATGCCGGGACGCGCGGCCCGCGGTCGTCCGGCAACCTGCGGGCGTCCCGCGGGCGGCGGGCGCCCCGCGGGCGAAACAATGGCTGAAAGGGCGGGAACGCGGCCATGACGATGACACGCAGCCGGGCCTGGATCCTCGCCACGCGGCCCCGCACCCTCACCGCGGCGTCCGCTCCGGTCGTTGCCGGGACGGGCTTCGCGGCTTCCGACGGCGTCTTCGCGATGGGACCGGCGATCGCCGCGCTCGTCGGAGCGCTCCTCATCCAGATCGGCACCAACCTCGCGAACGACTACTACGACTTCATCAAGGGAGGGGACACCGCGGAGCGGGTGGGGCCGATCCGGGTCACGCAGGCCGGGCTTCTCTCGCCGAAGGCGGTGTGGTGGGGCATGGCGCTCACGCTGGGGGCGGCCTTCCTGACCGGTGTGTACCTGGTCGCAGTGGGGGGCTGGCCCGTCCTGGTCATCGGGCTGTTGTCGCTGCTCTTCGCCGTCGCGTACACCGGGGGACCCTACCCGCTGTCGTACCACGGGCTCGGGGACGTCGCCGTCTTCCTTTTCTTCGGCCTTGCGGCGACAGCTACGACGTACTATGTGCAGGCCCTGACGTGGTCGCCCGGCGCGCTGCTGGCGGGGGTGGGGATGGGCGCCTTCAGCACCGCGATTCTGGTGGTGAACAACCTTCGCGACCGCGAGACCGACGGCGCAGCGGGCAAGCGCACCCTCGCCGTGCGCTTCGGTGACCGCTTCACGGTCGGGCAGTACGTCGTGTGTCTCGCGGTGGCGGCAGCCGTGCCGGTGGCGGGGATCGCGTCCCTGGCGTGGTCGCCCTGGACGCTTCTGGCGCTGATCGGGCTGGCGCCGTGCCGGCCGGCGTTCCAGCGGGTGCGCGACTACGAGAACCGGCCCGCGCTCAACCCCGCCCTGGGGCTCACCGCCCGGGGCGTTGCCTTCTACGGGGCCGGCCTGGCGGTGGGCGCACTGGTCGGGGCACCGTGACGAGGCCGCCGCCGGACGACCCGGCGGGGAGTGCCGCGACCGCCCCGCCGGGCGATCGGCGCCAGTACGCCGCCGCCACCCCCGCCGACGACCTGCACGAGCGAGCCACCGCCACGCCGCACGCGACCGCCCTCGTCCGGGACGGCGGGCGGCACACCTTTCGCGAGCTGGACGAAGCGGCCGTCGCCCGCCGCCCCCCTGGCAGGCGCCTTCCCCCCGGCTCCCGCGTCACCCTTTGCCTGCCCCCCGGCCCGGATGCCGTGGCGACCCTCTTCGGCGTGTGGAAGGCGGGCCACGTCGCGGTGCCGCTGCACGAGAAGCTCACTGCCGCCGAGATCGTCCACGCGCACAAACTTGTCAACCCTGCATTACATATTGACAACTCCGGTTTACATTTGGTGCAAGATTGCGACCCATCCGCCGAACGTCCCTCCGGCGCCGTGTCCGCCAGGTGGCCCTCCCGGGCCCTGCCCGCGCGCCTCTCCCCGTGCGACCGGCCCGTCACCGCGTTCCTTCTCACCTCGGGCTCCTCCGGGGCCCCCAGGGCACTCGGCTTCAACCGGGCCGCCCTCGCCGCCTCGGCCTCGGCGGTTGCACGCCGCCTGGACCTCCGCGCCGCCGACCGCTGGGGACTCTGCCTTTCGCTCGGTCACATCGGCGGGCTGTCGCTCGTGGTGCGCGCGGTGATGACCGGGTCCTCCGTGCGGCTGTGGCCCTCATTCGACGCGGACGCGGTCGTTCGCGCCATGCTGGACGGCGAGGTGACCCATCTGGCCATTGTGCCGGTCATGCTGAGACGCATCCTGGAGAGCCTCGGCGGCGAGCGTGTACCGTCGACGCTGCGCTGCGTGCTGGTCGGAGGCGCCGCGGCGCCCCTCGCTCTGCTGGGCGACGCGTGGCGGGCCGGACTGCCGGTCGCAACCACATGGGGAATGACCGAGACCGCCTCCCAGGTCGCCACCGCGCCCCCCGCATTGTCGCGGCGGCGGCCGGGAACCGTGGGGCGGCCGCTCGACGGCATCGAGGTCCGGGACGAGCCGGGTGGCAACCTGTCCGTCCGCGGTCCGACGCTGGCTTCCGTGGTGATCCCGGCGCCCGGGACCGATCCGGAGCCCCTGAAGACGGACGCCGAGGGATGGTTCGCAACCCGCGACACCGGAAGTATTGACACGGACGGCCACATCTCAATACATGGGCGACAGGACGACACGATCGTGAGCGGGGGGCTGAACGTGAGCCCGCGGGAGGTGGAGCGGGTGATCGAGGGGCTTCCCGGCGTCGCGGAGGCGGTGGTCTTCGGTGCGCCGGACGAGGAATGGGGCGAGGCGGTGGTCGCGGTGGTCGAGCCGGACGGAGCGGCGAAGCGTGGCCGCGTCACGGCCGCCGTCGTGGACCGGCACTGCCGCGCACACCTTGCCCGCGGCCGCTGCCCGTCGCGTATTCTGGTCGTGGACGAACTGCCGCGAACCTGGACCGGAAAGGTGATGCGGGCCCGCGCCGCCGCCATCGCACGGACAAGGACCGGCTGACCATGACACGGAGTGGCTCACCATGATCGACGAATTCCGCCGCCGGGGCCTCCTCGCGGACGCCACCGAGCACGCGGCCGAGGCGCTGGCCGCGGGGCAGGTCACCGGATACATCGGCTTCGACCCGACGGCTTCGTCGCTTCACGTGGGCTCTCTGGTCCCCATCATGGGGCTCGTGCACCTGCAGCGCGCCGGGCACTGTCCGATTGCGCTGGTCGGAGGCGGGACGGGACTGATCGGCGACCCGTCCGGCAAAGCGGAGGAACGCGCTCTCCTCGACCGCGCCCGGGCCGAAGAGAACGCGGAAGGCATCCGGAAGCAGCTCGCGTCCTTCCTGGACTTCGACTGCCGCACCAACCCGGCCCGCATGGCGAACAACCTGGATTGGCTCGACGGTCTCGGCTTCGTCGACTTCCTCCGCGACATCGGCAAGCACTTCTCGGTGAACGCCATGCTGCGCAAGGAGTCGGTGCGCCGCCGCCTCGACGACGAGGAGTCCGGCATCTCCTTCACCGAATTCAGCTACCAGCTGCTCCAGTCGTATGACTTCTGGGAGCTCAACCGCCGCTACGGCTGCACCCTGCAGATGGGCGGGTCGGATCAGTGGGGCAACATCACCGCCGGGATCGACCTGGTGCGTCGCCTGGGGGGACCGCGTTGCCACGGGATCGTCTTCCCGCTCCTCACGGCCTCCGGAGGGGTCAAGTTCGGCAAGACCGAGGCGGGGACCGTGTGGCTCGATCCCCAGCGCACGTCTCCCTACCGCTTCTACCAGTTCTGGCTGAACACCGGGGACGCCGACGTGGTCCGCTACCTGAAGCTGTTCACTCTGCTCGACGGGGCCGACATGGAGGATCTGGCCCACGCCGTGGCCGAGCGTCCGCACATGCGTGAGGCCCAGCGGCGGCTTGCAGCGGAGGTGACGCGCGTGGTGCACGGGGCGGGTGGGTTGGAGCGCGCCGAGCGGGCGTCGAGGGTGCTGTTCGGGGGAAGCCTCGACGGGCTCGGGGCGTGCGACATCGAGGAGATCTTCGCCGACGTGCCCTCGACGGGCCTGGCAAGGTCGCGGCTGGAGGGGGACGGGGTGGAGCTGGCCGTGCTGATGGCCGATGCGAGCATGGCCCCGTCCCGGAGCGAGGCGCGGCGGCTGATCCGGGGCGGCGGGGTGTACCTCAACGGCGCGAGGGTGGTGGACCGGGGGGCGGCGGTGGGGAGGGGGGACCTGATCGAGGACCGATTCGTGGTCGTGCGGGTTGGGAAGAGACGCTACTTTGTGGTAGAGGTCGCTTAGGCCCCCGCACGACGTGTGGAGAGTGTTCAATCGAATGGGTGACAAGATGAGATCAGGTCCCGCTCTATTCGCAGGCGCGCTGGCACTGGTCGCCAGCCCCCTGCTTGCTCAGAACTCCGAATCGGGCGGCTCTGTCGGCGGCTCGGGGAGCGTCATGCCGGCAACGGCGGTCGCGACCGAAGTGACCGACGCGCCGAGCATCGATGGACGCCTGGACGAGGCGGTCTGGCAGCAGGCGCCCGTCATGACGGGGTTCACCCAGCGCGAGCCCTTTGACGGCCAGCCCGCCAGCGAGCGGACCGACGTACGGGTGATTTTCGACGACGCGGCACTCTACGTTGGCGTGTGGGCGTTCGACGGCAGTGCCGACGCAATCACCTACGGCGAACGCATTCGCGACTACGAGGTCAACCAGAGCGACGCCATCGTGTTCGTCCTGGACACCTACAACGACGACCAGAACGGCTTCGTCTTCGGGACCACCCCGACCGGCATCGAATACGACGGACAGGTGGCGAACGAGGGGCGTGGCGGCGGGCGTTTCCAGGGAGGCGGGTTCAACTCGCGGCAGCGCTTCCAGTCCGGTTCCGGCGGCGGCTTCAACAAGAACTGGGACGGCAGCTGGACGGTTGCCACCACCACCGACGGCGAGGGCTGGTACGCCGAGTTCCGCATCCCCTTCAACACCCTGCGCTACGGGAACGACAACGAGAGCTGGGGCTTCAACGTGGCGCGGCGGATCCGGCGGCTGAACGAAGAATCGTTCTGGACCCCGGTGCCGCGCGAGTTCAACCTCTACCGCCTCAACTATGCGGGCGATCTGGAGGGGCTGCGGCCGCCGTTTCAGCGGTTGGCGACCGTCACGCCGTACCTGCTCGGGTCGACCGGGCGCGACTACACGGCCGCCTCGGGCTTTTCGCAGGATGGCAACCTTGGAGGCGAGGTAAAGTTCCAGATCACGCAGGGACTGACCCTGGACGCGACCTACAACACCGACTTCGCCCAGGTCGAGGTCGACGACCAGCAGCTCAACCTCACCCGCTTCTCGCTCAATTTCCCCGAAAAGCGGCCCTTCTTCCTCGAGAATGCCGGCTTCTTCAGCGTGGGCGGCGGGGGTGCCGACCTGTTCTTCAGCCGGCGCATCGGGATTGCGGGCGGCCAGCCGGTTCCGATCACGGGTGGCGCGCGTCTGTCGGGACGGGCGGCGGGGCTGAATGTCGGACTGCTGCACATCCGGACCGGTGGCGAGACCGGATTGCAGGACGCCCTGGGGTATTCGGTGGCCCGCATCGCCAAGGAGCTGCCCAACCGCTCCCGCGTCGGGGGCCTGTTTGTGAACAAGGGCGGGCCCGATGGCGACTTCAACCGCACCTTCGCCGCCGATGCGGCGATCGGGATCGGGGAGGCGCTCACCTTCAGCAGCTTCGTTTCGCGGACGGACGATCCCGAATCGTTCAACGATCCGTACGCGTGGGACCTCTCCGGGAACTGGAGCAGCCGGAGCTGGTCGGTGACGGGCCAGACCCGGGAAATCGGCGAGGGCTTCAACCCCGAAGTCGGGTTCCTGCCGCGCCGAGGCTATCGGTACTACCAGTACCACGTCATGCACAAGCTTCGTCCGACGTGGCTGCGCGAGATCCGGCCACACATCTCCTACTACACCTATCGGAGCCGCAAGACCGGCATCGAGAGCGGCTTCGAGGAATCGGCCCGCGTGCACGTCGATTCGCACTGGGAGTGGCCGTCGGGGGCACAGATCCACACCGGCGCCAACTTCAACGTCGAGGGCATCTACGAACCGTTCCAGATCCTCGGGACCGACGCGGTCATCCCCGAGGGGACGTACTCGGGCTGGGAAACGCAGCTGGTGTTCAACAGCAACGCGGCCGCGAGGCTGTCGGTCACCTCGCGGATCAACATCGGCAGCTTCCTGACCGGATCGCGCCGTGGCGGAAACGCTTCCCTCACCTTCCGGCCGAACGCGTCGTTCAGCACCTCCGCGCGCGCCACATACTTCGACGTGACCCTTCCACAGGGCGAATTCGAGACTGTCCTGCTGGGCATGAACTTCGGCTACTTCTTCACCCCGCGGGTCTACCTGCAGTCGCTGGTGCAGTACAGCAACCAGCTGGACAGCTGGTCGGCGAACCTGCGCTTCGGGTGGCTCAACACGGCGGGCACCGGGCTGTTCATCGTGTACAACGACGTCCAGGGGTTCGACTTTCCCGACGGACTGAATCCGGACGGAGGACGGTTCATGGAGAACGGGACGCTGGCGCGGTCGCTGATCGTGAAGTTCACGCGGCAGTTCAGCGTGCTGGGGGGGTAGGGGGCGCTTCGTCCGTCAGGCGGCGGGGCCGGTCATCGCCTGCCGCGCCCTTCAGGCCGCTGGGCCACACAGCGGCATGGCGTCTGCACCGTCCGAATCCGCTTGCCGCGACTCCATCGACAGCTTCCAGCGCACGGCCGTCCCGAACATGCCCGTGCCGTCTCCGAAGACGGAGGGGATACGGGGTTCACCAGCGAGGTCGATCCTGCCGTTCCGGTTCCAGGTAGCCCAGTTCCGGTCGACCGCGCCGACGGCGACTTCGGCGGAAGCGCCTTCGGGGAGTCCCACGCGCAACACACGGTGCAGCTCCCACCGCTGGAGATCCACCAGTTCGAAGACAAAATCGCGGGGGAAGACAAGTTCGGTGGAGTCGGAGCTCGGCACGGTCACCGGGAGGTAAAGGGCTTCCTCGCGTGTCCACAACTCGCCCAGACCCACGAGTCTTGATTCCGCCATGTAGGCCCAACTCCCCTCGGAGCGAGCCCAGTCGAAACGATAGCTGGTGTCGGGATTCAACCGGCAACGTCCGTCCTTCAGCGCCAGGCCCGACGGGATGAAGATCCCCGGCAGCCGGCTGTCACCGCGTAGCAGGCCGCCGTCCGCCAGTGTGATCAGCAGCGTCAGTTGCTCTCTCGGCAGGAAGAAGGCGGCGGGGGCCCTGGCGACGTAGCATGAACCCGCGGGAGGACGACTTCTTCCAACTGAAAGCTGGGTTACGCAGGTCGACAGCGGATCGGGCACCTCTTGCAGCTGCAGGGATCGTCCTGATTCACCGACTATCCTGACCGTTGCGCCGGGCTCTTCGTTGGAAGTCCTGCGATGGTGCCGGGTGACCAGCGCAAGGGCGCTCATTTGGGCCTGGGAGGGGTTGAGCGGATCGACGTGAAGCACCATGGTCACTCCAGCTACAACCAGATCAGGTGCGCGTTCGATCTCCACTTCAGCGAGTTCGCAGCCCCCCGTCAGGAGTAGAGCCGACAGTGTCGACCAGACGGCCCCGAGAAACGCGGGTTGTATCGATAGAGCATTTCGCGACGATCTGTTCGGGCGCATCAGAACGACACCTCCACGCCGATGGTGGGCAGGATGGGGATCATGGAGACACCGCCGCGAGTCGGTATCTCGGGTCGATAGTTGAACGAATAGAAGAGGACATTCTTGCGGTTATATACGTTGAGCACGCTCACGTAGGGCGTAACCCTGCCCCAGTCCTTTTCCCAGGTCCTGCGGAAGGTGACGTCCAACCGGTGTCGAACCGGGTAGCGGTCCCCGTTTCTGGGACCGAGGACGAGTCCGGTCGCGTACGTCGGATGCACCAGTTGGTCGATCATCCGGGTACGATAGATGTCGAAGAGAGCGAGGGGCCGGGTGTACGGCAGGCCCGTCCCGAAATTCCACCGCAGGCCGCCCTCGATGTTGCCGGGCAACTGGCGGCGGACCACCAGGTCCACGTCGAGCCGACGATCGAACACCGGCGGATACGTGATCACCGGCGCGGGATCCAGGCCCGTTCCGGAGTCGCGAAACGTCCGATCCGCTTTTAGCAGAGACAACGAGAGCCACCCCGTGGTCTCGCCCAGATCTCTGCGGATCATCAAGTCGGCCCCGAAGGACCGCCCCTCGCCAGCCATCAGGTCGTCGTTCGGATCGCTCGGATCTTCGGCCCAATCCTGAGCCGCCAGACCCTCGTAGCGGCGGTGGTATCCCTCCAGGGCGACGAACCATGCGTCGCTCTGGCCGATGAAGGTCTCGACACCTCCCTGCAGGTGGTCTGAAACGATTGCGGGCCCCTGAGTGCCGGAAAGCATCCACCAGTCCGGACTGACTGGCAGCTTTTCGTCGCGCACCGAGAAAACGAACTGGGAGTATCGTCCGGCTGCTGCTCGAACGGCCCACTTGCCATCGCCCAGGAAGCGCTTCAGCGCGAGTCGGGGCGAGAGCACCGTGGTGGCGTGGGCGTCGCCAGGTCGCCAGTGATCCAGTCGCATGCCACCTTCCACCAGCCACTGGGCGTTGGGGTTCCAGTGCACCTGCGAGTACACGGCCGACCCAATGCCATCGTGCCTTCCCGTCGGAAACGGCTCGGGCAAGCCACCCTCGATGATGTTGTCGTTTTCGGCCCGATTGACGACCCAGCCGGACTTCCACCTCACTCGGGCCGTGGGCCTTCGCTCCAGGTCGGCGCCGAACGAGGACTGGTTGATACGGGTCGCAAACCGGGTGTCTCCGAACTCGTCGTAGGTGAACTCGCCGGCAAACCGGGAGAAGGAACCGTGCAGGTCCAGCGCCCCACCGCCGCGGAGCGGTCGGGTCCAGGATGCACCAACGGCGTCGTTCCCCCAGCTCCACTGGATATGCGGAAAGTCCTCTCCCCTCGCTGTACCGTCCAGGATCGCCAACGACCGGATATCGACTACGTCGCGTCCCGAATAGCCGGTGATCCGCACCCTGTCACCCTTCTTCGTCCATGCCTCGAACCCCGCCTGGAAATCCATCAGATGATAGGGAAATGCAGCTTCCGTGAAGGGCCACGTGAGCACGTCGAGGTAGCTGCGTCGACCGGATACTCTCCAACGCGCACGGGCGAGTCCAAGCCGATCTTCCAAGCCTGCCGGCAGACCGCCTTTCACCGCTGCCCTGCTTGCGATGAGGCTGACGCCCGCGTCGACCGCGGGCTTTCCGTCCCCCAGATCTGATTCGATCCGCAGCACGGAAGACGTGCGTCCCCCATACTCCGCGGGGAATCCTCCCGACTGCAGCTCGGCTCGCCCGACCATGTCGGCGTTGAAGACGGAGAACAGCCCCAGAGCGTGGAAGGGATGGAAGATCGGGACACCGTCCAGGAGGATCAGGTTCTGGTCCGCCGATCCGCCACGGACGTTGAAGGCTGCGTTGAAGTCCGACACCCGGGTCACGCCGGGCAGCACCTCGACACTCTTGATGGGGTCCGGCTCCGCCACTCCAGGAATCGATTTCATTTCCCGACGGTTCAACTCCTGCACCGTCACTCCCGCCGACTCCTCGAAACGTGCTCGCTGTCGACTCCTGCGGGCCTCCGCCGACACGCCTTCCAGCTCGACGGCCTGTTCGGCCAAGGTCACGTCGACCTGAATCTCGGCTCCCGAGGCTACCGCGACCGGCCGCTCGTGCCGTCCATATCCGATGCGGGCGACACTCAGGACGTAGGAGCCCGGAGCAAGGTCGTGGAGTGCGAAATAGCCAAGCCTGTCGGTCCCGGTTATCCGGCGCGCCATGCTATCCGGTGCCGACCACAGGCTGACGGTGGCGTCCTCCAGCGGCACCGCCACTTCGGAGCGTACCCGACCCCGCACGATCCCGTCGCGCACCCGCATCTCGTGCCTCGCGCCGGGCGCGATGATGATCTGTGATCCCAGCTCCAGGTACCCCAGCTTTGTGTCGGCGAGGAGCCGGTCCAGCGCTCTTGCGATGTTCAGATCGGCGCAATCGCAGTCGACCCGGAGGTTGGGGGGGAGAAGACTCGGACTGAAGGCGATCTGGATCTGCGAGAACTCCGCCAGCCGGGTGAGAGCCTGGGCGAGGGGCGTCCGCCGGATCGACAGCCCGGCCGGGGCCGCCAGGAGGGAGCCGGGCTGGGGGTCGACGCCGGTCTCGCCGGTCAGCACCGCGACCTCCCGGCTACTCTGGGCGGAGGCCGACGGAGGGAACACGCCGGCCGCGAACGCCGTGATCGGGGCAGCCACCGTCGCGCAACAGAAAACGGCCGTCAGGCGCGTGGGTTTCATCGGCCGTCCCCGGTGTCGTGGGACTGAATCGTCACAACCTGTTCGCCGATGCTGCACCGCGCGTCGACCACCCCGCAAACCACCGTCATCACCTCGTCGAGCGACTTCGATGAGAACCACATCGTCAGGGTCTGTTCCTGGAGCGCCGGATCGTCGACCTCTACCCGGACACCGTACCGCTGCTCAACCTCGTTCATCGCCACTCGCAGCGGTGTATCGTGAAAGACAAGGAAGTCGTCCAGCCAGGCGGCCACGGCCTCGAGCGGCGGCGCGGCTTCGACAGATTCCGGCTGTCCGCGCAGCAGACTCGTAGCCTGCCCCGCGCCGACTTGCACCTCGTGGTCCGGTCCGGCCAGAGCGACCCTCCCCTCGACCACGGTAACGGCAAGCTTGTCGGGGCCAGCGGCCAGGTGGAAGCGCGTTCCGAGCACTCGCGCCGTCCCCGCCGCCGTCACGATGCGGAAGGGCCGTGCCTCGTCTGTTGCGACGGCGAAGAAGGCCTCGCCCTGCAGGGTCACTTCCCGTGCCGCGCCTCCCCCGGTGGTGCTCAGGCGGCTGTCGGGTCCCAGTCGGATGATGCTTCCGTCGCCCAGCCGGACCATCTCCGTCTGTCCGGGACCGGTCATGAATTCCTGGAGCTCCGCCGTGGCGGCGCCGGTGCGGCCGGAGTCGCCGAAGGCGTTCCAAAGCCCCACGCCCATGAGCAAGACCACAGCCGCGGCTGCCAGTCCGCCCATCAGTCGAAGCCTTGGGCGCACGGGCCGGATGCGGGTCACGGAGCCGGCTCTCGTGGAAGCCGGCGAATGCGTTGCGCGCGCCTCCGCCCTCCAGATCACCTCCTCGGCGCGGGGTGGATTGCCGGGCTCCACCATCCGGTCCGCGGCCCGCCCCACCTGGACCATGCGGCGGAGGTCGGCCAGGGCACGCTCATTGCCCGGCGAGCTGTTCAGCCACACGTCGACCGACGCGGTTTCTTCTTCCGTGGTCTGCTTGCGCAGGTATCGTAGCAGCAGGTCGTCCATTCGATTCTCCTTCAGGCTACCATTCACCGAGCTGCCTCTCCCGATTCAACCACGGCCTTTCGCACGGTCTTGAGCGCGGCGCTCATCTGGTTTGCCACCGTCGGCACCGAAATGCCCATGACCGTTGCCGCCTCGGCGTGGGTGAGGCCCCTCTGGAAGACGAGTTCGAACACCTCGCGGCGGCGCTCGGGGAGCGAAGCGACCGCAGCCTCGAAGGCGCCGGTCAACATCTTCGCGTCCAGTACCTCGGCTGGCGTAGCGGGCCGCGGGGGGTCCACCCGCGTCTGCCGCTCCAGCCATCGCCGCCGCACGCTCAGCTTCCGCTTTTCGTCGATCACCTGGTGGCGGACGACACGGTACAGGTAGGCGCGCGCGGATCCCCTCGGCGTCCAGGTGCGCCTCCGCTCCCAGATCTGGATGAAGGCCTCCTGCGCCACATCGCGGGCGAGTTCCACGTCGTGGAGCTGACGCGCCGCGTAGCGGACGAGTTCGGGCCAGCAGAGATTCATCAGCTGGCCGAGAGCCGTCGACGACCCGCCCTTGATGGCGTCCATCAGTGGCTCTATCGGAAGGGCTGCGTCCGAGGCCGGGGCGTCGTCGGTGTCTCGCATGAGGTAGAGGCTCTGCATTCGCCGGTCTGATGGGAGTCGGGGGTTCGGTTTCCTCGGTGCTTCTGCATGAAAAGCGGATTGGCCGCCCTGTACTACTACCCGTCGTGTACTACTATGGAGCCGTCGCGGATGCCGCAGATCAATCCCGAGCTGGAGATCATCGCATGAAGACCGACCGCCACAGCCCTGTCGCGCGCCTCCTCGCGCACTGCCTTGCGGGCGCTGTCCTGGCCGCTGCCGCCTGCACCGAAGCCGACCCTCCCGGGAACCAGCCGGACGATGTCCCCTTCGACGTCCTCCTGACGAACGCACGGGTGGTGGACGGCGCCGGCAACCCGTGGTTCCGGGCCGATGTGGGGCTGCGCGGGGACCGGATCGCGGCTGTGGGACGGCTCACCGGGCGCGAGGCCCATCGAGCCATTGACGCAGCCGGCCGCGTCCTGGCCCCCGGCTTCGTCGACATGATGGGGCAGGCCAGCCTCGTGCTGATCACCGACCCCCCGAGCGCCGAAAGCAAGCTGCGCCAGGGCATCACCACGTACCTGTCAGGAGAGGGGGGCTCGCCCGCGCCCCAGAGCGACGAGACGCTGAGCAACCCGCCCGTCGTCGACGGCGATACGCTCCGCTGGCGCCGCTACTCCGAGTACTTTGCAATCCTGGAGAGCTACGGCATCCCCATCAACGTTGTCCACGACGTCGGCCTGACCCAGGTGCGGCGCGTGGTGCTCGGCGACGAGGATGTCGCGCCTACGCCCGAGCAGCTCGAACAGATGAAGGCGCTCGTGCGCGAAGGGATGGAGGACGGCGCCGTCGGCGTGTCCACCTCCCTGATCTATCCCCCCGCGATCTACGCGTCCACGGATGAACTGGTCGCCCTTTCGGCGGTGGCCGGCGAGTACGGCGGCGTCTACTTCACGCACATGCGAAACGAGAGCCACGCGGTCCTCGAAGCGATCCGAGAGGCGATCACCATCGGCGAGGGCGCCAACGTCCCCGTCCACATCTACCACCTCAAGGCAGCCGGCCAGCGCAACTGGCCCCTCATGGACCAGGCCCTCGCGCTGATCGACTCGGTGCGGGCCGCGGGGCTGGACGTCACGGCGGACATCTACCCCTACGTGCGCAACGGGATCGGCCTCGGTTCGTTCCTGCACCCGCGGCACTACGCGCGGGGCACCGGTGCCTTCCTGGCGACTCTCGGGGACCCCGCGCTGCGGGCCGAGCTGCGCAGTGAGGTCGAGACCGATTCCGGCTGGGAGAACTGGTTCCAGCACGTCGGGATGGACTGGAACAACGTGCTGATCGTTTCGGCCTCCGACGCCGTCGACCCGCGCGTCGTCAACCGGTCGGTGGCCGAAGCGGCCGGGATCCTCGGCACCGATCCCTGGAACGCCTTCTTCGACCTCGTCCAGGCCGGGGGCGTCAGCGTCAACCCGCTCAGCATGAACGAGGAGCAGAAGTGGGCCGCGCTCAGGGTGCCGTTCGTGATGATCGACACCGACGCCTCGCCCGTGAACCCGGCCTCGGTGTCCAGCACCCATCCCCGCGCGTTCGGGGCGTTCCCGCGCGTGATCGCCAAGTACGTGCGCGAGGACGGGGTGATCACGCTGGAAGAGGCAGTGCGCCGCATGACGTCGCTGGCCGCGCACCGCCTGGGGCTCTACGACCGGGGCATCGTCGCGCCCGGGATGGCGGCAGACCTGGTGGTCTTCGACCCGGAGCGGCTGCGGGACAGGGCCGACTTCGGAGCCGACGCCACGCTGCAGTCGGAAGGAGTGGACTACCTGTTCGTGAACGGCGGGCTTGTGATCGACGAGGGCGAGCTGACCGACGCGAAGCCGGGGCGGTTGCTGCGGCGCTAGGATTCGCGCATCGTCGCCGCCCGCAGGATGACGGACCTCGGCGTCATCCCTTCGATTGTCGCCGCACCCCGGCGCGCTCGGCTCGAACCTGCCCAAGGGCCAGTTGAACTCTCCGGGCCCTTCGCCCATCCTGCCGAACTCCCGCAGAAATCCGCCCGTGGGGTCGAAGACAAGGACACGCAGGCTCGTTGACATTGCGATAAGTCGAGCGGTAGCGCAGGGTTCTTCCCTCCTCAGGGAAAAGCCCCCCATGGTGAGGGTGATTTCCCTCACGGATTGCAGGGTTTTCCCGCTATTGAGGCTGTTCTGCGTTGCCGATACTGCAGATGCCAACTTGCAGCCTGTGCAGACGCACTCGGGGTGAAGGAATGGGAGTTCCTCGCCCGAGTCGAGGCGCTTGGAGAAATGGAAGTCGTGGTTCCCATCCGAGGACACCGGCTGACCTGGACCGGCTCAGGTGAGGTGGCTGTGGCCGGGTCCTTGAATCCGGAATTGCCTCATTTGGTCGCACACGAGCCGTCGGGATTCCGGACAAGGCTCGAATACAGCGGCCTTCAACGGTACGATGCGTTCTTTCTCATTCGGCCGAGAGAGACGTTCGGGACGCGAATCGGGCGCCAGCCGGATGTGCCTGGTTCCGTGATCCAAGATCCGGACGATGGGGAGCACGCAATCATCGCGACATGGAAGGTTGAGGGTCAGGATCCCGTGTCAGTGGACTACGGACGGTTCGATAATGAGGAGGCGCTCCGAGCCCACCTCGAGACGTACGCTTCGAAGGTGTCGTTGCGTTGCGCCGGTACGTTCCTGGTGAGACTATACTGTCTGTTTCCCCGGCGCCCAATGGCCCTCTGTTCTACGCGAGCGCAGTCGAGACCGACTGGCTCTTCGATGATGATCTTGGCTATGCGACATTCGGCTATTCCCCAGGTGGCGTTGACTTGGATCTTTCGAGGATCTCCATTGCCCTCAGTTGGTAGAAGCAGACCATGAACGCCATCCTCACAGCCGGCGTGGCGGTCTGCATGGTGGTGGTCGGCTCCTGTACCGGTGCTGTACCAGGCGTGGCGCAGGAGCCGACCAGCGCTGCTTGGACCTTGCGAGTCGTCGACAGGACTTCGGGCACGCCGTTGGCCGGTGTGCTCGTCGCCTTTCCAGAGTACGCGGTGCGCCGGATGACCAACGACGAGGGACTGGTCGCGGGCGAGGGGGCCACGGCGTTGATCCCGGTGGTCGCCACAAGGATAGGATACTCCCGCCTGGATACGCTCGTCGCTCTTCCTGATGACGGACGCCCCGTAGAGCTTCGGATGGTGCGGGAAGCCGTCTTCCTGCCCCCCTTGACCGTCCAGGCTTCACGCGAAATGACCTCTCGACGTCTGCACAGGTTGATGTTCGAGCGAGAGGTGGTGGTCGGTGCCATTGGCGTCACGAACGAAGAAGTCAAGGCAGTGCCCGCCATGGCCGAACCGGACATCTTTCGAAGCGTGCAATCATCTGCCGGGGTAACGAGCGTGAACGATTACAGCGGGGAGTTGTACGTGCGTGGCGGGGACAGCGACCAGGTATCGGTGCTCCTGGACGGGTCGCCGGTGTTTGGTCCTTACCACCTGTTCGGCATGTTCGGAACCTTCAACGCCGACGCGATTGAGTATGCCGAGTTCTACAAGGGGTCGTTTCCCGCCCGCTACGGGGGCTCCTTGTCCGGCGTACTGTCGGCACGGCCGCGCACTGGGGGCGACGGGGGCAGCATCTGCGTAAAGGGGGGACTCAGCCTGCTGGGTCTGCGTCTCGTGGCCGACGGTGCACTCCCCTGGGGTGGAATGCGTTGGATCGCCGGTGGGCGAACCGCTTCGGTGGATGTCGCACGCATCAAGCTGCCCTACTCGTTTCAGGACTTCAACCTCGGGTGGCAGGCCTATCCGTCCGAGAATCACCGGATTCGCTTTGCGCTCCTAGCCTCTCAGGATCAGTACGCTTGGCGCTTCAATGACGAGCCGTCTAGCACCCTTAACGCGGATTGGGCCAACGTGGTGTCCTCAATGACGTGGTCATGGGTGCGCGGCCCCGACCTCATCGGCAACGTCAACGCCTATCACAGTCATTACGACGCGACCCAGAAACTGGGGGCTTCGGATCGCGCTCCTACCACGACCAACCGGATTTCGGTGGTGGGCGTTCGCGCCGGCGCCACATTGCGGGGGGAGAGACTTGGCGGTCGGGTGGGGCTGAGCATCGAGGGCGGCCCGGTCAACTTGCGCGGGTCACGTGTGGGGGCGTTTTTCGAGGGTGACGCTTCACGTTCCTACCTCCATGGCTCGGCTTTCGCGGAAGCAGAGTTGTGGCTTGGAAACGTCCGGTTTGCGCCAGGCTTCCGCGTCGGGGTCGAGGCGGCGTCTTCCCGGGTTTTCGCGGAACCGCGCCTCTCTGTCCGGTACCGGCACAGGGCCTTTGCGGCAAGCGCGAGTCTGGACCAGACCCATCAGTTTCTTTCGGTGCTTCGGGATGCCGTCCACCATGCGCCCGGGGCACCGATGTGGTTTGTCCGCGAAAGCCAACACCCAATGACGACCGCGCGAGGCGGCAGCCTGTCCATTGACACTTGGCGAGGCGAAGAATGGACTGGGTCTATCGTCGGATGGGCCAGGTGGTTCCACAACGTCCCCCATTGGCGCCCGTTGGCCGCCCGCGACCTCGCGGTCCTGGGTTTCGATTACGGATCGGCCCGTGGCGTCGACGTGACACTACAGAGGCATTCCGGGGCGCTCCGCGGATGGATCGCCTATCAGTGGGCACGGACTGGGCTGCGGGACTCTCGGGGGGTGGAATACAACCCTCACTGGGATCGCCGCCACGAGTTGGACGGCACCGTTGTATTGGCAATGGGCGGGCTTACCGCGTCGATCAGGGGCACGATAGGCACCGGAACGCCCTTCTGGATGCCAGCGGGACGGTACTTTGGTAAGTTTTTCGATCCGCGTAACGCCAACAGCACGCCCGTCAACAACAGCGACATTTATACGGTTTGGTCGAACACGCAGGGAAGGATACCGCCGTACGCTCGCTTTGACGCTTCCATTCGATATGCGCTCGAAGCACGATCTTGGAGCATCATACCGTATCTGTCTGTCGTCAACGTGGCGAATCGACCGAACGTCATCGGTTATACAGGAATTGGGTTCGGAGGGTTGAGCGATGCCAGGCGAGACCCAGCAACATCGGGGCGGTGGTTGATTCCGACCGAACAGATGCCTCGCATACCGTTCCTTGGAATCGACTTCCGCTTCGGTTTGCGCTGAAGATGCTCAGAATGAAGAAGGCGCTGACCATCGGCGTGGGTGTCCAGGCGTTCGTCGGTTGCGGTGATATCGTGCACCCCAACCCGCAGGTCGGGTTGGACGACAGGATCATTCTAACAGCGATGCTTGATCCCACGGCCCGACGCCACGCGGTAGCGGCCAGTCCCGCCGAGGACCAGGGCTTGGGGCTGGCCGGAGTCGTATTCACGATGTACCTGCGCACGGCGGACTCAGGGCAACCCGGTTGGACTCGGCTGGTTAGCGCTAGACCATTGGGTGGCGGGCTCAATGACGAGGACGAGCGTCTTTGCGCGACGGCTGTCAACGTCTACCACCTGGAGACATCCGGAAGCGTTTGTGCGATTCTCGACGCAGCGCTGGTCCCCGGCGAAACCTACAAGGTCGAGGTATCAGCTGAGGGTCGTCCGACAGCCAGCGGAAGCACACATGCGGTCGGAGACTTCCAGGTTCAACTCGCGATGCTGTCGTGGAATGATGGTTCGCCCGTCCTCGCTTCGTCCTGGACGCCGAGTTCATACGCGCATCGCTACCTCGCGGGTTTGCGGCGATGGGAAACCACCTGTATCAATTGCTCCGAGGCTTGGTTCGTAGACGTAGACTCGACGAATTACACCGGGCCGGTGCCTCAGGAGAAGGTGGATAGCGCAGGTCCCAGCCCGGCCGTGACGGTGGCCGCGATGGATCGACATCTGCACGCTTTTTTGACGAGTGGACATGGCTGGGATCTCTTCGCGGTGTCACCGGTCATGAACATCGACAACGGACTCGGCGTCGTTGGAACCGTGATAACGCGGACGGTGCCGATCATCCTTCAAGGTGATCCTCCATGAACGGACGACCGTGGCCGGAGGGTGCTCGCCCAAGATAGACTACACCGCCGGGATCATGGCTTCGCCAGACGCAGTGCAAGTCGTGGACGCGAACGGAGTGACCTGAGATCTCAACCGCGAAGCCCACGCGATGTTCGGATGGATCCGGAAAGAGGCGGTGGGCTCCCCGGTGGCCACGGATGCGGACCTAGGTCGAGGGCTACACCGCCCGCGCCAAATCAAGGCGTGGCTGGAGATTGCCGGTGGTCGAGGAGGACGCGGAGGGCGGCACGCGCTGCACGAACCGGGCGCGGAAGGAGCGAAAGGGGACTCCGCAGGGAGCCCCGATCTCGCCGCTGTTGAGCAACATCTACATGCGGCGGTTCATCCTTGGCTGGAAGGCGCTGGGCCATGCCCGGCGCTTCAGTGCGGAGATCGTGACTAAGCGGACGACTTGGAACACTGACCAGGTACGAAGCCGAGGATCGTCAACCAGAGCCGCTCTCCTTCGTAGTTGGTGGCATCCTCTTTGAGCTCGAAACGCCAGACTCCATGGCACCCGAACCAGACGCAGTTCTGCGGATTCGGCGCAGTCGTGGCGTCGGCGGCGACGCCCATGTTGATGGGATACAGGGAACGCTCCACTTCCACCGTCCACTGGACTTCGGAAGCGAGCGCCCATTGCGCGGTGCCTTCTGCGACCACTTCACCGTTCTGTATCACGCGCACGCGCACCTGCGCGCTGCCGGACTCGGGCACGTCGAAGGGATTGGTCGGCAGCTCGGCGGCGGTGAACATTCTTGGCGGTATGCCGGCCCCGCCCACCTCGACTTCGATGCCGGCCAACCCGTTAGGATCTGCCAGTGAGTTGTAGAGCGTCACCCGCTCGCCCTCCCTGGTGATCATCACGTCGCTGTCGTTCACCGACACTTTCAGTGTGGCGTTGTCAGAGATGGCCAGGAGGCCACACGCGCTTGCTACGAGCACGAGTACCAGGAGGGGTGGAGTCTTCATCCGATGTTCTTCTTCCACGTTGAGCGGATGTGGGTCGCGTTCCAATCGTCCGGTTCGTCCGCGTCCTCGTCGGCTGATCGCGGTGCGGGTTACGCTCGGGAACGCTGCCTCTTGCTCGTCCTCGTCCACCCTGTTCTCAAGGCACCACTCAAGATCGGTTACGTCGTTGCGGTAGAACCTGCGGCTACCCTTGTTAGTGATCCAACATGTCGCGAACACGTCGGCGATGTAATCCGCCGGGTACGATGTGTGGTCACCGGTCTCGGTTCCGCCGTCAATGAGGTCGTGAAACAGCGCGGCGATGCCAGCCTCGATAGTGCCTTCCTCGCCGTCGTCCTCGTCGTCGTAGTGCAGGGACTCGTAGCTGCCGAACGTCCAGTCGGTGGAATCAGTGCCGACGTTGGCGGCGTAAGGACGCGAAGCCTTCCTTGAACGCGCACGCGTAGTCCGAAACCGGCGTTCTTCGGACGTGCAGTTGGAGCCAGCGCTCCAGCCACCGCCCATGTAGTCCGTCCCGTCGTCACCTTCCTAACCCTCCCACAGCACCAGCCAGAGCGCTTCATCCGGATGGTTGCGCGCACCTTCGCGGATCTCGTACCGGCGCGCCGAGTGGCAATGCGGAACGCCGCAGGCCGCCCGTTGCCCCGACGCATCTACGCTCGCTCCCGTCGCATTGGGCGTTCTGTAGACGGAGAGGAACCATCGGCCGCGGTGCGGCTGAAGGGGCCACGAGATGTCGCCCTGGGCCACCGGCTCGCCGTTCTGGTGCAGTGTGGCGAACACGCTGACCGTCCCCTCTACCGGCAGTTCGATCGGTGGTGAGGACTGGTTCGTGCCGCTGAAATCGTGCACCTCGAGCATTTGCATCGGTTCTCCGGGGATGAACACCTCGACGACGAGGCCGGCGAGGCCGGCGGAGTCGGTGAGCGAGGTGTTCACCGGCACACGCTCGCCCGATCCCACCGGCCATTCCACCGTGTAGGGGTGCGTTCTTCCCCAGCGGTCTCCAGCGTACACCTCGAGCTGCGCCGTGTCCTCCGGTGAGGTGCACGCAGTCGCCGCCAGGGCGCCCATCAGGAGTGGTAGCGCGCGCATTTCAGTTGTTCCCCATGCTCTTGAGCCACGTCGAGCGGATGTCGTCCTCGTTCCAGTTTGATGGTCGTGTGACTCTCACGCTAGACGGGGCGCTGATGCCGGGAAAGTGGTCGTCGTGCGCATCGTCGTCGACTTCTCCCTCCAAGCACCAAATGAAGTCGGGAACAGAGTTCATCTGGCTGTTCGGCGTGCGGCACGTTCGGATGACCGTCATCACGTCGTTGGCCTCCAGGCTCGTATCGTCGTCGCCCTCGTTGTTGTCGTCGATAAGGTCCCACAGCGCCGCGGCGACATTGCCTTCGATCTCCGCCGGCGCGCCGTCGTCGCGCTTCACCTTGGACCAGGTCTCCCAGCCGAAGCGGTCGTCGGGCGAACCGATGTCACCGCCGTAGTCGGCCAGACCTTCGGACATCGCGCAACTGTACGAGGACACCGAATCGGTGTAGTGGGGGTTGCAGTTCGACGTGCTCCAAATCCCCCCCAGTGCTTCCTCATGCAGGCCGTGGGTGAACTCGTGCGCGGACACCCAGGGCCGGTCGTAGTAGCCGCGGAACACGATCTCGTCGTCGCCACCATCGTAGTAGCTGGGGGGCGGCGTCGTGTCGTTCTCGTTGAACTCGTGGAACCTGAACGTGATTCGGCTACGGTCGTACTCGAAGTTGTCCTTCACGCTACCCCAGCCGACCTGTTCCGCGTAGCCCACGCAAGGCACGTTCAGTATCCCGCTGGAGGGCACCGTCCGCACCCACGTCGAGATAAGGTGGCCCCGCTCGTAGTAATCGACCCGCAACTGCGCATCTTCCATCCCGACGTTGTTGCCGAACCGATCCTCGGTGTAGGCGTAGAGCTTGAACGTGCTTGCCGAGGCCGCTGCGCTTGCCGCACTGGTGACTCCTGTCGCCGCGGCGGCGCTGGCGCTCCCTTTGATCCACGCCTCAAACGGTCCTGGCTGCGGGACGATCTCGGAAGGGAACACGGATTCGTCGAACACGCTGGTGACAAACCCCTCGCCGTCGACGACATACAGCTCTTGACCACCGGCGCCTTGCCGCCCGGGACGACGCCGTTCGCCATCGCGTTGAACGTAGGCAGCCTGACCTGCACTTCACCTCTGCTGATGTCCGCGACCGCCACGGCCTCGATGTGTACGGTGATCGGTGTACCCGGCGCCAACTCGCCGGTGACCTCGAAATCGACATCGAGGCGGGATTGGTACTTCTCGGCGCTAATGTCGTCGGTCTGCTGTTGGTGCGCCGTGATCATCGGCGCTGGCTGTTCGGTGTGCTCTGCCCCAGGGGCAACCGGATCGTCGGTGCAGGCGGCCATGAGTAGCATGCCTGCCGCCAGCAGGATTCTGTGATACTGCATTGGGTGCCTCCTTGCTTGTTTCCCTGATTGCTTTCTGGCTCGTCTGAGGAGTCCCTGACTAAGAATGCCCATCGTTGGTGCCTCCTTTTCAACCAGGATTCCGGAACCGGGGCGTCCGATCCGGTACCTCCAGTATCGGCAACGCACGTGAGGCCCAATAGCGGGAAAACCCTGCACTTCGTGAGGGAAATCACCCCCAGGCCGTGGGGGGATTCGCCCGTGCCGGGCGGAGGAACGGACCTACTGCTCGTTTTCGGCCCGGAGAAGTCCGGCTTCGAGCGCGAAGCGCACGATGTCGCGCCGGGTGTGCAGCCCGAGCTTGGTCTTGGCACGCGCGATGTAGCCCTCGACGGTCTTGGGGCTTAGAACCATCTCCCTAGCCATCTCCCGGGTCGAGAAGCCCTGCGCGTACAACTCGACCGCGGCACGCTCGCGCACGGAGAGCACCTCGTGATCCGGTTTGCGGCCTGAGGTGTCCCGCGCTTCCCGCCGCGCGAGCAGGGCGGCCGCCCGGCGGGGCAGGTAGGAGTGGCCGTGCACGAGGGCTTCCAAGGCTCCAATGAGGTCAAGAGTTGCCGGGACTGTTGTCGATCGCGGCTCCATGCCGCTCGAGGAATGCCTCGAACTCGGTGACGAGTACCTGGCAGTCCTCGTCGTCGTGAGCGAGGGACACCGTGGTGAAGCCGCGGGGGGCGATCCACAACCCGGCGAGCAGCATCTCAAGGTGGAACAGGTCGCGCGCGGCCTGCGGCGTGGCAGCCGTATCGGCGTGGCAGCGGATCGGCGCGCGCTGGAAGTGCACCGCCATGATCGAACCCCGGCCCGTCACCCGGGCGGGCGCGTCCAACCGCGTCGCGACGCCGTTCATGGCGGCGCGCAGGTCATCACCGCGCCGATTGAGCCGCCGAACGACAGCGGGCGTGAGCACGTCGCGCAGCCCAGCGATCCCCGCGGCCATCGTCACCACGTTGTTGTTGTGCGTGCCGGCATGGCTGAAGTGATCCGGACGGCGCGGGTCGAACCGGTCCATGAGGTCCGCGCGACCGCCGAACGCCCCGAAGGAAGCGCCGCCGCCGAGATACTTGCCGAAGGTCGTGAGGTCGGCGTGGATGCCGAGCGCCTCCTGGATGCCGCCCGGCGCGAGGCGTGAGGTCTGCACCTCGTCGAAGATCAGCAGCACTCCGCTGCGCTCCGTCGCTTTCCTGAGGGTGCTCAGAAACTCCCGCGTCGCCGGGATGCACCCGCCTCCACCGAGCATGGGCTCGACGAGTACGCACGCGAGTCCGCCTGCGTGCCCCTCGATCAGCGACCGCGCGGACTCCACGTCGTTGTACTCCCCGACGATACACCGGAACGGAAGGTTGAGACGCCGATCCGGCCCCGCAAAGTTCAGGGGACCGCCGTGGTATGCGCCGTCGAACACGAGAACCTTGTCGCGGCCAATGACCGCCCGCGCGAGGCTGATCGCCATGAGGTTCGACTCGGTCCCCGAGTTCGTGAACCGCACGCGTTCGACGGAGGGGAAGCGCGCGCAGATCAGCTCCGCGAATTCCTGCTGGTTCGGCGTGGGGCCGCCGAGCGTGAGGCCGTTCTTCAGAGCCTCGGAGATGGCGTCCCGGATGGCGGGGTTCGAGTGTCCATACAGGCCCGCCGTATAGTCGTTGAGAAAGTCCAGGTACTCGTGCCCGTCGAGGTCGTACAGCCGGGCCCCCTCGCCCCGGACGATCGTTGCCGGAAAAGGTGCGTAGTGGTTGACGGTGCGCGTGTCCGCCCCCGGCAGGAATCCCGTGGAGCGCTCGAAGCTGGCCCGGCTCAGGGGATTCGCCGCCGTGTACCGGGCGGCCGCTTCTGCGGCGAGTTCCTGCAGTGTTGGTGTCCGGGTCGTGAGAGTAGGCATGAGTGGGCGTTTCTAGGCCACCGAATCGACCTGCACCGTCACCACATCGATATCCTCGTACTTGTGATGTTGCACCGATGTCGCAAGATGGCGCAGCAGCCGCAGCGAGAACTCGTGTTCTTCCGTCGCGTCGACCGCGTGCGTGCCCACCACCGCCAGATGGTCCTCGATGTTGCCTTCGCTGCCCGCGGCCATGAACTCCATTTCCGTCCCACCGGACTCGATTCGTGCGGTGAGTCGCAGCCTGCGCTGTCCGGTCGTCTCATCGCCCTCCGCCTCTCCGATAAGAAGCAGCAGCGTCTCCTCGGCCGCGTGCGCCAGCCGGTTCGCCGTCCCGCTCCCGAGTCCCCTGCGCTCGGCGAAGTCCTCCAGGAACCGGTGAATCTTCGGTAGCGACGCGACCTCCAACTCCGTCTGCATGCGCATGCGCCGCGGCCCCGTCAGCTCCATGAACGCGGTAAGCACGAGCGCGGTCAGGCCTCCCGACGTCATCCCGTTGTCGAGCAACTGCTGCAGGAAGGTGGGCAGGGCGTCGGTGGCGATCTGTCCGCTCTGGAAGCCGACACCCACCCAGAAGGAGAACCCGACGACCGTGGCCTTGCGGTAGTCCATCCCGTCCTGAAGCACGATCCTCGCGCCGAGCATGAACAGCACCGCGATGATCACCATGGCGTAGGCGCCGATCACCGGATCCGGGATGATCAGCAGGAGCTGTGTCACCTTCGGCAGGAAGGCCAGCACGCAGAAGATCAGGCCGATGCACACCCCCACCCTGCGTGACGCGATCCCGGTGATCTCGACAACCGAGACGCTGCTCGAATAGGTGGTGTTCGGCACAGTCGCAAAGAGCCCCGAGAGCAGGTTGCCGAACCCGTCGGCGGCCACTGCCCCCTGCACAGCCCGGTAGTCGGTGGCTCGCCGCTCGCGCCACGACACCTTCTGGATCCCCACCGCGTCTCCGATCGTCTCGATTGCCCCCACCAGCGTCACGAAGGTGTAGGCCGGCAGGATCGCCCAGAAGGCGGGCCCGAAGTCGAGCCCCAGACCCGGCCAGCCTGCCAGCGGCACTCCGACCCACATCGCCTCGCGGACCGGCCCGGCGTCCAGCAGCCCGAAGAACGACGCGGCGATGCACCCGGCGACGATCCCGACCAACGGCCCCCACAGGCGCACGGGACCGGTGAACTTGAGCATCACCGCCAGCGTGACCACCAGCGTCGCGAGCACCGTGACGGACGCGGCCAGGGGCCCGCTCCCCTCCGGCACGTTGTCCATGAAGTCGAAGAGGAACGGCATCACGTTCACCGCGATGAGCATGATCACGGTGCCGGCCACCGTCGGCGTCAGGATCCGCCGCAGAATGGAAAGACGCCCCGCCAGCAGGAACTGGAAGAGCGACGACACGATGATCAGCGTGGCCAGCAACCCCGGTCCCCCCTGCTGGAGCGCTGCCACGGACACCGCGATGAACGCCCCCGACGTACCCATCATGAGCACGTATCCCGACCCCAGGCGTCCGACGCGCCATACCTGCACGATCGTAGCCACTCCGCTCACCAGCAGCGCCCCAAAAGCCCCCCAGGCCAGGTATCCCGCGCTGCTCTCGGCACTGCGAAGCACGATCGCGACGGTGATCACCACCCCCCCGATCGCCAACACCGAGTACTGCAGCGCCAGTCCTGTGGCCAGCGGCCAGGACGGCTTTTCATCCGGCTCGTAGCGGACGCCGTGTGCGGTCTTGCCTGGCTCGGATGCCATGTCAGATCCTCGCCTGGTGATTGTGCGGTGTCAAACCGGCACCCCGTCGAGTGCCTCTTCGGTGCTCTGCGGATCTCGACCGGTCGCCGCTGTCCATGCGACGCGCCTGCCCACGGTCTCAGGCCCCCCGCACCGCCCGTTTCACGAGGTTCCGCAGGAGCGGGATCTTGAAGTGGTTGTAGTCGAGGGGGTCGGCACCGCTGACGGCCAGTTCGCCGGCAATCGCGGCCGTCTCCTCGTCGCGGGGACGCCCCCGCACCAGATCCTCGACCGCCGTCATCCGGCGCGGCACGCACTCCACCGCACCGCCCACGATCCGCACGTCCTCGATCCGGTCACCGCTCATCGTCACCGCCGCCGCCACATTCACCAGCGGGAAGTCCCAGGTCCTGCGGTCCGACACCTTCTCGAAGTGGAAGTCCGCGCCCGCCCACCGACCCGGGATGCGGATCGCGGTGAGCAGCTCGTCCGGCTCGAGCACCGTCATGCGGGTGATGTCCACGCCGGGCTTCATGAAAAAGTCAGCCGCGGGCACGACCCTCTCCCGCTCCGCGCTCCGCACAACCATCTCCGCGTCGAGCGCCACCAGCGCCGGGGCCACATCCGACGGCGTCACGGCCACGCAGCGATCCGCGCCGAAGATCGCGTGCTCGCGGTTCATCGCGCCGGGAGCGCCCGCGTAGCAGACGTTGCCGCCCGCCCGGTAGCAGGTCATCCCGTAGCGGTAGTACCAGCACCGCGTGTCCTGGCAGACGTTGCCGCCGATCGTCCCGGCGTTGCGGATCTGGGGACTCGCGACCTGCGCCGCAGCGTCGATCAGGAGATCGTACCTGGAACGCACCAACGGGTCGTGCTCCAGGTCGGTCAGCGTCGTCATGGCCCCGATTTCGATCCCGTCGCCCGTTTCGCGCACGCCCTTCAGCTCGTCCAGACCCTCGAGGTCGATGACGACCTGGGGCTGCTTGCCGCGATTCTTGAACCAGTCGTAGCTGTCGAACCCGCCGGCCAGCGGCCACGCGTCGCCGCCGTGACGACTCAGCAGGTCAAGCGCGCTCTCCACGTCGGCCGGCTGAAACAGCTCGAAGTGGGTCATCATGTCCTTCATCATGGCCGTATCCTCACTGTGTGTTGACCTCGAGCGGCCGGTGAGACGGTTCCTGCTCCGCGACGGCGTTCACGATCATGTCCGGGACCACGGGAGTGCGGTTGAAGTAGTGCCCCCCGAGCGCGTCGGAGATCGCGCACAGCAGCGCGGCCGCCGAACACCCCATGAGGGGCTCGCCGACGCCCTTGGCGCCGACCGGGTTCTGCGGGTCGGCGATGTCGGTTGCGTCCCAGTCCAGGTACGAGGGCACGTCGAGGTACGACGGCGGCTTGGCCTGGTGGAAGCCGATGTTCCCCGCCACCCCGTAGCGCCGGTCGTAGACGTGGCGCTCCAGCGCGGCCATGCCGAACCCCATCACCGCGCCGCCCTTCACCTGCGCGGCCAACCCCAGCGGGTGCACGACCGTGCCGCAATCGGCGACCCCCAGGTAGTCGATGATCTCGAAGGTTCCCGTCTCGACGTCGAGCTCGATCTCGATGAACCCCGCCGCCAGCGCGGGAACCGTGCCGTCGCGGGGCAGGTTGTCCCTGGCGACGCCGATCAGGCCGCTCCCCGCGATGTTCGCGACCGAGGCGGCCGTGATCGGGTTGATGTCCTCGGGCACCTCCATGCCGCTGAACCGCCCTCCCAGCGCGATCGCGCGCTCGGCCGCACGCGCGTAGCTGATCCGCCGCGACGGGTTGGCGCGCGCGAAAACGGCCTCGCCGCCGATGTCGTACCCGTCCGCCGACCCGCCCAGCTCCATCGCCGCGATCGCCTTCAGCTTCTCGACCGCGTCGACCGCCGCCACGTACGCCGCGCGCGTCATGGTGAAGGTCGTGTTGCTCCCCACCTGCGGGCTGCTCGACGCGAGGTTGCGCGACGAGTCCCCGCGCACGATCACGCAGTTCTCCCAGTCCTGGCCCAGCACCTCGGCGGCGGCCCGCGAGACCCCGGCGTACGAATAGGTCCCCAGGTTCCCGACCCCGCAGTGAATGTGCAGCTTCCCGTCCGGCGCGATCCGCACGAGCCCGTCCTGGCCACTCATCCCGGCCGAGTGGAAGGCCTGCCCGACGGCGACCCCGGTCACCTTCGAGCCCCGCCGCACCCCGCTCCGCGCCCGCCGTTCGTCCCAGCCGAAACGCTCCTTGCCCCGATCGAGCGCCTCGCGCAGGTGCGCGCTTGTCACCGGACCCTGATTGCCACCGTATCGCGAATCGCTGTCGGGCGCGTTCACCCTGCGGATCTCCACCAGGTCGATCCCCAGCGCGGCCGCCGCCTTGTCGAGGAGCGGCTCCACCGCGCAGGCGATCTGGTTCTGGCCCGGCCCGCGCTGCGCTCCCCGCGCGGGGGTGTTGGTCAGCACCGGAATCGCGCGGAAGCGCATGGCGAGGGGCGTGTACACGATGGAGACGGCGCCCGCCGCGCTGCCGTAGTCGCCGAACCCGCTGTTGGGACCGTTCTCCTGCACGATGAACAGGTCCGCCGCCGTGACCCTGCCGTCGTCCCGGAACCCCAGGCGGATGCGTCCCTGGAACCCGGCCCGCGCCGCCCCGATGGCGTACTCCTCGGCCCGGCTGATCCGCATCATCACGGGGCGGCCGGTCTTCCTGGACATGTGCGCCGGGATGGACATGACCGGATACGCGCCGCCCTTGGAGCCGAACCCGCCTCCGCAAAACTCGCCCACGTAGACCAGGTCGGCCACCGGAATCCCGATGTAGCGGGCCAGGCCGCCCAACACGGCGCTCTGGCTCTGGCTGGATCCGAAGACGTGGCACTTGCCGTTCTGCCAGTACGCCATCGCCGAGCGCGGCTCCATCGAGTGGTGCGAGGTGCCGGCGGTGACGAAGGTCTCGTCGAGCACCAGCGCGGCATCGCGGAAACCGGCCTCTACGTCCCCGTAGGACCACTCGTTGTTGACCTCGCCCATCGGCAGCTCGCCCTCTGCCGCCGCGGCGAAGTCCGCCTCGGTCCACTTGATCTCCCTGACTCCCTCGCGGCGTTCGACCGTGTTGCCGTCCTCGCGCGCATTGGGACCGCCGGGGCGCAGGCTCTCCAGCGGATCCAGGACGAAGGGAAGCGGCTCGAGGTCGAGCTTGACCCTCTTGATCGCGTCGTGGGCGGTCGTCTCGTCCACTGCGGCGAGCGCCGCGACGGGCTCGCCCACGAAGTGCGGCGTGTTGGTCAGGATGGGGTTGCCCGGTGCATCGATTTCGGGCACGTCGTCGGCGGTGAGGATGGCGACCACCCCCTCCATTGCCAGCGCTTCCGTCGCGTCGATCGCGCGCACCCGTGCGTGCGGCATGGGACTCGTGATGAGACGGCAGAAGAGCATTCCGTCGGCACGGAAATCCTCCGCGTACCGGGCTCTGCCGGTGACCTTGGCAACCACGTCCGGCGGGGTGAAGTCCTTCCCGATCAGGTCAGCCATTGGACGCCTCCCTCCAGTCGGACACGCCGCGGCCCGCGGACGCGCCCTGGACGGCGGACACGGCTCGCCCGGCAGACCCCTCCCTCGCTGCCCGCATGACCCCGTTCAGGTAATGGTCGTAGGCCCCGCACCGGCACAGGTTGCCGGACATGGCGCGGCGCGCCTCCTCGCGCGTCGGGTCGGGGTTCGCGCGCAGCAGGGCGGCGGCGGACATCACCTGGCCCGGGGTGCAGAAGCCGCACTGCGGGCCCAGTTCGTCAACGAAGGCCTGCTGCACCGGATGCAACTCGCCGCCGGGGCCCTCCAGCCCCTCCACCGTCGTGACCTCGCGGCCTCGTACCCGGTGCGTGAGGGTCGAACAGGAATAGTGCGCCACCCCGTCGATCATGACCGTGCAGGCCCCGCATTCGGCGCGGTCGCAGCCCAGCTTGGTGCCCGTGAGCCCGAGCTTGTAGCGGAGCGTCATCGCCAGCGTTTCCTGCGGGAGCACGTCAACCCGCCGCGTACGGCCGTTCACCTGAATCGAGACGAGGCGGCCAACGGTGTTTCGGGCGGCGGGGGGCGACTGTGCGGGCGCGGCGAACCAGGAGATCGCCGACACCGAGGCGCCGGTCGCGATCACGCCCTTGATGAACTGGCGCCGGGAGACGCTGCCCCGGCCGGGAAGCCCGGCAAGGGTCTCCTCCCAGGTCGGGTTGTCGCCGTCGCGCGAACGATTGCTCATGATGGTCTCTCACTCCCTTCCGATACCGGCTGGGTGTCTGCCCCGTCCCCCTTCACATACCTGTCGAACCACCCGATCCAGCGAGCCCACATGTCCAGGTTGTTCTCGATCGCCCGCGGTGTATGCGACTCGAACGGATACACGAAAAGCGCGGCCGTCTTGCCGAGCCCCGTAAGCGCCTGGATCATGCGCTCCGACTGAATGGGATAGGTGCCGGAGTTGTTGTCGTCGGCTCCGTGGTACATGAGCAGCGGGGTGTTGATCTGGTCGGCCTTGAAGAACGGTGACATCTCCATGTAGACGTGCGGCGCTGCCCAGATGTCGCGCGGCTCGGCCTGGAAACCCATCGGGGTGAGGGAACGGTTGTACGCGCCGTCCCCCGCGATGCCCGCCTTGAAGAACGGGGTGTGCGCCAGGAAGTTGGCGGTTGCGAAGGCGCCGTAGCTGTGGCCTCCGTGCCCGATCCGGTCCATGTCGATCACCCCGAGTCCGTCGACGGCGCGGATCGCGGCGTACATCCCGTCCACCATGTTCGAGATGTAGTAGTCGTTGTAGTTCTCGCCCACGATGGGAATGTCCGGGTAGACCAGCGCGTAGCCCTGCGTCAGCCAGATGTCGGACCAGCGCAGCCAGGTCAGCCGGGTGTGCGCGTTGTGGTTGCGCGCGCGGATCGTGGCGTTGTCGAAGGCGTCTTCGCTTCGGTACTCGCGCGGATAGGTCCAGAAGATCGCGGGCACCTTCGTCCCTTCGATGTAGTCGACGGGGAGCGACACGCGGCCCTGGATCTCGAGGCCGTCCCGACGGGTGAATTCGAAGTCGACACGGCGCGCCGCGGTGAGCTCGGGGAAGGGGTCCACGTTGCGGGTGAGGTTTTCCATGCTGCCGTCGCGCGTCCACAGATAGCTGTCCGGGAAGGTATTCCTGCCCTCGCGGCTCACGATCATGCGTGTCAGGTCGGCGTCGAGCGGCACGAGCGGCTGGTCGAAGCTGTCGCGCGAACCCTCGAAGAGCCGATCCTTCGATCCGTCGGCGATCGACAGCCGGTCGACGAACGGCATGGGCCGAAAGTCATCCCGCCATCCGTCGCCGCGCAGGTAGGCGCTCTCGCCATCGGGCGACACCAGCGCGTAGTCGATCCCGTTCCCGGTGCGGGCCGTCAGCAGGTTGCCCGGCAGCGCGAGCGCGTCGCCGGGGTCGTGGAAGGGGACCAGCGTGCGGCCCTCCTGTGCGTCGGCGGCGGAATCGAGGGCGTAGTGGACCAGGCCGGCGTCGCCGTCGCGCGTGACGGAGGCGAACGCATGGCGGCCGTCGGAGGAATAGGTGACTGACGCGAGGGGGTGCTCGCTGCGCGCGACCTCGACCTCGTCGCCGTCTCCGAATGGGGGGAGGAGAAGCATGATGCGGTCCCCGCGGGGTGTGTCCTGGTCGTCGGCCCCGGCACCGCCCGGGTCGCCTGCGGCGTCGCCGTCGCCGGGCATCGCGCCGTCGCCCGCGGGCACCCGGTGGAGATAAGAGATACCGCTGCCGTCCGGACGCCACGTCCAATCGCGCGGGCCGTCCTGTGAGCCGCCGCCGCGTCCCTCTCGCAGTTCACGCTCCTCCAGGGTCGCCAGAACCTCGCCGGTCGCCAGGTCCAGCACCTCGGTCACGCGCGGGAACCCGGTGTAGCTGGCGATGAACGAAAAGGGGCGCTCGATGCGCGTCGCGATCAGATGCCGCCCGTCGGGACTCACGGAGACCGATTCGAACATGCCCGCCTCCCCGATCGCGCGGGCGGGGCGGCCGGGGACCAGTTCGACGATCCGGCTGCGCGTGTAGTGCTCGAAGAGATCGGCGTCGTGCTCGTCCTCCAGGAGGAAGGGCATGGTGCGGTTGGGGGTGGCCGTGGCGCGGGTGTGGCGTATGGTCGGCCCGGATGGCAGGTGCGGGGCGGGGGGTTCGGGGCCCCGGTCGGCCGGCGCGGCCAGCGTGATCAGCGACCCGGAAGGGGTCCACTGCAGCATGCGCGAGGGCTCGGAGCCCTGGCCGCGCGAGGAGGTGCCGAGGGTGGCGATCACGCGGGCGTCGCCGGCCGGGCGGACGCTGCCGTCGGCGGTCGAGGCGATCCACGCCTGTGTGGCGTCCTCCAAGTGCGCGAGAAAAGCGAGCCGCGAGCCGTCGGGGGACCACATGAGGTCGCTGATGTGGATGCCGTCGGGAAGATCCACGTCGGTGAAGGAGCGCTCGCTGAGCGAGTAGAAACGGAGGCCGTACAGGCCGTAGAGGTCGAGGTGCCAGGGGCGGTCGGTGCGCGCCCGGATCTCGAGCATCGCGAGGCGCAGAGTCTCCTCGCCGACCTCTTCCAGCGTGGACAGCTCGGTCGAGAGCGGGATCGCGAAGTGGTCTCCGTCCGGGCTGAGGTGGTCGAGCGTCGCGAAGTTGGGGTCGGTGGCGAAGAGGTCCTGAACGGGGTCGGGGGGGAGGATGTAGCCGGGTTGGGGGGAGGGCTGCTGGGCGGTCAGCGTCGACGCCAGGAAGAATGGAATGGCGAGCGAAAACAGGGGTGGGGATATGCGGAGGCCTTGGGACATGGTCTTTCCGAGTCCTGGGTGGTGTTTGGAGGCGCCGCGTCAAGTTGCGAACCGGGATGTACCCATGGCAAGCCGAACATACCGTAGAAGCCAACTTTTTCCCGTTAGCTTTCCTACCGCCTGGTCCCAAAGGAACGATCCCATGCCCCACAGCCACGACCTTATCGTCATCGGTGCCGGCTTTGCGGGCCTCGCGTGCGCCCGGCGGGCGGCGGAGCGCGGCCTCTCGGTCCTCGTTCTGGATCGAAAATCCGAGCCGGGCGAACGGATCCACACGACCGGCATTCTGGTCCGGGAAGCCTGGAAGGAATGGGCGGCGCCGGCGGCGCTGGTCCGGAAGATCAAGCGGGTCCGCGTCTATACGCCGAGCCACCAATTCGTCGAACTGGAGCGCGACAACTACTTCTTCATGGCAACGGACACGGCTCGCCTCATGGGCCATCTGGTTGACGAGACCCGGCGCGCGGGCGCCGAGGTCCGCTTCGGCGAGAAGTTTCGGGACGTAGTGCGCCGACGGTCGGGGCTGACACTCGAGGGGTCCGGCGTCACGGGCCGGTTCCTGGTCGGGGCGGACGGGGCGCGCTCCCGGGTGGCGGAGAGTTTCGGGCTCGACCGCAACGTTCGGATTCTGAAGGGAGTGGAGTGGGAATTCGAGCCCCTGGACAGCGCCGGCGATTGCCTGCACTGCTTCATCGATCCGGAGTGCGCACCCGGCTACATCGGATGGGTGGTGCCCGGGGTTGGCGTTACCCAGGTCGGGCTGGCCGTTCACCGGCACTGCAGGGCCGACATGCCGAAGTTTGTCTCGAGAATAAACGGCCGGTTCGGTCTGTCCGCGGACCGGGTGCTGGAGAAGCGTGGCGGAGTGATCCCGATCGGCGGTCTGCTACGGTCATTCTACGGGGACCGGGTGCTGCTGATAGGCGACGCGGCCGGAATGGTCTCGCCGCTCACCGCGGGTGGCATCCACAACGCCTACCGGTTCGGAAGACTGGCCGGCGATGCCATCGCGGAGCACCTCGTTGCCGACGGCCCCCACCCGGGCGAGGTGGTGCGCCGCTCCTACCCGAAGCGCATCTGGAAGCATGCCGCGCGCTGGATGTACGATCGTCTGCCGGTTGGGCGGGCTCTGGAGGCAGGTTTCGTGACCCGCAATCTCTTCCGGGGCGTTGCCGGGAAGGTGTTCTTCGACCGGATTCGGTAGGAGCCCGTGGAGAAATCAGCGCTCGACCGTGATCCTCGCCCCTCCCGGACTACGCTGCTCATAGGTCCGGGCCGCCGCCTCCGAGACCTGGCCGCCGTATTCGCGGATGCGGCCCCTGTCGTCGGTCCAGAACCGGAACAGCGTCCCGGACTCAGGGATCGCACCACCGACGAACACGCGCACGCCGCCGTCCGCGGGGACCTGATAGAGCGTCAGGTCGGGGGCTGCCTGAAGCGAATCGAACATCGGACCCACGACGAAAAGGACGACCGCGCCCCAGTCGCGCTGGCTCTGCCGGATGTTGACGTTCACGTAGCCGAACCGGTCGTCCACATTGACGCCGACCTGCTGCTGGGCTGAAAGCCCCGCCGGATCGCTCGCGGTCACCGTCGCGACCGCGTCGCCCCTGGTCAGCCCCGTGATCGTGACGACGCTTCCCGACACCGTGACCGAGGCCACCGTGGAGGGTGAAACCGTGGCCGTGTAGCTGAGCCTGTCACCGTCCGGGTCGCTGAAGTACGAGGATACGTCCACGGTGACGACATCGTCGACGAGGATCCTCGCTGCGGGAATCGTGCCGGACCCCTGCGGTGGCCGGTTCGCCGGGGGCTGGGGCGCGACGGGCTCGTCTCCGCCACACGAGTAGACGGTTACCGTGGCCGTCGCGGCCGCCAGGAGCACGATCGCGAGCCTCTTCATGGCTGACTGTTCCTCTCGGGGCGAATTTCCGGCCGCGCCGCCGACCGGGGTGTCGAGTCCGGGGCCGGCGGCGCTCCGGCGGGAGTCTCCTCGCAGCCGGAGCCCTCGCCCTCGACCCCGCAGTGATCCAGCCACCGCAGCACGTCCCCGGCGTTCAGGACTTCGTCGCCGTTGCCGAACCAGTCCAGGAAGGACTCCTGCGCCGGTACCAGGCGCTCCAACCCCAGGAGATGTTGCGCGGCCGCCTCGACGCTCATCGGTGCGACAACTTCGAAACGGTCCACGATCAGGCCCACGACATCCGGATGACCCTCCACCCGAATCGTGATGGTGTCCTCATAGACGCCGATGTCCAGAGACTCCGATGAGCGGGTCCAGACAATGGGTTCTTGCCGGCCACCCGTGCCCTGCTCGATCGCCAGCCACGGCGACCTGTCGCTCGAGGCGGTCCAGACCGCCGAATCAGCGCCGAAGCCGGAGAGTTCCGCGGCCACGGAATCCGTCGAGACGAACGACCAGCCGGACACCCCGTAGCTGGAGATCGGGCGGAGTTCGGTCACGCTCAGCGGCGGCTCCACCGACAGCGTGTAGACGAAGGCTGCGGGACCCCCCGTCGCAAGGCTGGCCGCGACCACCACCGAGTCGGTGTAGGTTCCCACGTCCGTGCTGTCCGGGTCCACGGTCCAGGTCACGAAACCGTCGCCCACTCCGGAATCGCTCTTCAACTGGAACCAGCGGCTGTTTCCCGGTTGGGTCGCCCGCCATTCCACGGTGGCCGCCCCGGGTCCTTCGAAGGAGACCGCGACGGAATCCTCGAAGGGCTCCGTGTCGTAGACCAGCACCGACTTTTCGGTGGCGGTGCGTGCCAGGGTCATGTGGCCCTTCGGCGCGGCGACGTGCACCGACACGGGGATCGTGAGCGCCCCCGCCACCCCGGCCACCGTGACCTCCAGGGCGGCCTCGTGGTCGCCCGGGGCCAGGTCGGCCCCCGCGATGGCGTAGCTGAACCGCCCCCGTCCCTGTCCGGTCTCCCTCGTGAGCGTGATCCACGGTGCCGTGCCGGAGACGGCCGCGTTCCACCCGGCCATGTGGTCACTCTGCCCGTTCGGGGCCACGATCACGCGGCCGTTCCGCTGCGGGTCCGAGCCGACCAGGATGGTGTCGGCGACCGCCTCGGGCCGCACGCGCGCGGTCAGGGGTACCGCGATCGGGATCTCGAACATGCCGCGTCCATGCGTGGCAGCGACCAGCCGGCCCGTCCCCGGGCGGGCCGCGAGGTCGAAAACCGCGGCCATCGGCATACCGTCGGCGAGCATGTCCCAGGTGTCGCCTCCCCGGGCAGAATGAAAGACGCCCAGGTCGGTTCCGATGTAGATCCCACCGGGATCGTCGGGGTCGTACAGCACGGCATTGACGGGATGGTCGGGCAGGTTGCCGGTGCGGTCCCGCCAGGTGCGGCCGCCGTCGGTTGTCTGGAAGACGTGTCCGGTCCCGAAGCCGCCGACCACGGCGTATGCCTGATCCGAGTCGTCGGGATGCACCGCCAGGTCGCCGATGTACCGAGGCTCCCTCAGCCCCACATCCGACTCTTCCCACGTCAGGCCTCCGTCGTGGGTGAACGCGACCGCGGAGAAATCCAGGGGGCGCACGCGCACGAGGGAGGCGTACACCGTGTTCCCGTCGGAGGGAGACGGGGCGATGGACCTGACGGTGGCGCGCCGGGGACTGTTGTAGATGCGCACCCAGTTGTTGGCCGAATTCTCTGTTCGGTAAAGGCTCTGTGTACCGAAGTAGAGCCTCCTCGAGTCGACCGGATCCATGACGAGCGGCGGAATGAACGCCGCCCTCTCGTCCAGATCGATGCCGGAGGTCGCCCGCCGGCCGTTCCGTCTTGGGCCGAAGGGCCACTGGTGCTCACCGTACCATACGTCGGGGTCCTCGGCGTCGATGGCCGTGAATCCCCCGTCTCCCGCCAGCACCTTGGTCCACGGCGTGGTCGGCGAAGCAGCGCGCAGGGTTCCCTGATCCTGGGTCCCCCCCAGTGTCTCGGCGGGGAGGACCGGATGAGGGGTGATCCCCGGGTAGAACTGCGCAATGGCCAGGTTGGTGGCGAGCGATGTCCAGCTGGAACCTGCGTCCATGGAGCGGTACACGCCCCCGTCGTTGGCCAGGTAGAGAACATCGGGTCCACTGAGGGTGTCGAAGACCAGGTGGTGCTGATCCACGTAAACGTTGCTCGGATGGACCCGCTCGAACGTCTCTCCGCCGTCTTCCGAGATGAACAGTCGCTGCCCTGCGCCCAGATGGAGGCGCTCCGGGTTCAGCGGATGCACCGCCAGCGTCAGGGCATACCAGCAGACCAGTGCACAGCTGCTTCCAGTTGCTTCGAGTTCCCGCCACGTGGCCCCGCCGTCGTCGGTCCGGTAGACGAGCAGTCCGCCACTCGGTCCCGCTTCCTCCCCCCTGTCGTGGATTGCCGCGTAGAGGACATCGGGCTCGGAGGGAGCGATGGCCAGATTGATGCGGCCGAGGTCCGTATCGCGCATGCCGTTCGAACTGCGGGCCCAGGTAAGGCCGCCGTTCGTCGACGTGTAGACTCCGTCGCGCATCAGGGCCGCATGGAGGATCGACGGATCGGCCCTGTTCAGGACGAGGTCGTTCACGATCCCCTCCAGAACCCCCCGCCAGGTGCGACCGCTGTCCGTGGACCGGAACAGCCCGAGGTCCGTCGCGGCCAGGACCGTGGTCGACGTCGGCGATCCGGCCGTCACGGGGTCCACGATGACCCGCGAGATCCTGGCGCCGCCTCTCCTTGCATGGAGGAAAGCGCTTGCCAGCTGCCGGTCCCATGCCCACGTCGAACCCCCGTCCAGGGACCGCAGTACGCCGCAGCCGTAGTAGCTGTCGCCCGAGAAGTGCTGCTCGCCGGTACCGGCGTAGATGATGTTCGGATCGACGGGATCGATGGCGATCGACCCCATGGCCAGCGAGCATTCGTAGTCGGACAGAGGGGTCCAGGAGGCTCCCCGGTTCTCTGTCTTCCAGACGCCGCCCTGAGCGGCCCCGATGTACACGATGGCGGGATCGCGCGGATGGATCGCGATGGTGGACACGCGGCCGGCGACCCGCCCCCGCCACGGATCGTCGATCCGGGTCGGTCCGAGCGGCCGCCATGGCACGGAAGACACCCCCTGGCCCGCAATGCCGCGCAGCGCCATCACACGCTCCCGCGCGATCCGCATCCTGGCAGAGACGACGACCCCGCGCCCGGAGTAGGTACGGAGGCGCTCGTACTCCAGGCGGGCGAGAATGCGCTCGCCCTCGTCGGTGTCCTGGGCGGCGGTGGTGGTTGGGACGGTCGCGAGCGCGAAGCCGAAGAGGAGGGCGGCGCCGGGCAAGACAACGGTCCGGCCCCCAGGGGCGGATCGCCGTGGGAAAACGCTCATCGGTACACAATTCACTCCCGGGGGGGCGAGAAACAAGGGCCCCCGACCCGAATTGCACTCCGACTTCGATGGCGCTATCGTGGTCCGCTGTAGCGAGGGGGCCACCGGAAGTTCGGTCTGAAGCCGACGCGGCCCCGCCACTGTAGGAGGCCCGGATCCCCGTGCGGATCCGGCACGACCCGCTCGATCGCCACTGGGGCCGCGCCGAAGCGCCCCGGGAAGGCGAGCGACAGTCGCCTCGAGCCAGGAGACGCGGCACCCTCGCCCTTTGAGCACCATCCTTCGAGGGGGGGGAGCCGGTGTACTTCGAGACCCACACGCGAGCCGCCCGCAACACAATCGATGGGCTGCCGACCGCGCCCGACGCTCACGTGCCAACGCCTGCCCCGGCAGAACATTGACGCATTCCCCCCGCCGGATCGCGTTCCTGGCGCTGGCCGTCCTGGTCGCAGTCGCCCTCAGCGTCTCCTTCGGCGCGTCCGGCCTTGGGCCCGGCGACCTCTTGCGAACGCTCTCGGCCGACGCCGACCCCACCGCGCGGACCATTCTGCTGCAATTGCGGCTGCCGCGCGCCGCCCTCGCCGCCCTTGTCGGGGGAGCGCTCGGACTCAGCGGCTGCACCTTTCAGGCGCTCCTGCGCAATCCGCTGGCGGAGCCCTATGTGCTTGGCATCTCGGGAGGTGCCGCTGTCGGTGCGGTCGCCGTGATGGTCACCGGCGTCGGGGTCGGCCTCCCCTGGACGCTTCCCGCCGGGGCCTTCCTGGGCGCGGTGGCCGCGATGACCCTGGTCCTGCAGATCGCGCGGCGCGCCTCGCCCGGCGGCGTGGACACGCGGATCCTGATCCTTGCCGGGGTGATCGCCGGCGCCTTCTTCAACGCGGTGATTCTCCTCCTCCTTTCGCTGGCCGACATCGAGTCCTTCCGCTCGGCGATCTTCTGGATGATGGGGAACCTCTCAGGGGCCGCCTGGGGATCGAACGGGTTGCTGGTCCTGTTGCTTGTGCCCGCCTCGGTGGTGTTGCTCTCCCTGTCCCGCGCCTTCAACCTGCTGTCGCGCGGGGAGGAGGTCGCGTACCACCTGGGCGCGTCCGTGCAGCGGGTGAAGCTCACAGCCTATCTGGCCGCGTCGCTGATGGTGGCCGCGTCGGTCGCAGCCGCCGGCGTGATCGGCTTCGTCGGGCTGATCGTCCCGCACGCCGTGCGTCTGGCGTGGGGGAATGACCACCGCCTGCTCCTCCCGGCGTCGTTCCTGGCCGGGACCGCCTTTCTCCTTCTCGCCGACACGGTTGCGCGGATCGTGGTGGCCCCGGCCGAACTGCCGACCGGGGTGGTCACCGCGGTGGTCGGGGTGCCGTTCTTCGTGGTCCTGCTGATGCGCGGGGGGCGGCGGTGAAAGGGGCCGGGTCGGGGGGCGCGCGGCCGGGCGACTGGCGTCCCGTTCTGCGGGGCCGCGGGCTGACCTATGTGCATCCGCGCGCGGAGGAGCCCGCCGTGCGGGAGGTCTCGCTGTCCGTGTCGCCGGGACAACTCCTCGCGGTGGCGGGGCCGAACGGGGCAGGCAAGTCGACGCTGCTCAGACTCCTCTCCGGGGCGCTCCGGCCGGACGCGGGTGACGTGCGCCTCGACGAGCGGGCGCTGGGTGATCTCTCCGACCGGGAGCGGGCCCGCGCGATCGCCGTGGTGCCGCAGTCCGAATCTTCGCCGTTTCCGGTAACGGTGCGGGAGATGGTGGGGATGGGGCGGTACGCGCACCTTGGCCGGTGGGAGCCCGTGGGAAACCGTGACCGTGCCGTCGTGGACCGAGCGCTGGAGCGGTGCGCGGTCGCACCCTTCGCGGAGCGACAACTGGAGGAACTTTCGGGTGGGGAGCGCCAGCGCGTCCGCATCGCCCGCGCGCTCGCCCAGGAGGCCCCGATCCTCCTCCTCGACGAACCCACCGCGGGCCTCGACCTGCGCTTCCAGATGGAGCTCTTCCACCTGCTCCGGGAGCTCCGGGCCGACGGACTCGCCCTGCTTCTGGTCACCCACGACCTCAACCTTGCCGCCCGGTTCGCCGACCGGCTGCTTCTCCTTGACCGGGGCCGCGCGGAGGCGATCGGTCCTCCCGCGGAAATCCTGTCGCGCGAGGCTTTGGAGGGGGTGTACGAGTGGCCGCTCAGGCTGGTGCCCCATCCCGGCCCCGGGAGCGACACCGGGGCGCCCCAGACGATTCCGCTGCGCAGGGACGACGGGTGACGATGTAACAGCCCGTGAACATGCGCCCGAGGTTGCGGGTGAGACGCCCGATGCCTAGCGTGGTGTTCGAAGGCTTTCGGTCTCGCTCGTGCAGCGCAGGAGACTCCATGTCTACGTTCGTGACGGTTCGCCGTGTCCAGGCATCGGACACCCCGGCGTGCGGACCTCTCGCAGCACTTCTTGCGGAGCAGGTCGCTTGCGGCTAGCCTGATCGCTCAGGCTCCCGTTCAACGAGGCGATCTGGTCGTCGAGATCGGGCCGGGCCGTGGTATTCTCACTCGGGAGCTGGCACGTCGATGCCGTGAGGTCGTCGCGGTAGAGTTCGACGGAGTGCTGTCCGAGGTGCTTCGCACGCGCTTCCTGAGTGACAACCGGGTCACGGTCGTCAGGTCCGACTTCCTGCGTTTTCGGCTGCCCGATGTCCCCTACAAGGTCCTGGGGAACATTCCGTTCAATCGGACGGCCGCCATCGTCCGGCGGCTTGTCCAGGCCGATTCTCCACCGCAGGACGCCTGGCTCGTGATCCAGCGTGAAGCGGCCGAACGGTTTGCCGGCAGTCCCTTTTCCCGGGAGACTCTGTCCTCATTGCGGCTCAAGCCGTGGTGGCAGGTCGAGATCGTGCGGCGCTTTCGCCGTACCGACTTCGATCCCCCTCCCGGCGTCGACGCCGTCGCGCTCTGGCTCGCCCGTCGAACCAGACCGCTTGTGGACCGATTCCAAGCCGTGGACTACCGGCGCTTCATCGAGAGTTGCTTCGGGCGCGACGGCCGCTCAATCAGGCTGTGTCTCCGATCCGAATTCACGCGAACGCAAATCCAACGGCTAAGTCGAGATCTCAGGTTCGATCCTTCCGGACCACCCTCCGGCCTCACCTTCGACCAATGGCTCGCATTGTTCAGGTTCTCGATGCTGACGCGAAGGATATAGAAAGAGAGAGGTGTTGACCCACGCTCGCGTGACGGCCAAACTGCCAGTTGCTATCAATAATCTGTCACATCTTGGCAGCCATGTGGCCTACGTAGAGGTCGTCACAGAGGTACCACCACGATCAATTGACAGATTATAGCCATAATCTGTCACACATAGTCGAGACGACCGCGTGCGCTTGGGCACCACTCCTACCCCCCTACCGCCCGGCCACCACCTTCTCGATCGCCGCCACCGTCGCGTCGGTCCGGAACTCGATCAGCTTCCTGCCGTGCTCGATCGTCTGCTCTGCGGGCACGATGCTGATCCCGTTGATCGTCGCCTTGTCCGCGCGGATACGCTGCTCCAGGCGCACGTGTCGTGGATCGTCGTTCATGATGATCGACGTGATGTAGTAGTCGTCGTGGAGGCCGTCGAGGCGGGGATCCTCGTCGATCCCGAGCACGTCCCGCTGATAGATGAGCACGTCGCCGTAGTTGTAGAACTCGGGGATGTGCGCGATGACGACGTCACGATCCCGCCAGGCCTCGGTCAGCTCCTCGGCCACGGCGGCCATCCCGCGCTGGTTGCCGCCGCTGTCGCCCAGCAGGAAGATGCGGGTGAACCCCTGCGCCGCGAGGCTGACCGCCATGTCTCGCAGCACCGCCTGGTAGGTCTCCTGCGAGTAGCGGATGCCGCCGGGCGTGGATGCGCGCTCGGGGTCGCCGGGCTCGATGGTGACGATGGGCGCGACGAGGGTGCTGCCCAGCCGCCGCGCGATCGACTCGCCCATGACGCGCAGCACATGGTTGTGCTTCCCGGTCGTGAGGTACGGGCCGTTCTCCTCGATCCCGCCGGTCAGGATCAGCGCGGTGGTGGTGCCGTCGCGCAAGGCGTCCCGTACCTCGAGCATGGTGAGCTCCTCGATCCACACGTTGTCGAGCGCGTCGATGGGGCGGGGGAACTCCATCATGTCGTGCATTTCGCCGCTCTGGGCGGCGGCCCCTCCGGGGGTGATGGCCAGAGTGGCGGCGGTGCCGAGTGTGCCGAGGGCCAGCGCGAACGGCAGCAGCGAATGTGTTCTCACGAGGAACCTCCAGGGCGGAATGGGGCCTGAACAGAATGCCGACATCACCATGGATGCGGCGGGGCAGGAGTGCAAGAGAGCTCCGGTCGCCACCCTTGCCCTCGTCCGAATGCAGCCTAACATCAGCCCCACCACCCCCCCAACCCGAACGGTTTCTTGCCATGAACATCCTTGTCCCGCACGCCCGCCTCCGCACGGCGCTGACGGCCGCCGCCCTTCCCCTCCTCCTCCTCCTCCTCCCGGCGACCATCTCGGCCCAGACGCCCGAGCTCGTCTACCTCTCGAACGTCACCGCCACCTCACGCGACGGCGCCGCTCTCACGACCGTCGAGGAGCAAACCGCCGCCGCCCTGGACGCGCTCGGCGAGCAGCTCGGCGCTCGTGGGCTCGGCTACGAGAACGTCGTCGCCATGAACGTCTTCCTCCGGGACACGCGCCACTTCGCGGCGATGAACGGGATCTACCGCGGCTACTTCGCGAACGATCCCCCCACGCGGGCCACCGTGCGGGCCGACCTCACCGACCGGGACGCCCTCATCCAGATCTCGGCGGTAGCCACGCCGGACGAGACCACGATCGTCTCGCCTTCGGGGCTGCAGTCACCCGCGCTGCCGTATTCGTGGGGCATCCGCGCGGGCGACGTGCTCTTCATTGCCGGGGCCACCAGCCGCGATCCGGAGACGTACCAGCCCGTCGGGGGCGACGTGCAGACCCAGACGCGGCGCGTTTTCGGCAACATCGGGATGGTTCTGGAAGAGGCCGGGATGGGCTACGGCGACCTGGTCGCGTGCAAGGTCTTCCTGGACGACGTCCGCCTCTGGGGCGACATGAACACGGCCTACGCCGAGTTCGTCACGGCCGACGACCCGCCCGCGCGGGCGGCGGTGCGCGGCGGGCTCATGAACCCGGCCTTCCTGGTCGAGATCCAGTGCGTGGCAGAGCAGTCGGACGAACGGCGCGTGGTGCTGCGCGAGGGACAGCGGCGCGGCCGGTCGCCGCTGTCGCCGGCGATCGCGACGGGGGAGCGGGTGTGGCTGTCAGGGATGCTCGCGCGGGGCGAGGACGCGCGGGGGGAAGCCCGCAACACCCTTGCGAACCTGGGCGCCACCCTCGAAGCCGCCGGCCTGGGCTTCGGCGATGTGGAGGACGTGTGGGTCTACCTCACCGATGTGCGCGACGCGGGAGCCGTGCAGGAGGTCCTGGCGGACGTGATGCCCGACGGGGCACCGGTGCCCACGGTTGCAGGGCTGCCGCTGGTCGGACGGCTCGGCGTGGAGATTCAGATGACGGCGGTTCAGCGGCGGGCTGGCCCCGCGAACAGGTAGACCAATGAAGACCCGGACTTCCTGGATGGCGGTGGTGGCGGCCACATTGCTGGCCGTCGGCCACGGGTCGGCACAGAACGGCGTGTACGTGGAAACGGCTTTCGGGACCGGCCTTGCCCCGAACATGGTTCTCGATGGCGTCGACAACGACTGGGGAACCCGGTGCGACAGGCTCATCAACCCGGCGGGCCTGGAGACCGGCACGGACTGCGACACGCCGCCGCCCCCAACGGCGTGGTCGAACGAGTCCGGGGGAGCGCTCGGCGTCATGACGGGGCTTGCCGTCGGCTATCGGTGGGGCAGGTTGCGGGTTGAAGCGGAGTATCACTTCCGATCCGCCGCGTACCACGACTACGCCCCGACCGTCATCGGCGACATCATCACGCAGGGCAAGGCCGATCAGGAGCTTGAAATCGCCATCGGCGGAGCCGGCGACGTCGTGGCCCACAACGTTCTTGCCAACGTCCTCTACGACTTTCATACCGGTTCGCGGATCGTTCCCTACCTGGGGGCCGGCGTGGGCGGCGGCCGCATGTCGGTGGACTACTTCAGCCTGTGGAAGCGCAACGCCGACCCGTCCCGAATCGCGACGTTCGAGGATCCGCTGCTCAGAGCAAAGCTGGCGGGTACCACCACGCTCGGTACGGCAGTGCTCCGGGACGCAATGCCGGGCGTTCAGGGGATCGCCGGCCTGGACTACAGCGTTGGTGACCGCTTGACCGTGGGCCTGAAGATGCGCCGCACTGTCTTCCAGGGGTTCAAGAGCGACGAGCGCGAGTGGGATCAGCTCCGCAGCCACGATTCCACCGTCGGGCGCGGGTCGCGAATCGTGTATGTGGTCGAGACGCCCGACACCGGAGCCTACGGCGTCACGCTGAATCTGAGATACCGCTTCTGATCATCGGCAGATCACGCGCACAAGCTTGCTGGCGCGCCGTCGCGAGCCGACAATCAGGGCAACTGCCCGTCCCATCTGCCCGAGACCGTAGACCCATGTCGATTTTCTGCCTGCACCGCGCCCCGGTCACCGCCGTGGCCGTGGCCGCCCTCGCTGCGACTGCCTGCGACCGCCCCGCGCCCGGCCCTGTTCCCGTCGTCGAGGCGACGATTTCCGGTATTCAGCAAGCCATCTTTTCGGGCGCCACCACCTGCCGCATGGTCGTGCAGGCCTACCTGGACCGGATAGATGCCTACGAGGACCGTATCAACGCGATCACCGTGGTCAACCCGGCGGCCCTGGACCGCGCCGACCAACTTGACGCCGCGCTCGCCGCGGGCGAGGAACCCGGCGCTCTTTTCTGCGTGCCGATGCTCGTCAAGGACAACTTCGACACCCACGACCTGATCACCACGGCCGGCTCGATCGCGCTCGCCGAGAGCCTCCCGCCCGACGACGCCTTCATGGTGCGCCGCATCCGCGAGGAGGGCGCAATCGTGGTCGCCAAGACGAACATGGCGGAATGGGCGTTCAGTGCGCGCCAATCGGTCAGTTCGTCGTTCGATACGACCCGCAACGCCTATGCCCTGGACCGCGTTCCGGCGGGCTCGAGCGGGGGCACGGCGTCGGGTGTTGCGGCGAGCTTCGGCCTCATCGGCCTGGGCAGCGACACCGGCAACTCGATCCGGGGACCGTCGTCGCGCCTCGCGCTGGTGGGCATCCGTTCGACGATCGGCCTCACCAGCCGGGACGGTGTAGTTCCTCTCTCCTTCGACCGTGACATCGCCGGGCCGATGGGCCGCACGGTCGAGGACGTGGCCCGCGTGTTCAACGCGGTGGCGGGATATGACCCGGCCGACCCCTACACCGAGGCCGGGCGTGGGCGCAAGGAGGACGACTACACCGACTTCCTCGACGCGGACGGCTTGCAAGGGGCGCGCATCGGCGTCCTGCGAGCGCTCGTGGACACCGAGGACGCCGATTCGGCCGTTGTGGCGGTGTTCGAAGGGGCGTTGGAAGAAATGGCCGCGCTGGGTGCCGAAATCGTCGACCCGTTCGACTTCGACGTAAGCGCCCAGCTGGAGCGGGACAACATGTTCTGCGGCCGGTTCCGCTACGACATGCACATGTACCTGACGTCGCTCGGTGACGCGGCCCCGATCACCGATGTGGTGCAGGTGCTGGAGACCGGGCAGTACTCGAGCTACGTCGAGGGCTCGCTGCAGAGGGCAGAGGACTCACCTCTCGATGTGCCGCCGTCCGAGTGGGAGCCGCCGTGTCCGGACTATGCCGAGAATGAACAGCGACAGGGCTATCTGGGTGACCTGGTGGCCGCCATGGACGCGGCCGGCCTCGACGCCGTCGTCTACCCGACCTGGCTGAGCCCGCCCGCGCACATCGACCGTGGCCGCGAGGAGTACAGCGGCGACAACTCCCAGCGCGTTGCGCCCGCCACCGGGATGCCGGCGATCACCGTGCCAATGGGGTTCACCGAGGGGACGCACCCGGCCGGGCTGCAGATCCTGGCCCGTCCCTACGCCGAGGGACTGCTCTTCCGATACGCGTACGCCTACGAGCAGGGGACGCGCCACCGGCGCCTGCCGCCGGGGTTCCCGGAGCTGGAGAGCCGGTAGTTACGCTGGCGAAGTGAGGCATGAAGCTTTATCATGACTCATGAAGTATTCCAATGACAAGCCATCCGGACGGCGCGTCTCGGAGCCGGTTCAGGTCTACCTGCGCCCGCGGGAAAGGGACCGCCTGGAGCGCCTGACTGCAAAGCTCGACACCACCAAGTCGGATGTCCTGCGGCGGGGTCTGGAGGCTTTGGAGGGCCAGCTGTCGGACCCGGAGCGTCACCCGGCGCTGGACATCATCGGGATCGTGTCGACGACCGATGATCCGGGGATCGATGTCGCCCGGGCGCACGACAAGTATCTCGCCGCCACCGAAATCGCTTCCTGGTCGGACAGCCCGCACGGGCCCCACGAGTGCGATTCGGAGTGAAGGATCTGTTCGTCGACACCAGCGCCTGGTACCCCCTCGCCGACCGCGCTCATCGGGATCATGACCTGCTGGCACGGACGCTGCGCGACCGACTCCGCCAGGGCGCGCGAATCGTGACCACCAACGTCGTCCTGGCCGAGACCCACGCGCTCCTCCTCCGGCGCTCAGGCCAGCGGGCCGCCCTCGCTTTCCTGAAGGCGATCCGGCAGGCCCCCAACCGGATCGAGTACATCACGCCGGAGCGCGAGACGGACGCGATCACCCGCTGGATCGAACGCTTCTCCGATCAGCCCTTTTCACTGGCCGACGCCGGCAGCTTCGTGGTCATGAGCGAGTTGGGCATACGCGAGGCCCTGACCCTCGACCGCCATTTCACCGTCGCCGGCTTCGTCGTTGTGCCGGCACGCGGCTGACCCTACAACCCCGGCGGCCACCTCGGCAGCGCCCGCCCCGTCGTCCACGGCACGCCCGCTTCCTCCAGGCTCGCCTCCAGGGCCGGCAGGTCGGTCTCGACGAGCTGCTGCAGCCCCGGATACAGCGCTCCGAACGCCTCCCGCGCGACCCGGTACTGCTCCCGGTGCGTCCCGGTCGGGCCGTGCATGCCGTTCCAGTGCCCGCGCACGATCTGGTTGACCCGTCCCGTGATGCCCGGCAGGTCGGGCTCGGCGCGCGAAGACCGGGTGCGTGACCCTTCGAGGGTCTCCCGCAGGTCGAGAAGGCGAAGCTCGATGGCGCGGGCCTCGGCCATGAGTTCTCCCGGGGCCGCGGGCCACCGCTGCAGCGCCTGCTTGATGGCCGAGATCCTCGACGCGGCTTCCGCCGCCACGCGCTGGCTGCCCGTCACCGCGCGCAGGAGTTCGCCCGTCTGGCGCTGGAACGCGAGCACCGCGTCCCGGTCCTGGGCCGCGATCGCGGGCTCGTTGATGGGCGCGATCCTGAACGGCACCGGACCGGCGAGCTCGGTCACCTCGCCGTCGACCCGCTGCGCGAGCGACACCGTGTAGCTGCCCGGCAGCGCCATCGGCCCGTTCCCGCCACCGCCGCCGAAGCCGCCGCCTCCGAAGCCGCCGCCGCCCCCACCGCCCCCCGTCACCGGGTTGTAGCCCGGGTAGCGGTAGTTCCACACGGCGCGGTGAACGCCCCGGCGCGCCGCCCCGTTCACCACGTTCACGATCTCCCCGTCCTCGTCACGAACGGTGAGGTACACGCGCGGCGCCTCCTCCCGGTCTTCCGCCTCAAGCTCCTCCCACGTCGGGTACGGCGTGTCCTCGCCCGCGCGCTGCGCGCTGCGCTCCGCGGCCTGGCGCTCCGCCTCGCGGGTCTGGAGGCTCTCGCCGACCCAATAGGTGATGGTCACGCCCGTGGGCGGGTTGTCGGCGGTGTAGAAGTTGCTGCCGCTCCCCCCGCCCGGGTTCCAGGGCACGAACATGTCGCCATCGGCCACCTCGAAGATGTGACCGGCCGACGCCAGGATCTCTTCCGACCCCGCGGCCAGCTCGCGTAGCGGCGTGTAGTCGTCGACCACGTAGAAGCTGCGCCCGAAGGTCGCCGCAACCAGGTCGCCCTCGCGCTGCTGGATCTCGAGCTCGCGCACCGGGATCGTCGGCAGTCCGTTGTCGAAGTCCATCCACGACTCGCCGCCGTCGACCGACACGAACGCTCCGAACTCCGCGCCCAGGAAGAGCAGGCCCGGCTCGACGTGGTCCTGCACGATCGAGAACGACGGACTGTTCTCCGGCAGGCCTTCGGTGATCGCCGTCCAGCTCTGTCCCCGATCCTCCGACCGGAGCACGTACGGCCGGAAGTCGCCCCGCTTGAAGTTGTTCACCACCACGAACACCCCGTCGGGGTCGTGCACCGAAGCCTCGACGTCGTGCACGAAGCTCGTGTCGGGCACGCCCGGAAGGCTCTCGATCGCCCGCCACGTCGCGCCTCCGTCCTCGGTCACCTGCACGAGCCCGTCGTCGGTTCCCACGTAGATCAGCCCCTCGGCGAGCGGCGATTCGGAGACGGCCACGATGTGCCCGAACGCCGATGTCGAGCGGTTCTTCGCGACGGCGTCCACGCTCCACACCCGGCCCATCACCTCGAGCTGGTTGCGGTCGATGTTGCGCGACAGATCGCCCGAGATCGCGCGCCAGCTCGACCCCTGGTCGTCGCTCTGGAAGAGGATCTGCGCCCCGAAGTACAGGCGGTGGTTGTCGTGGGGCGACATGTGCAGCCCGGCGTCCCAGTACCAGCGCAGCGGCGGCCCGTCCGGATCGTCCTGGGGCTGAATGTCCAGGCGCTCCTTGCTGCCCCGGTCGAAGCGCGAGAGCACCCCGTACTGGAGCTGCGAATAGATGATGTCCGGGTTCTCGGGATCGATCACCGGGTCGAATCCGTCCCCGCCCAGCGTCACGTACCAGTCCGAATTGCGTATGCCGCCGCCCAGCGTCTGCGACGGACCGCCCAGCGTGTTGTTGTCCTGCGTCCCGCCGTAGACGTAGTAGAAGGGCTCGTCGTTGGAGGTGGCGACCTTGTAGAACTGGGTCAGCGGAAGGTTCGAGAAGAAGTGCCAGCTGTCTCCGCCGTCGTGGGTCTCGTAAAGCCCGCCGTCGTTGCCGATGATCAGGTGCTCGGGGTCGTCGGGGTCGAAGGTGAGCGCGTGGAAGTCGACGTGAACCCCCTGCGTGGGGAGCCGTCCCCAGGTGCGGCCGCCGTCGTCGGACATCTGCACGAAAGTGTCCAGCGCGTAGATGCGGTCGAAGCGGTGCGGATCGGCGTACATCTCGTGGTAGTACATCGCCGCGCCCGACTGGTAGGTCGAGGTGCGGCTCCAGTTCTCGCCCATGTTCTCGGAGCGGAAGGTGCCGCCGGCGCTGCCCGACGCTTCCACGATGGCGTAGAGCACGTCGGGGTTGATCGGCGAGATCGCCATCCCGATCCGTCCCTTGTCGCCGCCGGGGAGCCCCCGGTTGATCTCCCGCCAGCTCTCGCCGCCGTCGGTGGACTTGTGGATGCCGGAACCCGGCCCGCCGTCGATCATCGTCCACTGGTGCCGGCGACGCTGCCAGGACGACGCGTACATCACGTCCGGGTTGCGCGGGTCGAAGTAGACCTCGTTGACGCCGGTGTGCTCGTCGATCTCGAGGACGAGCTCCCAGCTCTCACCGCCGTCGCGGGTGCGGTACAGCCCGCGCTCCCCGCCGGAGGCCCAGAGCGGCCCCTGCGCGGCCACGAACACCGTGCGGGAATCGTCGGGGTGCACGGCGATCATGCCGATGTGCAGGGACGTCTCCAGCCCCATGTTGCGGAAGGAGCGCCCCCCGTCGACGGATTTGTAGACCCCGTCGCCGTATCCCGTCGAGCGCTGGCCGTTGTTCTCGCCGGTGCCGACCCAGAGGGTGAGGTGGTCGTTGGGGTCGAGCGCGATCGCCCCGATCGAGTAGGACCCGTAGTTGTCGAAGATGGGTGACCAGGTGGTCCCCGCGTTGGTCGTCTTCCACGCGTTCCCGGAAGATGCCGCGACGTACCAGGTGCTGCGATCGGTGGGATCGACGGCGATGTCGGCGATGCGCCCGGAAGCGAGCGCCGGGCCGATGCTCCGCCAGCGGAAGGACGAGAGCGTTCCCGAGGTGAGTTCGGGGGGGGCGTCGTCGTCCGTGTCCCCGCCGCGCTGGGCGTGGAGGAGGGGTGGGGACGCGAGGGGCGCGAGCAGCGCCGCACAGAGCAGGGCGAAGACCGGCAGGGTGCGTGACGTGGCGCCGCGCGGGCATGTACGGGGGCGTAGGTCGTGCATCGTGGTTCCTTGTGCGTGGTGATGGTGGCCGAGAGAGGGAGTCTACGGCATGGGGGGGGTTGGGACCACCTCGGGCTCGCTTGTCCCGGACCGGCCTACCTTGCCTCTGGAGGCAGGCGCCGCACCACCACGGTGGGCACGTCGAGCTCGTCCCGCTCCACGAAGGCGACCAGCCCATCGGGGCCGAAGGCCCTGGGCATCGCGGTGGCGTCCGCCGGGTAGGTGCCGAGGTACCGGCCATCCGGGCTCAGCAAGTCGATCGGACCGTCGCTGGCCGGTTGCTCTCCGCGACGCCGTACCCAGATGGTGCCCTCCCAGCTGGTGCGCAGTGTGCGGACTACCGGAACCTCGTGGTAGAACTCCATGGACTCGATGCGCTCGCGCCGCATTTGTGCGAACTGGGCGCGCATGGCGGCACCGCGGTCCGCTCCACCGCTGCGCCCCTCCAGATCCTCCAACTGGCGTTCGATCTCGCGTTCCTGGATGCGGTCGGTGACGGGTTCGGGCCGAAACGGCCGGGTAAGCACCCGCGCCAGCTCGCCGTCCCGGGCTGCCACCTTGATCGCATAGGCGGACGAGTCGGTGTAGACGAGGCCACCGTTCGGTAGCACCTCGGCCACCAGCCCGGGTCTGAACCCGTCGGCATCTCCCGGTGGCCGCCACGCTCGGACCACCGTGTCCTGAACAACCTCATCCCCGGTCAGGACCAATCGAAAGATGGGGCGAAACGGGACCACGGCATCGGCGGAGCCTCCCATGTTGAACGCTGACACGCTGGTCGTGATTACGTTCTCGCCATCGTTCGCGGTCTTCAGGATCCTGATCAGGTACATCGCGCTGCCGGACATGGGCACTGAACGTTCGAACTCGCCGTCCGGTCCGAACACGGCGAATGCACCGTGACCCGGGTCGAAAACCACCGCACGCCCATCACGGAGCACGGTGAATCCGACCGCTGTATTCGAATTCGCGGCAAACTCCCCGGGGCCGTCGCCAATCCGCCCGAACTCGCGAACGAACGCTCCCTCCCGGCTCACGACCACGATCCGGCCAGCCTGGTCGTCCATCACATACAGGTTGCCCGAAGCGTCGAACGACACCCCGCTGACCCTGCCGAACGTCTCCCATTCGTCACCGTCGACCGAGCCTATCCGGTAGACCTCCTCGAAGTTGGCCTCCAGGATGCGGTCCTCGCCGGGAAGCACAATCACCTCCTGTGCGGTCAGCGGTTGCCCACCTGGCGCATGGGCAAAGGTCAGCGCAGCAAGTGCCAACACTGCAGAGCGAGCGGTGCAGGGCGATCGAATCACGGTGGTCCCCGTTCCTGGGTGAATTGGACGTTGCGGCCCTTGGTGTATTGGTAGACCCAACCTGGGAAATGGTTGCGATACGCGGCGGCGGGTGGCGCGTTTACTCCTTGACCTCGCCGGGCAGCCGCTTCACCACCACGGTCTGCACGTCGAACTCGTCGCTTTCCACGAAGGCGACCAGCCCATCCGGGCCGAAGGCGGACGGCATCGCCGTGGCACCGGTCGCGAAGGTGCCGAGGTAAGTGCCGTCCGGGGTGATCACGTCGATGGGGCCAATGCTCGCTGGCTCGTCACCGCGGCGTTGGATCCAGATCGTCCCTTCCCAACTCGTTCGCAGGCCCCGCACGACCGGGACTTCGTCGAAAAACTCCATGGAGCCGATCCGTGCGCGCTGGGTTTCGGCCCAGGCACCTTCGGTCTCGGCGCCCACTTCCTCCAACCGGCGCTCGATCTCGGCGGCTCTCACGCGCTCGGTCACGGGTTCAGGGCGAAACGGCCGGCGCAGTACACGGACTCCGTCACCGGAGGACGTTGTCACCTTGATTGTGTAGGCCGAGGAATCCGTGAAGGCCACACCGCCGCCGGGGAGCACGCCGGCCGCAAGGGGGGGCGCGAACCCCGACGGATCCCCCGGGGCCTTCCACGCCTCGGCCACGGTGTCGGGCACGACCTCCTCGCCGTTCAGGACATAGCGCTCGATCGGGCGAAACGCCGGTTCGGTGCTGCTCGCACTCCCGGGCATGCTCAGGGTCTCCACGAGCCCGGTGGCGAGCACCGCGTCGGCATCCCGCTCGGCTTGCAACGCGGGGATCGAGTAGAACATCGCATCGCCCGACAGTCGGACCATCCGGTCGAAGCTGCCATCGGAATCGAAAACCTTGTACACACGCTGATTGGCGTCGAAGACAACGGCGCGCCCATCGGCCAGGACAGCGAAGGCCCACACCCCTCCCGCAGTGAACTCGCCGGGGCCCTCGCCTTCCCGCCCGATGTGTCGGACCAGACTCCCGGTCAGGTCCACAACCGTGATCATCGACGCCTGGTAGTCGAGGATGTAGAGGTTGCCCGCTCCGTCGAACGCGACCGCGGCAACGCTGCCGAAGGTGTCCCACTCGCCGCCATGCAGCGACCCGACGCGGTACAACTCTTCGAACCCGGGGTCGAGGATCCGGTCCTCACCGGTCAGTTCGATCACCTGCTGCCCGGTCAGGGGCTCGCTGACGGCGGCCGTCGCACACGCAAGGAGCATCGCAACCGTTGCATTCCCTTCTGTCCACCGTCGCACCGGGTGCCTCGCTCTCAATTGCGTAACCGGAATCGGTAAGCAGCTCAATCTAGCGAATGCGGGATTCCGGTGATCTTGCAAATGCGTGCCCCCTGTCACCGGCAAAGTGCGTGCCCTGGCCACCGCGCAGTCAAAATGTACATAATATTATGTACAGAATTAGCGACTACGGTCAGGCGTCTGCGTTCACACTTGCGCAGTGGCAAGTAACACTACTATATGACGCCATAATTCTCCCTTCCACACCCCGGCATCGCTCTTCGGGACGGGGAATTTCCCTGGTGCGGCACCAGCACCGGCCTTGGCTACGGCCATCCGACCTGGACGTGAGTGATCGCCAGCGTCCTTTCCGCGAATCACACCCGGGATCGACGGACTGCAGCGGGCTGGGGCAGCCCACGGCGGGGTCGCGTTGCGCTCCGAGCAGCGCAGCGAGACAGGGGGCGACGCGGGCTCCGTGCGTTGGATCCCTGAGTTGCCGGGGCTGGGATGACGGATGTCGGTCAGGTCGATGGGGCCGCGCAACGGTGCCCATCGGGCCGCAGAGCACCTGGATGACGTCCGGGATCGCGGCGCGAGGGGGGCTGAAGAAGTGGGGGGTGTCGCAGAGAGGCTCGAGCGCTGTCGCGGAGGTGGGGCTGATGCGGGAGCAGCGCGGAAAACGCGCGGAAGAGCAGAAAATTGCCGACTATTGGCGGCGATCAGACGGCGGTGGAGGGGGACTCGGTCGTGTCGAATCCGGGAATATCCACCGGGAGGGCGATAGGATGAAATACCCTAAGTACATATTTTATAACGAGTTATACGGATACAAGAGAAGGGAGCCTTGGGGAACCGTGAACCTTGCAAATGCACCGGTTGGTAGACCCCACCGTTACCGTCCCAATAATGGACGCAGTACGGATGTAGGTGCCGCGGAAGTCAAGGGTGACCGACCCACCAGTTTCAGGGATGGTGGCCGCGGAGGATGTCGCATCGAAGCTGGCGTCCGCCGGGAAGCCGCTGATGGTGACGGTGTAGGCGCCTGCCTGGACTCCGTCGAAGCGGTAGTTGCCGCCGCCGGCGGTCGTGGTGGAGGCGCCGGTGCTGAGATTGACGGATACACCGTCGATCCCCATGCCCTCGATCGAAACCTGGCCCATGATCGAGCCGGTAGGCGGCGGAGGAATAACGTCCTCTCCGC